>OICK01000764.1_pt1 | contig 13427 bp, 15 predicted proteins | sample 1581281 | NCBI WGS metagenome assembly OICK01 (sample SAMEA3882557, study PRJEB24775) | human gut metagenome | biome: human-associated habitat; feature: intestine environment; material: feces | place: Netherlands | collected 2009/2010 | reverse complement strand
GTCGGTGTCGTTCGTATAGAGGCTCATCGTGTCGCCGTGGGTGTGCGAGTCGAAATATCTTATCGGCAGGCGCTGCATCTTTTCAAACATCTCGTCGCGTATGGTTTTCAGCGTACCCTGGGCAACCGTTACCATGCGGCGGTTATAGATGAGCGTTGAGAGCGTGCCGATGAGGTAGACAGCAGCCATGGTTATAAGCGCGCGTATGAAGCCCGAAAAGTCGGGCGAGGCCTGACCTATCATGGGGGTTATATAGTCGTCGATGAGCGATTGGAGGAACATCGACGACGCCGCGCCCGCAACGGAGCTCAGCAAAATGCAGACGGTGACCAAAACGAGCGTTCCCTTGTAGTTCTTCATATATGAGAGCAGGCGCTTGAGCGTTTTCTTGTCGAGCTTTCTGGGCTGCATTCCGGGTCCGCCGGGCATGCCCTTGGGTCCGCCGTGCATAGGCATAGGCTTACTCATCGTCGTTTCCTCCCTTCTGCTGGGATTCGTAAACCTCGCGGTAGATATCGCAGGTCTTTAAAAGCTCTGCGTGCGTGCCCTGCGCGACTATTCTGCCGTTGTCGAACACGAGAATCTTATCCGCGTTTTGAACCGAGCTTATGCGCTGGGCGATGATTATCTTCGTCGTCTGCGGCATATACTTGGAAAGTCCCTTTTGAATGAGCGCATCGGTATGGGTATCGACCGCGCTCGTCGAGTCGTCCAAAATGAGCACCTTGGGATTCTTGAGCAGGGCGCGGGCTATGCAGAGCCTCTGCTTCTGGCCGCCGGAGACGTTTGTGCCTCCCTGCTCGATATAGGTGTTGTAGCCGTCGGGCATCGCGCTGACAAATTCATCGGCCTGCGCGAGCTTGCAGGCGTGCTTCAGCTCCTCGTCTGTGGCGTTTTCGTTGCCCCAGCGCAGGTTTTCCGCTATCGTGCCGGAGAACAGCTCGTTCTTCTGCAGAACCATGGCAACGGCGTTTCTCAGCGTATCAAGATCATATTTTCTCACGTCCGCGCCGCCGAGCGTCACTTCGCCGCCCGTCACATCGTAGAGGCGCGGGATGAGCTGAACGAACGAGGACTTCGAGGAGCCTGTGCCGCCGATGATACCGACCGTTTCGCCCGAGGCTATATGTACATTGATATTTTCAAGCACCTTCGTGTCCGCCTTTGAAGCGTAGGCGAACTCGACGTTTCTGTAATCTATCTCGCCGTCCCTCACTTCGAGAACCGGGTCGTCGGGATTGGAGATATCAGTTTTTTCGTTGAGTATTTCCGCTATACGCTGGGCGGAGGAGCTCGCTATGACCATCATGGCAAAGACCATGGAGAGCATCATAAGGCTCATGAGTATCTGCATGGCGTAGGTGAAAAGCGCCGTGAGCGAGCCGGTTGTCAGCCCCAAGGCGGCGTTGTTGCCGCTGGCTATAACCGCCTTTGCGCCGAACCACGAGATGAGAATCATGCAGGTGTATACGCAGACCTGCATCACGGGCGCATTAAGAGATATAAGGCGCTCGGCCTTTGCGAAATCCCTGTATATCTTCTCGGACACTTTTTCGAATTTGCCTATCTCGTGCTCCTCCTGATTGAAGGACTTGACGACTCTTATGCCGCGCACATTCTCCTGAACGATGTTGTTGAGCTCGTCGTAGGTGTGGAAAACGCGCTTGAACACGGGGTGCACCTTGAGCACTATCAGCGCGAGCAGAGCCGCAAGAACGGGGATGACCGCGACAAAGATAAGCGATATTTGGCGGCTTATTCTGAACGAGACTATCATGGCAAAAATCAGCATTGAGGGGCCGCGTATTGCCAATCTTATGAGCATTTGAAATGCATTCTGTACATTCGTGACATCCGTCGTCAGTCTCGTAACGATGGAGGCCGTTGAAAATTTATCGATGTTCGAAAACGAAAACGTCTGCACGTTGTCATACATATCGCTGCGCAGATTCGCGCCGAAGCCCGCGGACGCACGCGCGCCGAGGAACGCCGCCAGCATTCCCGTGACCATCTGAAACACGGCGAGGCAAAGCAATATAAGGCCGTATTTCCAAACCATGGACATTACTCCGCCCTCGATGCCGTTGTCGATAAGTCCCGACATACACAGCGGAATAACTATCTCGAACACGGCTTCAAACGCGGACAAAAAGACGGTTATCCACGAAACCTTTTTGTACTCGCGCATACTCTTTTGCAGAGTTTTTATCATATTCTCACTCCCTCTTTACTTCTTTGCTCCACTCTCCGCACAGCAGCCTTGACCGTCGTCTATCCCGAGGTTTTTGCATATCCTCGAAAGATATCCGCGCAGATGCTCCGTTTCCTTGTCGGTGAACGATTTCAGCATCTCCCGTTCGCTCAAATCTATAGAACGGCGTATTTCGAGGTTTATGTCCCTAGACTTGTCGGTTAAGCGGACTAACTTGTTTCTCTTGTCCGCCGGGTCGGCGCAGGTTGACAGAAATCCGCCTTGCTCCATGCGCGTGACTATTCCGACTACCGTCGGATGCGAGACATGTGCGTAATCCTCGATTTCTTTTTGCGTCGCCTGCCCGCCGTGCTCTGCGAGGAATCTCAGAATACGCGACTGCGCAAAGGTCAGCCCGTGCTTGCTCAGTCCCGCATCGGCGTTGGCTTTCAGACGGTTGTCTATGAGCTTAAAGAAATATCCGATGTGCTCCATAGCGATCTCCTTTCCGCAAAAAATCCGTTCGGCATAATATTAAGTGTAGCACGCTACATATTATACATATATGAGCGCCGATTGTCAACAATATGTTTGTAAACAATTTGTGACCTCGGCGCCGAAGTTTTTTATGTTTTATTTTCGTTTAATTTAAAGACGGTGCGAATGAGCTCGGACGCGGCGCGGATACCCTGTTCATCGGGGTTCATGAGCAGCAGGCGCGACGTGCCGCCGATACAGAAGATTATCTTCTCCTTGCGCTCCGGCTCGTCATCGTCGTTTAGATATATTTTGAAGAGAGCCGCCTCGGCGTCGTTTAGCAGAGATGCGATATCGCCGCCGTAGAGCGCGTTTAGGAGCCGCTCCTCGCGCAGGATAGCGCCGACCAACTCGGAGACGAAGACGTAGGTGTCGCTGAACGCCTTCTCCGCGCAGTCGCAGCGGCCGAGGATATTGGCAACCGTCTCGCGGCAGATGTGGCGGTGCAGGCTCTCCATGGTGTCGTAGTGGGAATAGAAGGTAGTTTTGTTGATAAGCGCCTCCCGGCACAGGTCGCTGACCTTGACGGGCGACGGGTCGCGCATACGCATATCGACATAGGTGTGGACTATCAGCCGCTCCGTTTTGATATAGCGCAGATCGTTTTTATTTGCCATTTAACCGCCTCTTTTCGGAATAAGTTGCTTATATTACCAAAGTGCGAAAGTGTTTCTTGATTAAACAACTTTCGTTGCTTATAATGTTAGCATATACTAAAAAATATTACAAGGGGGAGTGCGCCGAATGAACAGAAAAGACCGTAAGGACCGCACGGTTTATATCATGCTCACCGATTATCCGGACAAAGTCTCGCGGGCAATAAAAAGAGTCGGCCTTTGGGAATACTCCCATATGTCTATAAGCACGGACGAACACTATCCGAAATTTTTCAGCTTCACGGGCAAGCGCGGATTCATGACCGAGGACTTCGACCTCCATCCGACCTACAAAGGCACGGACGTTCCCTGCGCGCTGTTTGCTCTGCCGGTGACGGAGACGGAGCTTCGCAACGTCGAGCGCATAATAAAGCACATGACCTCGAACGCCGAGAAATACAAGTACAGCTATATCGGCCTTGCTCTGCTGTATTTGCGGATAATCCCCAAGCAGCGCGGACGCGACACCTGTGTGGGCTTCGTATCGCGCACAATAAGGGAGCAGACCTCGCTCTCCGAGGGACGCAAAAAAAAGTTTTGCAGTCCGAACGACATAAAGTCTTTTTTCATAAACCAGCTCGTATTTGAAGGCCCGCTGAGAGTCCTTCTGCAAAAGGGAAAAGCATAAAAACAAAAGACCCGCCGCCGGTTAGCCCGCGCGGCGGATTTTTTAGTTAAAAATCGGCACAAAGCCCGATTTTGCAGTGTGATAAATCGGCCTTTGCGGGGAAATTTCAAGCGACAAACCGTGTAGGGACGGATGATACCGCTCGCGGTTTATGCGGTAATTTGTGGCTGTTCACTCTGTAGGGGTCGGCGAGTCACCGTGCCCTACAAAGTGAGATTGAAAATTTAAACAGCCGTGAAAAAATCGAAAAATCCGCGCAATAACCCCTCAGTCTCGGCTTCGCCGAGTCGGCTCAGTCATAATCGAAGCTCCTCGCCAAATCCCACTTCATCAAGCACACAGCACTGCTCCGCTCATCGAATTTTTTCATGCAACGGCACCGACTTTCAACACGAAGCGGCGACAGATTTTATTCTGTCGCCGCTTCGTGTTATATATAGGAGTTTTGTGGTTGTCGTCTTTATCCGGGCTTTTTCGTTTGCAGTTAAATAATAGCCGATATGTTTCAATTTGTCAACCTATAATTTTTCACTGGACATTTTATTGTACAGTAAAATGTTTTTTTCGGCTGCCGGTTGCTTTTTTTCGTTGCTTATCTCATATACAGAATATTTGCGGGTATAATCTGTAATACTTTCAGCGCCCGTTAGTGCCCGTATTGCGAAAGTTTAAGTGCATTTGCGACCTAATATATTTTTATATCAACTACATTATGCCATAAATCCTGCCAAAAGTCAATGGCAGAATTTATGGCATTTATAATCAGTTTGAGGTGGTTTAATTGAAGTACCCGAGAATACGAAATCTTCGCGAGGACAACGATCTGACCCAGCAGCAAATAGCCGATATGCTGTATATAAACCGACGGACTTACGCCGCATATGAAAACGGCATCAACTCCATGACACCGGAGACCCTCTGCAAAATAGCCGATATATTTAACACGAGCGTTGACTGGCTCCTCGGCAGAACCGACGAGTTTGCGCCGTACCCGAAAAGCAGATAAAGCACTTCTCCCCCATCCGCAAATGGACAGGGGAGATTTTCTTATTTCTGGTTGTAGAATGCGCAGAATGCCTTGTAAGCCATATAGATGTCGAGCTTCGCTATCTGCTCGAACGGCGCGTGCATGGAGAGCACGGGCACGCCGACATCGACAACGTCTACGCCGAGATGTGCGACATACTTGGCAACCGTTCCGCCGCCGCCCTCATCGACCTTGCCGAGCTCGCCTATCTGCCAGACGATATCATTCTCATCAAAGAGCTTTCTGAGCTTGCCGACGAACTCGGCGTTGGCATCCGAGGTGTCGGACTTGCCGCGCGCGCCGGTATACTTTGTGACAACGATTCCCCTGTTTATGAACGAGGCGTTGAGCTTGTCGTGGACGGACTGGAATGTGGGATCGACTCCCGCATTGACATCTGCCGAGAGGCACTCGGAAGCTCTGAGAACATCTCTGCCCTCGAGTCCCTGAGTCTTTGCGAGATCCTCAACAAAGAACTGAAGATATGCGGAGGAAAGGCCTGTATTGCCGACGGAGCCTATCTCCTCCTTGTCGGTCAGCACGGTGACGGTCGTGTAGCTCGGGGTCGGGCAGTCGAGAGCCGCCATGAGCGCGGGATAAGCGCAGACCCTGTCGTCGTGGCCGTAGCCGCCGATAAGGCTGCGGTCAAAGCCGATATCCGAGACTCTCGCCGCGGGCACGAGCTCAAGCTCCGCGGAGAGGAAATCCGACTCCGTGATTCCGTATTCTTCGTTGAGAAGCTTCATGATATTGAGCTTCACGAGGTCGCTGCCCTCGTCGCTTCTGAAGGGCAGGCTGCCGACGAGAATGTTGAGTTCCTCGCCCTTTATGACCTGGGAGGCCTTGCGCTCGCCCATGGTGCTGTCAAGATGCGGGAGCAGGTCGGATATGACAAACTGCGGCTCGCCGTCTCTGTCGCCGATTGATACCGTCAGCTTCTCGCCGTCCGCCTTGACAATAACGCCGTGGAGCGAAAGCGGAACGGTCGGCCACTGATATTTCTTTATGCCGCCGTAATAGTGCGTCTTTAAGAGCGCTATTTCGCAGTCCTCATACAGTGGATTGGGCTTGACATCGAGGCGGGGAGAATCGATGTGCGCCGCCGCGATTTTAACGCCGTCGCTCAGCGGACGCGTGCCGAAAACGGCGAGTATAATCGCCTTCTCCTTGACATTGAACCAGACCTTGTCGCCCGCCGAATATTTTTTCGACGAATCGAACTTCTCGAAGCCACGCGACTCGGCAAGCTTCTGCGAAAATGCGGTTATCTCGCGCTCGGTCCTGTTCTCGTCGAGGAAGCTTTTGTAGCCCTCGCACCACTCAAACGCCGAGGCAATTTCCTCATCGCTCATTCTCAGCGCGGCGTGCTTGGGCTGAGCAAACAGCTTTTCCTTGAGCTCCTGCGCCGGATTTTTTTCGTCCTTCATTTTATATTCCTCCTATCTTGATTTGTAAAAAGAATTATATATATTCACGGCGCGCATTACTTTGCGCACATAGTGAGCTGTTTCGGGTATCGGGATATCCCGAAGATTCACGCCGTCGGGCGATATATTTTTGTCCTTTAGCCATGAGTTGACCCTGCCGCGCCCGGCGTGATATGCGGCAACGGCGGTCTCCTCAGCCTTGAACTCGTCGAGCAGCAGCCCGAGAAAAAGCGCACCGTATCTTATCGAGGTCTCCGGGTCACAGAGCGCATTATCACTCAGGGCTTCACCCGTCTTTGTCTGTAGCCAGTGAAAGGTTTCGGGCGTTATCTGTGTAAGCCCCAGTGCGCCCGCCGAAGATTCGGCTTCGGGGTCGAACGAGCTCTCGGTCTTTATGACCGCGAGCAAAAGCGTTTTCGGGACTCCGTACTGCACCGCGTATTTTTCGACCCAAGCCTCATATTTAACGGGATAAGCGTATCTTATTCCGCCGACCGTCAGCGCCGCGGTTATAAAACACACCGCCGTCACGAAGCACAGCAGCAGGGCTATAAGCTTATATCCCGCCCGTTTTTTCATTTTCCGCCCCCGCTTTTCAGGATTTCCAGCGCTCTTACGCACTGCTCCGTCGGGTCGCAGCCGTCGGGATTCTCTATTATTATATCTGAATTGTCCCTGTAATATTTCTCATCGGGCTGAGCTGACATTCTTCTTTCTATTTCGGCTAAATCGATTTCGTCGCGGCTCAGCAGCCTTGCCATACGCTGATCTCTCGGTGCGCAGACGCATATGACGGCGCGGCAGTCGCCGAGAAGCTCGCTCGAAAAGAGCACGGGTGCGTCAAGCATGGCTATTTCGTACCCGTTTTTCTCCGCCTCGGCTACACGTTTTCGCGCAAGCGCGGTTATCGCAGGATGGGTCACGGAGTTTAGCAGTTCCGTCTTTTCAGCGCTCGCAAAGGCTCGCCCTGCAAGTCCGCGGCGGTCAAGCGTGCCGTCGGGGAGTATCAAATCCTCGCCGAAAAGGCGTGCGATATCGGCAAGCACGGGCGAACCCGGCTCGACAGTCTCGCGCGAGAGCCTGTCGCAGTCGATAACGCAGACTCCGTGCGCACGGAAGATATCGGCAACGGTGCTTTTTCCCGAACCTGTCTGACCCGTAAGTCCGGCAACAAAAATGCTCACAGCTCGATCACCTCAAAGCCCGCCGCTCTGAGCAGGCGGTTATAGACAGCCATTCCCACGCCGTCAAGCGACGGGAAACGGACGAATGCAAGCTCCATTTTTTCATCGTCAACGTGCCTCAGCACATCAAACAGCTCACGCGCCTGCTCCTCGGGGCTGTCCGCGTGACCGTAGGGATATGCGGGGACGGAGAGTTTGTCCTCCTCGCCGTCAAAGCAGACGGCGCAGGTTTTCTCGCTGCGCGGCTCTGCGACGAGCGACGCAAACTTATCTAAATCGCCCTTGACTATCACCACATGGGCGTTGGGCGAATAATGCTTATATTTCATGCCGGGCGAGAGAACCTTTTCGCCGTTCTCAAGCGCCTTAAAAACAGCCTTGTCTATCTCGACCTCGCCGAGCACCGAGCGGAGCTGGTCGGGAGTTATCCCGCCCGGGCGCAGGACGCGCGGAACAGGGCAGGCAAGGGTGACGACAGTCGATTCCACGCCCACGGAGCAGCTGCCGCCGTCGACTACCGCGGCTATTTTTCCGTCCATGTCGTTCATAACGTGCGCGGCGGTGGTGGGGCTCGGCTTGCCCGATGTGTTGGCGCTCGGCGCCGCAAGCGGGAAGCCGCATTTTTTGATTATCTCGTGCGCTATAGGGTGCGACGGCATTCTTACCGCCACCGTATCAAGCCCGGCGCAGACCTCGTCGGGGATAATATCGCTCTTAGGCAGTATCATCGTCAGAGGCCCGGGCCAATATGCCTCGGCGAGAGCGCGGGCGCGCTCATCGAAATTTTTGACGAGCCTCAGTATGTCATCCGTCTCCGCAATATGCACTATCAGCGGATTGTCCTGCGGGCGACCCTTGGCGGCAAAAATATTTTTAACGGCGTTTCCGTCGAGCGCGTTCGCCGCAAGACCGTAGACAGTCTCCGTGGGTATGGCAACAAGCTCGCCCTCCTTGAGCAGACGCGCCGCCTCGTCAAGACCCTGCTCGCCGTCTTTTTCGGTTATCAGCTTTGTTATCATTGAGATTCTTCTTTCGTTTAGTCGTCGGTCGATTTGAGGCGCTCGGCGGTGTCCGCCGTAATGAGCGCATCTATCAGCTCATCCAAATCGCCGTTGAGTATCGCCTCAAGGCGATAGAGCGTCAGTCCGATGCGGTGATCGGTAACGCGCCCCTGCGGGTAGTTGTATGTCCTGATGCGCTCGCTTCGGTCGCCCGTGCCAACCTGTGCGCGGCGCTCGCCCGCTATGGCCTCGCTCTGCTTTCTGCGCTCCGCTTCGAGTATCCTCGAGCGCAGTATCTTCATCGCCCTGTCCTTGTTTTTGTATTGGCTTCTCTCGTCCTGGCACTCAACGACGGTGCCGGTCGGGATATGGGTTATGCGAATGGCGGATTCCGTCTTGTTGACGTGCTGACCGCCTGCGCCGCTCGAGCGAAAGGTGTCTATCTGCAGGTCGGACGGATTTATTTCAACATCGACCTCCTGCGCCTCGGGCAGGACGGCGACGGTTACTGTCGATGTATGGATGCGCCCCATGTTCTCGGTCTCGGGCACGCGCTGGACGCGGTGGACGCCGCTTTCAAACTTCAGCCTTGACCACGCACCCGCGCCGTTTAGGATAAAGTCAGCTTCCTTTACACCGCCCAGCTCCGTGTCGTTGTAGTTCAAAAGCTCGATCTTCCAGCCGTGCTTTTCGGCGTACATGGAGTACATACGGTAGAGGTCCGCCGCGAAGAGCGCGCTCTCCTCGCCGCCCACGCCGCCGCGCAGCTCCATGATGACGTTTTTCCCGTCGTTCGGGTCGCGCGGCAGCAGCAGCACGCGCAGCTCGTCGAAAAGGCGCTCTTTTTCCGCCTTGGCTGCGTTCAATTCCTCCTGCGCCATGTCCTTGAGCTCGGGATCGGATACAAGCTCCAGCGCCTGCGCGATGTCGTCCTCGCACTTCTGGTACGCGCGGTAGGTCTCCACCACGGCGGAAAGCTCCTTCTGCTCGCGCGTGAGCGCGCGCAGCTTCTTTGGGTCAGCGTAAATTTCCGGCACTTCGAGCAGCTCGCCGATCTCGTCATAGCGGCGCGCGAGCTGTTTGAGCTTTTCCCACATCAGGCCTTGTCCTCCGCAACGAAGTCAGAGCAGGCCTTGACGAACTGGTCGCGCCAGAAGTGGTAGCCCGCGGAATCGGGGCAGAGCGAGACCTCCGCCACGTGCGGCGTCTGCAAATAGAGGTCCATCTGGCGGAAAACGTCCTTGTAGTCCTGCTCGCTCTTGTGCGTGATGAGATACGCCGCGTTCTGAATTTCATAGCCGCGGCGCTTCAAAAAGCCGCGAATAACGCTCGAACAGCGGCCCGCCCACACGGGCGTGCCGAGGATGACGAGCTTGTAGTCCGACAGCGGCTTCTGGCATTTCGGGCGCGAAACCGCACTCGTGCGCTTGTGCATCGCGTCAAAGCAGCAGCGAAGGTAGCCCATCGTGCCGCTGCGATCGACCTTGTCGCGAATTTCGAGACATTCGCAGTCCAGCGCCTCGGCGACCTCCTCCATGGCTTTTTTCGTGTTTCCCGTGCGGGAATAGTAAATGCATAAAATGTTATCGTTCATACTCAGTTTCCTCTCAGCAGGAGCCAACCGGTGGCAAAGGCCTCCCGCACATAGTAGTTGAGCTGTAAGGCATCGTAATAGGCGCTGCGCGGCAGCGTCGCCGCCACGCCGCAGGCCGCATCTGTTCCGGCGATGCGCCCCGCCCTAAAAATATGGTAGTCGTTCGTGACAAAGGCGAACGTGTCGCCCGCATCAAGCCCCAGCTCCGCCATGATCTCTTCGCTGTAAGCAAAGTTCTCCTGCGTACTGGTCGATCGGTCCTCGCGGTAGATGCGGCTCTCGTCCACGCCGTGGGCGATGAGCCAGTCGGCCATGCAGTCGGCCTCGGAGATATCCTCCCCCGGCCCCTGACCGCCTGAGCAGATAATGGGGATGTCCGGCTTGTCCGCGATGAAGTCAAGCGCCGCCTGCAGCCGCGACGAGAGCATCAGCGACGGCGTCGTGCCGTTCACGCCCGCGCCCAAAATAACCACGCACTGCGCGTCTTCCGCGCGCCCGTCCGTGTGCGCGCCGCGAATAACGAGCGATTCAAGATACCCGAATGCGACAAGGCCTAGGCACACGAGCGCGAGCAGAACGCGTTTTCCCCACTTTGCCCACGCATGCTCTTTGTACTGCTCGAGCATCGCAAAGACGATCAAAAGCGCCGTCAGGCACCAGAATAGCAGTCCTGCAAAGCGCACACCCGGGACGGCCCGGCACGCCGCGCCGAGCACGGCACAGGCTGCTGCCGCCGTCCACAGTCTTTTCTGTCTCTTCATGGTATGTTCCTCATTCGCCCGCCTGCTCGGCGAGCGTTTCCCACTTTTCCATCAGCTCGCTGAGCTTCTGCTCGGCGGCTTCCTTCTCCTTGTAAATTTCACTGTAACGCTCGTAGTCGCCGCCCGCCTCTTCGAGGCGCTGCTCGATCTCGGCGATGGCGGTCTCCTGCGCGGAAATTTCCTTTTCACAGATGGTGAGCTGCCGCCGCGCCTGCTGGGCAGAGCGGTTCGGCTTCGGTTTTTCTGTAACCGTCTTTTCCTTTACAGCCTTTGGCGTGTGGTCGATCTTGTTCTGCGCCTCCAGTGCCTTGACCTGCCGGTAGCGCGCAAAGCCCATCGGATAGTCTGTGATGACGCCGTTTTCAAGCTCCCACACACGCGTTGCAAAGCGGTTGATGAAATAGCGGTCGTGGCTGACCACCAGCACTGCGCCGGAGTAGCCCTTGAGGTAGTTTTCCAGCCATTCCATGGTGGCAAAGTCCAAGTGGTTGGTGGGCTCATCCAGAATGAGGACATCCGGTTTTTCCAGCAACAGCTTCGCCAGACGCAGGCGGGTCAGCTCGCCGCCGGAGAGCACCGCAATGTTCTTCTGCCATGTATCCTGCGCAAAGCCCATGCCGGACAGCACCTTTTTGATGTTCACGTCCATGTTGTAGCCATCGGCGGCGTCTACGATGTTTTGCAAAGCATCGTGCTGTGCCAGCAGGTCGGCGTTGTCCGGCTGGGCAGCCATGCGGCGCTCCAAGATCTGCATCTGCGCCATGGCATCCAGCACCGGGGCAAAGGTGGCGCGCATCTCGCCGTAGATATCCAGTGTGGCATCCAGCTTTGCGTTCTGCTCCAGATAGCCCAGCGTTACCCCGTGGGTCACACTGAACTCGCCCTCGTAGTCCTGATATTCGCCGGTAAGGATCTTGAGCAGAGTGGTCTTGCCCGCACCGTTTTGTCCCACGATGCCGATGCGGTCCTCCCGCTCGACACTGGCGGTCACATCGTGCAGCACTACTTTTTCGCCAAAGGTCTTACCCAGTTTTTCTAAATGTATCAGCATAGTTTTGATCCGTTATCCGTTCTTTTCAGTTACACCATAGGTTTCAGCACTGGTGGCGGCGGTTCTTCAGGCCAACGTTGGCCAGCTCCTCCTGCTCCATCACCAGCGGATACAACTCTTCCAGACTGGCGATCTCGTAGGTAGGGATCACCTTACCGGGGTTCTCGGCGTGGTTGGGGTTGTACCAGCAGGTATCCAGCCCGGCGTTGCTGCCGCCCTGAATATCGCTGGGCAGGCTGTCGCCCACCATCAGAACGTGCTCCCGGTTCTCCACACCCAGCGCGCGCAGGGCGGCATCAAAGATGCGGGCATTGGGCTTTTCGCAGCCCATTTTCTCAGAGATGAACACGTCCTCCATAAAATTCATCACGCCGCTTTCTGCCAGACGGCGGGTCTGCACCTTCTGGGCACCATTGCTGACGATGGCCAGCGTTGCCACCTCCGAAAGCTCGCGCAGCACGTCCAGCACCTCCGGGCTCATCAGATCCGGGTGGGTGGACAGCTGCTCCAGATAGAAGCGGTTCATCTCCACACCGTCACCGGCGGCATTGATGGCCTTTAAAAAGCGGCTGAACCGCTCGCCGAACAGCTTCTCGCGGCGGATCTGACCTTTTTCCAGTTGCCGCCACAGTTCCTCGTTGATGGTGCGGTAGGTCTGCACGGTCTCAGCATCCGGCTCGATACCGTAGTTTACCAGCGTTTCGGCCAGCGCCTTGTTTTCGGCTGCATCAAAGTTGAGCAGCGTATTGTCTGCATCGAACAGGATGCAATAATATTTTGCCATAGTATCTCACTTTCTTTTCAGCATTTCCCACTTGTGTATCAACAGGGAGAAGCCAGCCCCACCCCCGGCAGAGCTGGCTTCTCGTTATTCAGAAACGATTTCATACGCAGACAGGTCTGTTTGTGCCGGGGCGTTGTCCGGGCACAGCGTCTTTCCCTCGCAGGGCGTCAGACCGCATTTCTGCATTTCTTCCTCCAATGCGCTGTTATCCACGTTTTCCCAGTCAGTATCGTAGTAATCCACGCTGCCGTTGGTCACGTCATTCTCCCCGGGCAGGGAGGGTGTGCGCATTTCTTGCCAGTACATAGGGCTCCACCTTCCTCTCACGCCAGCCTATGCGGCGCAGGCGCGGAGTGTGCCCTTAGTTGGCAGCTTCCTTGCTGGCGCTGGCTTCGGTCTTGGAGGACGCGGGCTTTTCCTCTTTAGAGGTTGCCGGTGCATCTTCCTTGGAGGAAGCCGTGTGCTCCTGCTTAGAAGAAGCAGGTTTTTCCACCTTGGAGGAGGAGCTGCTCTGCGAAGAAGAAGTGGGCTTTTCTTCCTTAGAAGAAGCCGCAGAGGAGGCGGGCTTCTCTGCCTTGGAGGAGCT
>OICK01000760.1_pt1 | contig 13457 bp, 8 predicted proteins | sample 1581281 | NCBI WGS metagenome assembly OICK01 (sample SAMEA3882557, study PRJEB24775) | human gut metagenome | biome: human-associated habitat; feature: intestine environment; material: feces | place: Netherlands | collected 2009/2010 | reverse complement strand
GAGCCAGCCGAAACATATTAACCCGGTCACGCAGGCTGTATTCCATCGCCGTGACCTGTACACCGTGCTGCATGAGCCGCTTGAAAAAGGAGTACAAGTGGCGCTCCTTGCCGCTGATCTGCCGCATACGGCAGATGTAAACGCGGTCAACTTTTCCACCCTTAATCTGCTGCATCATATCGCGGTAGCCGGGACGCAGCAGCCAGCCGCCGCGTTCGTCGATGCTCCCACCGACAATATCACAGCCGTCATGCAGCGCCTGCATTGAGCAAACTTTATAGCTGTTCATTGTGCCGTCATAGTCACCGGGAATACGCGCGTACACCCACGCGCGGAGTCTTTTCTGTTCGTCCATTGTTCACCGTTCCTCATAAAAACTTAGTTGTTCGCCCTCCTGCCGAAAGCGTTCGTCTATCTCACGAAAAGTTCGCCGCCAACTAAAACGTTCGGTGGGTTTATTCGGCACGTCCTGTAATTCAAGCAAAAGCTGCCAGAGTTCGGGGTGGTATCTGTAGAGATGCCGCAGTTCGCTGATTGACGCGTTCGGGCAAAACCAACAACCCCCGCGTTTAGTGAAGTCATACAGTGGGGACAGCAGCTCCTCAGCTGCGCACATAGACCTCGCTTCGGGTTCGGCCACATGGTACTTGTCCAGCAAAGAAATCTGACCGGGCTTTAATCGTGCCAGTCGCTTGGGTTCATCTGCGGCGATGCCGATGTACTGCACCGTGTCCGGGGGCAATGCCTTCTGATATGCCTTGATCGGCGGCAGCTTGCAATCCCGCTGAATTGTACAGCGCCCACTCAGAGGGAATCCCGAAAGCATCCCCTTGGTTTTTCCTCGTGTGACAACATGGTAAAAGCAGGATAGATAGGTCTTTTCGGAGCGCAAAACCCGTGTCGGGATGCCGCGCTGTTCAAAATACGGGATTGCTGTTTCGTGGATAAATCGGTTGTGTTCGGGCAGCTCGCCGGATATTTCCTCGCTGAACATGACCTCGCAATACACAAGTTCGTCCAGCGGTTCACCATGCTGCAAGGCCAGCAGCGCGGTGGCGATACTGTCTTTTCCGAAACTGCAACTTAAAATGTGTTTTGCCATCTTCTCTCCTATAAAAATAGGGAGGGCCACGCGGTCCTCCCTGTAAAAAAGTATATTTCATTTTCCGATTATTCCTTAGTCCTCGGTGTCCTCGTCATCATCGTCACGGGGCGCAATATCTTTGCGGCGGGCGCTCTTGTAGACCAGAACGGCCAGCCCTGCAAGAGAGATTCCCGCAATCGCCAGCAGCAACCCCAGCGGAGAATTATCGCCGGTCTTAGGAATCGTCAGCAGCGGCGTGGGGGGTGCAGTGGGTGCAGCGGGCGCTGGGGTCGTGTTCGGCGTGGGCTGCGGAGTATGGTCCGGGGTCGGCGTGTTGTCGGGGGTAGGTGTCGGTGTGTCCTCGCGGGCATCTTTCATTACCACGGTCTGCATCTCGCCGGTGGGCAGAACGGTAAAGTCGATGCTTTCTGCAACCTTGTAGCCGTTGGGTGCGGTGATTTCCGTCAGTGTATAATCTCCTGCTGGCATCTTTTCCACATAATGTGGTCCGTTTGTGGAAATCCAACGGTCAATCTCGGTGCCGTCCTTGTCCTTGATAACCAGTTCTGCGCCGGGAAGTTCTTCGTTGGTGGTGATGTCTACCTTGGAAATTTTTACCTTGATGGTATCATCAAACATTTCAAAGGTCTGCACCTCACCGTTGGGCAGCACCTCAAACTCCATGCGCTCCGCAATGGCATAACCGTCCGGGGCAGTCACCTCGGTCAAAGTATACTTGCCAGCAGGCAGCCTTTCCATGTAGTGCGGTGCATCGGTAGAAACCCAGCGGTCAATTTCGTTGCCTTTTTCATCGGTAAGCGTAAGTTCTGCGCCGGGAAGTTCTTCCTTGGTGGTAAGGTCTTTCTTGGAAATCTGCACCTTGGTAATATCATCCCGCATAATAACGGTGGCATCGTCCAGCAGTCTCCAGTCATCCCACTTCCAGAACAAAATGTTCTTGGTGGTCAGATAGTAAACTTCGCACTCCTCCAAAGGATTGCCGCCCTCGTCAGTTTTCTGAATCAGGCGGAACGTAATATTATCGGCCAGTGCGTACCCATCGGCGGCGCGGATCTCCGTCAGTGTGTAAGATTCACCGAAATGCAGCCCGGTCACGCGATGCGGTTCATCGGTGGACACCCATGTGGTTACGATGTTGCCATCCATGTCCTTGATAGCAAGTGTAGCGCCGGGCAGTTCTTCATCGTTGGTAAGGTCGCGCTTGCTTACCCACATTTCCGTAGGCTTATTGGAACAAGTGTTATCCAGCACCATAATAGCTTGTCCGTCATAGGTGAAAGTAACCTCCATCGGCTCCTCGTTGACATAATAGCCGAGAGGGGCGCGGAGTTCCTTGACGATGTAATTACCGCTGTTGGTGGTGGCGTCCTTGCGGATGCTGCTGCCGTAATACTCGCCGCGAATGGGAATATCGCAGTCAAAATAGGTGTAGCCGTCTGCGCCGGTTTCGGGGCTGGTGGCGACCAGTTCGCCCGCTGCAAACAGCAGTTTGCCGTCAACGCTGTAAATATCATCAGCCGTGTACAGGTTGAACACCGCACCCGCAAGGTATTTGCCGGTTTCGCGGTCAACTTTGTAAACACCTACTTTGGCCTTTTCGCGGTCGTTGTAGAATTTTAAGGTCTGCTGCTCGGTGAAATCTGCGTTGGCATCCTTGCTGCGCACGACCTCAAAACTCTGGGAAGATGCAGCGCCGTCAATCTTGGCAATGCTCGTGGCCATAACCACATCGTTCAACTGGGCATCCCAAACGAAAGTGACATCATAGCTGTCAGAAGTGCCGACATAGCCGTAAGGCGGTTTGGTTTCCTCGATATGGTAGCTGCCCAGCGGCAGGGTCACACTGACTTCGCCAATCGTGCCGTCATGGATTACGGACAGGAAATCGTAGGTGGCCTTGGTGCGGGCAGGGGCAAAGGCGGCAATGTCTGCGCTGCCGTCGCCGGTGGTGACTACGGCGACTACATCGCCCTTGGCATACCAGAGCGTGCGGTTGCCATAATTGTCGGTCTGCCGATCCTGCGTATAAATATCCTCGGCGGCGGTGATGGTGTATTCCGCACCGGCCAGCGGGCGGGTTTCATACACAAAATTGCCGTCCTCGGCCTCGCCGGTCATCCACGGGTCAAGTGCGCCAACTTCTGTTTTCCAGCCAGCTAAGACCTCGCCTGTTTTGCGGATCGTCAATTTGCCCAGCGTCTCATGGTTAGAGTAGTTTTCACCAATCACAAGGGTATCCATGCCGTTCTCGTTTTTATCGCCGGTGGCTGCATAAATGCGGTCTGTGGTGATTTCAAAATCCACATAGTAGATGCCATCTGCATCGTCGGCCAAAATGCCGTTTTCATATCTGGCAGAATCCAGCCATTCGTTGTAGAATCCGTTCGGGCCGGTGACTTCCACAATGCGATATTTACCCAGCGGCAATTTTTCAGGCAGCGTCAAAATGCCCTCGCTGTTGGTGTAGAAAGTGTCTACATCTTTTGTCAGATGGCCGTTGACAGTATCGGTCATCGTGACGAGTTTCGGGTTGCCGTTGCTGTCATAACGGTAATGCCCCTGCTCGTCCAGCCAGTAGATTTGGAAAGCGGTGTCGGGCAGCAGTACCGGTTTGCCGGTTTCCTCGTCAACTTTGGTGATGCGGAGATAAACTTCGATTTCCTCGTCCAGTACGGTGAATTTCTGATAACTGTCAGAGCCTGTCATTACGCTGTCCTTGGGGGTGGCCATAGCGCCCCACGGGTTGTTATCCTGTTCGGGGTCAACGGTGACAATAAAAGGCTCAGCTTGGAACAGGTCGTGCGGTACGGTGGTTTCCACGACCAGATAAGTGCCATAGGGCAAGCCCTGCACACGAATATTCCCGGTGTCATTGCTGAAGATTTCGGCAAGCTGGTATTCGTTGGCGCTGCCGGTGGGCTGCCAGCCATCGCCCTTACCGTTCTTGTTTTCTCCTGCGGCAGTCAGCGTTTTGTTGTACGCGTCAATTTCGTCAGCGTTGACCTCATAGGTCTTTGCGATGGCCTGCGTTTCCGCAGAAAAATCCCACTTCGGATGCTCGTTATCGTAGGTCTTATCAATGTAGGCATCCAAAATGCTTTGCAGGGTGTAGCTGCCGCTGCGGGTCTGCTCAAACTGCTTCAGTTTGGACAGGTCGGACACAAGGAAGAATGTAAAGCCCGCGCCCTCCAGTTCCAGTCCGTTGCTTTGGCCGCTGGAGGATACGATTTTACTGATTTCCACATTGCCTTTTGCTACTTGGTCTTGGCTCTCGGCCAGTGCATTGTCAGCATGGATGTGGTAATTGGCGCTGTAACTGGTCTTGTCGATCTGTTCACCGGCTGCCTGTCGGTTATCGGCAAAGGTGGTCTTTTCTACATACCAACCCTCATCAGAATAGGCAGGCGTGATGTAGTAGTTATGCTCATCGACAAGATAGCCGTCTGCAAAGGACAGGTAATAGGCATCGTAGGTCCAAGAGCCATCCAACGCTTTACCTTTAGAGACTGTAGAAAACTGGTTCTTGTACACCCAATCCGTGTACTGCCCGCTGTCGTTCTTGGCAAGCGCGGCGGTCTGCCCGGTGGCTGCCTTGGTGCGGCTGTCCACGGTGGGATAGGTGCTGGAAACAACAAGAGCGCCGTCACGCAGCGGAATGACCGTGCCGGTGGAGCGCTCTACGACATAATATTTGCCGAGGTACAAATTGCTGAAGCACAGCCAGCCATTCTCGATTTTAGCGCTGGCTACAAGGTGGTCTTTTTTCAGAACGGGTAAATAATCAGACACCCACTGCCCACTGTTGTCGCGGATTGTGGTGTGCCAGATGGGATTGCCGTCTGCATCCACGATTTTGGAGTAGTCCACTACGCCGGTCACGCCATCGGGGTGCGTAATATCTTCGGCGGCGTAAAGGTCGTACACCGCGCCGTCCAGCGCGGCATCGCCGTGAGCTTGCCCGCTGGCAAGGGCTGTGCCGTGGGCGGTGCTGCCGCCCACATACCGCACGGCATCAAGGTCAACCTTGGAGATGCTGATTTCGCCCAAGGTGCGGTCATTTTTCATAACGCCGTCTGAGGGCGTGATTGTGTAGCTGTCCTCATTGGCCGCCTTGCCGCTATTGTCGGTGTTATAAGTACGACGGGGATCCTTGGCAGTGTCGTAGATGGTAACGGTGGTTTCTACGCCTGTACTGGTGACAAGTTTGGTGCCGCCTTTGTCGGTAGCGGCAATATCGGCATTATAGTCAGCGTTGTCCAGCCAGATTACAGAATTGTCGCTGTCCTCGGTGATTTCGATATAGTAACCGCGCTTGCCCAGCGGAGTGTTGGCCATGCCGGGATGATTGATGTCTGTCCAATCGCCAAAATAGCCTGTGGGCGCTTTGCTTTCCACGATGATAAACTTGCCCGTATTACGCTGGGTGTAGTAAAGGGTATGCCGCATGGAATCCGTGGTCGCATAGGCTGCACTGTTGATGACCGCATAAGTGCCATCGCCTTGGCGCTGCACACTGTAAGTGTTGTAACCGCCGGTGGGCTGGTATTTGCCTGTTACAGTATCCCACTGGAAAATCTCATATTGCGCGTCGGCAGCAATCTGATTGCCGGTTTCGCTGTCGGTTTTCTTGATGTTGACCTGCAAGGACCATTCATCGTTTTTCATCAGATAGGCATTGTTTGAATTGGCCAGTACAGAAATGGTCTGGTTGCTGCCGTTGCTGCCCCAATACATTGCAAAACCGTAAGGAACACCCACTTCCTCATAGCGGAATTTGACGTTCGCCAGTTCTGCCTTTGCAGATGCAACCGCATTGTCCACCATGCGCTGGGCCTCGCCCTGCAACTCGGCAATCGCAGCATCGCGGGCGCTGTCGGCGGCTGCATCGGCTTCGTCCTGCGTGGTGTAGGGGCCTACTCGCCCGCTGCGGCTGTCGGTGGTTTTGCTTACGGAGTAGTGCAGCGTCCAACTTGCAGATGCAGCACCGCCATTGTTTTGAAAATTGTCATCGTTGGTATGGCCAGCAGTGGTGACGGTCTGTTTATCTGCGGGAGAAATATTCCATGTGCCGCCGTCAATAGTACCGCTTTTGGTGATGGGTTCAATCTCGATGGTCGCGCCGTCCACCTTTTCATTGGTTTTAAGCTGCACCTTGTCGGTGATGATGCCGTAGTCAAAATCAAAGCTGCCGCTTGCGGTCTGCGCAGGGGCTTCCCAGTTGGCGTAAATTTCCTGCACGATGGGTTTGGGATTCGGTTCGTCATCGGAGATTTCGGGGCCAATCACAGCCACAGTCTGCCAGCCCGCGCGGCCTGGCTGATAGATATAGGTGTAGTAGCCACGGGCGGATGCGTAGGCGTCTGTGCCCTCCAACAGCGCCTGTGCGGATTCCATAAGAATTTTAGCGGCGGTGCTGTCCGTAACAGCGGCAATAATATGTACAGCCGTTACGGTTGCAATAAATTCACGGTTGCCCGATACAGCCGTAAGTGATAAAACAGGGGAGTATTCTCTTGTGCTTAATGACGGTGAGGAGAAAAAATTCCTTGAACAGTTCGGAATTGAAACCGCCGATGCAAAGTCTGAGAAACGCTCGGTTGTAATTCCGTCGGATTTTAATGAATATTACGAGGAATACAACGAACTTCAGAAGAAAATCGGACTTGACCTCGGAAAATTCAAGGGCAAAGAGGTTACGGAGATTACCGTTCCCCTGGAAAAGCCAAAAGATAACAATGCCGTTTTGCTTGTTTACAAAAACAGGGTAATCGGCGGACACATTACAAACGGAGAATACGGCAGTAAAAATCTGCCGCTTGTTGAATAAGATGGAAAGACTTGATAAGCTTATTTCGTCACAAAGAGCCGACGGCAGAAAAGAGGTTCAAAAGCTGATTAAAAGCGGTGCGGTTCTTGTGAACGGAAAAATCTGCAAAAAGCCTGATACAAAGGTTGACCCCGACAAGGATGAAATTGTTGTGGACGGACAGGCTTTGAATTACAGCAAATACACATATATAATGATGAACAAGCCTGCGGGAGTTGTTTCGGCAACCGAGGACAGGCAGTTTAAAACTGTTATTGACATTATCCCCGAGGATATGAAACGAAAGGGACTTTTTCCCGTCGGCAGACTTGACCGTGATACGGAGGGACTGCTTCTTATTACAGATGACGGTGACTTTGCGCACAGCATAACCTCGCCTAAAAAGCATGTGGACAAGAAATATATTGCGCAGCTTGACGGAGAAATCACAGAAGATACCGTAAAGGCTTTTTCTGACGGAATTGAGTTCTCTGACGGTACGAAGTGCCGCAGTGCCGTGCTTGAATGTGACGAAAATGATAAAAAAACAGGAATTGTCACAATTTGTGAGGGTAAATATCATCAGGTTAAAAAAATGTTTTTGTGTTGTGGATTAAAAGTTGTGCATCTTCAACGAATTTCAATAGGCGGTTTGTATCTTGATAGCAATTTGCACATAGGTGAGTGCAAATTGTTGACGGATTTGGATAAAAAGTCGGTCTTTATCGGCAATATACACTAAAAAATGCATCTGAATTTTATCCTGTGTCAGTTTTAAATAAAATAATGCATATATCTTTGGTCAATTTCGGTATGGTCAAATTGTGCGAAAAGTGGTATATTATTGTAGTAATAAAGCTAAGGACTTTATAGTTATCGACTAATTGGAGGTTTATACACAATGGCAAATGTTTCATTAAGACATGTTTACAAGATTTATGACGGCGGTGTAACTGCTGTTACAGACTTCAACCTTGAGATTGCCGACAAAGAATTTATCATTCTCGTTGGTCCTTCAGGCTGCGGTAAATCAACAACTCTCAGAATGATTGCAGGACTTGAGGATATTTCAAAGGGTGAGCTTTATATCGGCGATACACTCGCAAACGATGTTGCACCTAAGGACAGAGATATTGCAATGGTATTCCAGAACTATGCTCTTTATCCTCATATGACAGTATATGATAATATGGCATTCGGTCTTAAACTCCGTAAGTTCCCTAAGGAAGATATTAAGAGAAGAGTTGAAGAGGCTGCAAGAATCCTCGGTATCGAGCAGTATCTTGACAGAAAGCCAAAGGCTCTTTCCGGCGGTCAGAGACAGCGTGTTGCTCTCGGTCGTGCTATCGTTCGTAACCCGAAGGTATTCCTTCTTGACGAACCGCTTTCAAACCTTGACGCTAAGCTCCGTGCTCAGATGAGGACAGAGATTTCAAAAATTTATCAGCGTCTTGGCACAACATTCATCTATGTAACTCATGACCAGACAGAGGCTATGACAATGGGTACAAGAATTGTTGTTATGAAAGACGGTTTCATTCAGCAGGTTGATACTCCTCAGCATCTTTATGATATGCCTTGCAATATGTTCGTTGCAGGATTTATCGGTTCACCTCAGATGAACTTCATCAACGCTGTTCTCTCTAAGAACGGCGGCAAGTATACTCTTGATTTTGACAAGTATCATGTTCCTGTTCCGGAGTCAAAGGTCAATGCTGACCTCGACAACTATGTTGGCAAGGAAGTTGTTTTCGGTATCCGTCCTGAGCATGTTCACGATGAGCCTGAAGAAATTGCTAAGGCTGAGTGCCTTCTCAAAGCCAATGTTGATGTTACCGAGCTTATGGGCGCTGAGATTTATCTCTATGTAAACATCAACGGTACACCTATTACAGCTCGTGTTGAACCGACTTCAACAGCTAAGCCGGGCGACGACATTGAGATTGCTTTCGACCTCAGCAAACTCCATATCTTTGATAAGGACACTGAGAAAACAATTACAAACTGATTATAATTTAATTTGTATTTTACGGCGGAGCGTTATGCTCCGCCGTTTCGGCTTTTTAGGCAATTCTATTTTAACGGATTTTGGTAAAATATGCTCTGCTTTTTTACTTTTTATTTACAGGCTCTTTTTCTGCTCCAACTTTTATTATAGAGCCTTATTGTATAGCCTTTTTAAATTCGTTTTACTGTGACGAATGAACAATTTTTCGTATTTTGTCACAAAATCAACACAATGTTGTGATATATTAAAAAAGTAATAAAGTTATGTAACAATTGTTTAATTTTGCTTTCAAAACTGTAACTTGTTGCTGATTATGCAAATTCTCTAAAAAAATTCAAGAAAAATTGTAAATAGAGGTTGATTTTTTTCTCGTTTTTGTGTAATATGTATATGAGACAGATTGTATTTTATTGAACTCTTTTACAATCACAATATATAACTGCGGAGAAAACGAGGTAAAAATTTATGTCAAACAGATTATTTCAAGGTATTGTACACCAGATGAAAGACGCAATCGACAGAACGATTGGCGTAATTGACGAGACTTCGGTTGTTATTGCCTGCTCCGAGCTTGGAAAAATCGGCGAGGTAAACGAGAGCGTTAATTCCGAAACACTCAGCTCGACAGCACCGTTTGTTGTGAACGGCTATACATACAGATCTTTCGGCAGCAATGCAAAGTATGATTATGCAGTATTTGTTCAGGGTACCGATGAGTATGCTCAGAAATATGCTCAGCTTTTGTCGGTTTCTTTTGCAAGCATCAAGCAGTATTATGACGAAAAGTATGATCGTTCAAACTTTATTAAGAATGTTATTCTTGACAACATTCTTCCGGGTGACATTTACCTTAAAGCAAGAGAGCTTCACTTTAACAGCGAGGTTTCCCGTGTTTGCCTGCTTATTAAAATTGTTTCTAAAACAGATGTTTCCGCTTATGATATAATTCAGAACCTTTTTCCGGACAAGTCAAAGGACTTTGTTATCAACATTAACGAGGTTGAAATTGCACTTGTTAAGGAAATCAAGCCTGACACAGAGAGCCGTGACCTTGAAAAGTTGGCAAGCTCGATTTCAGACACACTTTCGAGCGAGTTCTACACGCATTGCGTTGTCGGTATCGGTACAACGGTTACAGGCATCAAGGATCTTGCAAGAAGCTTTAAGGAGGCACAGTCGGCGCTTGAGGTTGCAAAGGTATTTGATACAGACCGTACAATCGTAAGCTATGATAACCTCGGCATTGCCCGTCTTATCTATCAGCTTCCCACGACATTGTGTGAAATGTTCCTCAAGGAAGTTTTCAAGAGAGGTTCAATTGAAAGCCTTGATCAGGAAACTCTCTTTACAATTCAAAGATTTTTTGAAAACAACCTTAATGTTTCCGAAACATCAAGAAAGCTCTTCGTACACAGAAACACTCTTGTGTACAGACTTGAAAAAATCAAAAAGCTCACAGGTCTTGACCTTCGTGAGTTTGAGGATGCAATTGTGTTCAAGGTAGCTCTTATGGTTAAGAAATACCTCAACGCAAGTCCTACAAAATACTGATTTGGTTAAAGTGTGCCCGAGCATAGTGCGTTCGCTGTGCTCTGGGCGTTTTGACTTTTTATGAGTATTTGTACAATAACTACAAAACAAAGGTGACTTTATGATTGATTTTATAAATGTGTCTAAAACATACCCTAACGGCACTCATGCTCTCTACGGTATTACGCTGAGTATTGATAAGGGCGAGTTTGTATTTATTGTCGGTGCATCGGGCGCAGGCAAGAGTACATTTCTTAAACTCATTATGCATGAGGAAAAGCCAACCGAGGGTGAAATTATTTTTAACGAATATTCATCTGCCACTCTTAAGAAAAAGCAGGTTCCTTATTACAGAAGAGAAATGGGCATAGTGTTCCAGGACTTCCGCCTTATTCCTAAAATGTCGGTTTATGACAATGTTGCGTTTGCAATGCGTGTTATCGGCGCTAAGGAAAAGGAAATCCGTAAGAGAGTGCCGTATATTCTTCAGCTTGTAGGTCTTTCTCAAAAGGCACGTTCGATGCCTAATGAGCTTTCGGGCGGTGAGCAACAGAGAGTTTCTCTTGCAAGGGCGCTTGTTAATAATCCTAAGGTTATTATTGCGGACGAGCCTACGGGTAACGTTGACCCTGAAATGAGCCACGAGATTGTAGGTCTTTTGACTAAGATTAACAATGCCGGCACAACTGTTATTATGGTTACTCACGAGCACGATTTGGTGCGTTCGTTCCAAAGACGTGTTATTGTTATTAAAAACGGAGAGGTTGTATCCGATACTCCCGACCCTACCCATGCTCAGTTCACAGGCGAAAACCCTAAAGCGGACACCGATATGTTCTTTTTTGACGAGGACGTTGAGATTGATAATGTTGACGTTTTGCCTAAGGACGAAAACGAAGAGGATATTTTTGATAACCTCGAAAGCGTTGTAAGCGACGAGAGCACAGAGGAAGAACAGGGAGGTGAGCAGTAATGACAGGTGCAAGTTTAAAATATTTAATTAAAGAGGGCTTTAGGAATACTTGGACAAACAGAATGATGTCTATCGCATCAATTTGCGTTCTTATGAGTTGCCTTGTTCTTATCGGCTCTGCTTCAATGATATTCCTTAATATCGATTCTCTTCTCGGCAAAATTGAAGAGGAAAATGTAATTATGGTTTATATCACGGATGACGCAACACCCGATGATATTACAAATATGCAAAACGAGATTACTGCTTGCGGAAATATTAAAAGCGTTGAATTTATTTCAAAGGAAAGCGCTTGGCAGGAGCAGCTCAACACCATGGAGAAGGCTCAAGCAGAATTCTTTACTCAGATAAGCTCCGATATTCCGCTTCCGAATGCCTATAAGGTAACGGTTGAAAATCTTGACAAATTTGACGAAACGGTTAATAAGCTTAAAAAAATACAGCACGTTGATACTATCAGAGAAAACAAAAATCTTGCTAAAAAGCTTGTTGCGTTAAGGCAGGGAATTACGGTTATTTCCTTTGTTATTATCGCAGTATTGTTTGTTATTTCTGTTTTCATTATTTCAAACACAATTAAACTTACGGTTTACAGCCGCCGTTTAGAGATAAGCATTATGAAATCAGTCGGGGCAACTAATTCGTTTGTCCGTTTGCCGTTTGTGGTTGAAGGTATAATCCTCGGTATCACATCGGGCGTTATCAGTTTAGGCTTTGTGTGGGGACTTTACGAACTTGCGGTTAAAGAATTTTCTGATATCCTCAGTTCGTTTAACGGCTTAGGCTTCCTTAAATTTACCGATTATGCACTTCCGATGCTCGGAATATTTGTTGCTATTGGCGTGTTGACCGGTGTCGGAGGCTCAATTATTACAATGAGTAAATATTTAAATAAGGAAGGCAGTGAAATAAGTGGCATTTAGTATGAAACGAACATTGTCATTGATTTTAAGCTTTGCATTTTTTATATCAAGCTTTGGCAGTGCTTTTTCGGCTCAGGCTAAGTCAACATCACAGCTTAGAAGTGAAAAGCAAAAAATTCAACAGCAGATAGACAGCGCTCAAAGTAAGCTGAATAAGCTTTCTGCCCAAAAGCAAAAAAATGAGGAATATCTTGCAACGCTCAGGTCAAAAATAAACTTGATGCAAGACAAGATTGATTCTCTTGAAGATGATAAAGCTGCATTGCAAGCGGAAATTGATGCAATTCAGGTAAAAATCACGCAAACAGAACAGGATATTGCAGATGCTCAGGCAAAAATTGACCAAAAGCAGGCTGAATTTGACCAGACCTATCAGGTTTATTGCCAAAGGCTTCGTGCAATGTATATATCAGGCTCTGCATCTACTCTTGAGGTGCTTTTGACTTGCAAGGATGTAAGCTCAATGCTTACACGTGCGCAAATGGTTAAGTCGGTATCTCAGCAAGACAGCGCAATTCTCGACGAGCTTATGACAAAGATGCAGGAAATCGAGAAAGAAAAGAAAAAGCTTGAAGAAAAACGAAACGAATTAACTAACGATAAGCAGCAGCTTGAATCTAACAAGAAGGAACTTCAGTCAAGTATTGATGAAATTGATTCATCAAAAAGCGAACTTGATGCCGAGGTTGCAGAGTGTAACGAGGTTATGAAAAGCCTTTCAAGCCAGTCGAGCGAGTATAAGGAACTTATTGAAACCAATCAGGCACAGCTTGAGCAGGTTGAAAGCGAAATTCGTGCGGCAATTGCTTCCGCTTCAAGGGGAAGCGGCTCAATTTCAGGCTCAACGGGTAACGGCTCAGGCGAGCTTGGTTATCCGACGGATTCGAGAAGAATATCGGCAGGTTATCCTAACTATTCATCGGGCGGATACCACGGCGGTATTGACTTCCCGGTAAGAACAGGCTCAAACGTATATGCTGCGGCTTCGGGTAAAGTTATTCTTGTTAAATATCTTAATTACAGCTACGGCAGATACATAATTATTGACCACGGCAACGGACTTTCAACGCTTTATGCTCATAATTCAAGCATTGAAGTAAGTGTAGGACAAA
>OICK01000751.1_pt1 | contig 13560 bp, 8 predicted proteins | sample 1581281 | NCBI WGS metagenome assembly OICK01 (sample SAMEA3882557, study PRJEB24775) | human gut metagenome | biome: human-associated habitat; feature: intestine environment; material: feces | place: Netherlands | collected 2009/2010 | reverse complement strand
AGAGGTCCATGGTTCAAATCCATGCCCCGCTACCAATTGAAACCGGAAACCTTTTGGTTTCCGGTTTTTTGTTTTTCTAGGACGTCTCGCTCCTTTTATATAAAGTCCCCATACATATCGAACGCAACCGACGCGCACAACGTATGGTCATGCCGCTGTAGCCTTCATAATCGAACATAATCGCAAATCATGTATTAAAACGCTTTACCAAAAGTATTTGAAGAAAGCACTTGTAGCCACATCGCCGTAATCGTTACGAAAAGGGAAATCACAAAAAGAACACAACTACCTCTATAATCGGCTATATGAATGAAGCAACATCATCAAGCGCGACACCGCGCACAAAGGCAACAGCAAAGACAACAGCTAAAGCAGCGGCCACAAAGACAACGAGGACAGCCGCGAAATCAACCGCGAAGACGACAACCAAAAAACCAACCACCAAGCGCACTTCCAAGCCGAAAACCGCAACGAAGCGAACCGTCGGCGAAACTCCAGCACCTATCATCAACCGCACCAGCCCGGAACAGTTCGGCCGCGTAAACGTTCTTGACATCACTCCGTCCGCCGAAAACGGCCTGTACCCGGCCCGCGTGGAGCTTGGCGAGGCATTCAAGGTCACCGCGCAGGTGTTCATCGAAGGCCGCACCAAGGCCGGCGCCACCGTGTCCGTGCGCAACACGCGCGGCACCGAGAAGGGCCGCTTCCCGATGATCTGCACCAACCCCGGCCTGGACCGCTGGGAAGCGATGGTCAAGATCGGCGACCACAGCGACCTGAAGCCGTGGGAAGACGGCTACGCCGACGTCAAGAAGCAGCTCGGCGAATGGCACATCGTGGTCGAAGGCTGGGAGGATACGTACGCTTCCTGGCTGCACGACGCGCAAATCAAGGTCGAGGTCGGCGACGATGCGGAGAACGCGCTGGAATCCGGCGCGCAGCTGCTGGAACGTTGGGCTGGCGCACGCGATTCCAAGCTGACCGCCGACGACAAGAAGACGCTGCGCGAAGCGGCGAAGACCGTTGCCGACAAGTCGCTCGACGCGACCGCGCGTCTTGCCGCAGCGACCACCGACGCAATCGCAAGCCTGCATGAAACCAATCCGCTGCGCGACGGCCTGAGCGCGTCGAATCCGCAGCGCTTCCGCGTGGAGCGTCCGAAGTCGAGCTTCGCCGCATGGTACCAGTTCTTCCCGCGTTCCGAAGGCGCGTATTTCGACGCCGACGGCAAGATCGTGCAGGGCACGCTGAAGACGGCGCTGTCCGGCCTCGACCGCGCGAAGGCCGAAGGCTTCGACATCGTGTACCTGCCGCCGATCTTCCCGATTGGCGTGACCAACCGCAAGGGCCGCAACAATTCGCTGGTGGCCGGACCGTTCGACCCGGGCTCCCCGTTCGGCATCGGCTCCGAGCTGGGCGGCCACGACACCGTCGACCCGCTGCTCGGCACCATGGACGATTTCAAGGCGTTCTGCGATTACGCGCACAAGCTGGGTATCGAAGTGGCGCTCGACTTCGCGCTGCAGTGCTCGCCTGACCACCCGTGGGTCAAACAGCATCCGAACTGGTTCCGCACCAAGCCGGACGGAACGATCGCATTCGCCGAGAATCCGCCGAAGAAGTACCAGGACATCTATCCGATCGATTTCAACGCCGACATGGAAGGCATCGAGGCCGAGGTTGAACGCATCATGGACCTGTGGGTCAAGGCTGGTGTGACGATCTTCCGTGTGGACAATCCGCATACCAAGCCGGTGCGTTTCTGGCAGGACGTGATTGCCGCCGTGACCAAGAAGCACCCGGAGATCCTGTTCCTGGCCGAGGCGTTCACCCGTCCGGGCATGATGCGCGCGCTGAGCTATGCCGGCTTCACGCAGTCGCACTGCTACTTCCCGTGGCGCAACACCAAGGACGAACTGGAAGAGTATCTGCCGGTCACCAATGGCGACGACGGCTACTACCAGCACAACACCTTCTGGCCGTCCACGCCGGATATCATGACCGCCTACCTGCGCGACAACGGTATCGCCGGTCACGCGGTGCGCGCGGTGCTCGCCGCGATGGGCAGCCCGAGCTGGGGCATCTACAACGGCTTCGAGCTGATCGAGAACAAGCAGCGCCCCGGCTTCGAAGAGCAGATCGACAACGAGAAGTACGAGGTCAAGGTTCGCGATTGGAGCAAGGCCAAGCAGTACGGCGTGGCCGAGATGCTCACCGCACTCAACAAGATTCGTCGCGCCCACCCGGCCGCGTTGAGCTACCACAACCTCACCGTGCTGCCTACGTCCGACCCGAATATTCTGGCTTTCGCACGCCACACGCCGGCCGAACTGACCGGTACCGGCCAAGCGGACACGCTGATTGTGGTCGTGAACCTCGATGGACACAACGCACACCAGTCGATGATTCACCTGGAACTCAGCGAGCTGGGTCTGCCCACCGACCGCCCGCTCAACGTGCGCGACGAGCTGACCGGCCGCGAATTCCAGTGGGGTTGGGACAACTACGTGTCTCTGGCTCCTTGGGCGGATGTGGCCCACATCCTGTCCGTGCAGTGATGCGGTACTGCAACGGTAATGCAACAGTGATGCCGTTGACGTGCATGGGTTTATCGTGCGCGTAAACCGCTAGAAATCCTCCCCTCAAGGGGAGGATTTCGTCTGTTTGGGCATAGTGTCGGCATAATCTCAGCACGGTTTCTTGAGTTCCGCACCTGTTTTGCAGGCGTAAACAGGGTATTGTGGTGAGACGATAACGTAACTGTCGATTTTCAAGGAGAAATGACATGGCAGAAACCTTCAACGTCGTTGTGGAAATTCCGCGCGGCTCCAAGAACAAGTACGAAGTCGATCACGAGACCGGTCGCGTCTTCCTGGACCGTACCCTGTTCACCGCAATGGGTTACCCGGATGACTACGGCTACATCGACGGCACCCTGGGCGAGGATGGCGATCCGCTCGACGCTCTCGTCATGATCCCGAACTCCGTGTTCCCGGGCTGCGTGGTGGAATGCCGCGCCGTCGGCCTGTACCACATGGTCGACGAGGCCGGCGGCGACGACAAGGTGCTGTGCGTGCCGGCTGACGTGCGTTTCGACGACATCAAGGACGTCGACGACGTGTCCGAGTACCACAAGGCTGAAATCAAGCACTTCTTCGAGCAGTACAAGGCTCTGGAGCCGGGCAAGGAAGTCATGCCGGGCGATTACTGGACCGGTGCCGCTAAGGCCGAGGAGGAAATCGTCGCAGCCCGCAAGCGCCTCGCCGAGGCGTGAAGCTGACAGCGCGGTGCGCTGTCAGTAGCCGAAGTGAGCAGCTATGCTGCGAAGCCGCATGCGCAGCATGCGGAAGCGAGAAGTGAGTCGAAATAATTCCGACTCGACGATAGACGATAACAAGCCGCTCTTGTTTCAAGGGCGGCTTGTGCGTTATAGTGGTGGCTTGTAATTTACGGCATGCGAACAGTATTCGCTGAATTCAAAGCCCGCGGGACACCATCGATCCGCGTGCGGCAGTTCTGTGTCGGTACTCCTAGGCGTAGGCGGAACGCAATCCGTCGAGGCCCATCCCGTGGGGAGACCGGCGGGATGAACCTTTTCACCAGCTATGCTCATTCAGATTCTGCTTATTGGCGTGTCCGTGTCCATGGACGCGTTCGCCGTCTCCATCGGCAAAGGCCTGACCGTCAAGAAGCTGCGCGGTCTGGACGCGCTCAAAACCGCCCTGTGGTTCGGCGGATTCCAGGCGCTGTTCCCGCTGCTGGGCTATTTCGCGGCCAGCACGTTCAGCAAATACGTGACCGCCGTGGACCATTGGATCATTTTCGGCCTGCTCGCCCTAATCGGCGGCAATATGGTACGCGAGGCGTTCGAAGAGGACGAGGAGAACGCCAAGGAAACCCCTGAATTCGATTGGCGGCACATGTTGCCGCTCGCCGTGGCCTGCAGCATCGACGCCTTCGCCGTCGGCGTGAGCTTCGCTTTCATGACGCTCAACATTTGGCTGTCGGTGGTCATCATCGGCATCACCACCGGCCTGTTCTCCGCCGCCGGCCTGTATATCGGCCGCGTGTTCGGCTCGCGTTGGCAGAAGCCGGCGCAGATCGCAGGCGGCGTCGTGCTGATCCTCATCGGCCTGAAAGTGCTGTTCGAACATCTCGGCTTCCTCGGCTGACGCTACAGCCCACAGCAGCGCACGCAGCGCAACGGAAAAGCCCGCAATCGCAATGATTACGGGCTTTTTAAATACGTGAATTATGGCGATTACGCAACCGCCAAATCGTCAGAACGTCACGACGGCGAGCGCGGCGATGCCTACCACGGCACCGGCGATCATGACCGGCAGCATCGCGATGCCGATCCACGGATCGCGCGCGGTCGGTTCGGGGTCGGCGTCGCGATGCCAGAAGTACGAGCAGACGGCGAGCGCCACGATCACCAGCAGCACCACGACGAACGCGACCGTGCCAATCGCCTTCAGTACCGTCGGCAGGAAGCACCAGCCTGCGCTGGCGATCATCGCAACGCCTTCGACCACGCTGTGCGACAGCGAGCGGATGAGGTGCGTGCGGTTTTCGCGGGCCATCTGGCGTCCGAAGGAGATCACGATCAGCAGGATCAGCAGGCCGCCGACGCCGGCGATCCAGCCGTCCTCCATGGAGAAGTCCTTGCCGCCGGTCGCGTCGGCGGCTAAAATCGCCCGTCCGAGCGTCATCGTCGTGGCGCACACCACCGACAGCAGGCCGGCGATGACGGCGATCACGTGTCCGGCGGTGCCGTCGCGGAACGGGCTGAACACTACCAGCAGCGCGATCATCGCCAGCGATCCGATGATGGTGAACGGCACCACGGCGGGATTGGCGGAATCGCCGTATGCGATGCCGGGAACGAGCGCGAGCGCCACCAATACCACGTACGCGACGATCTGGATCGCCAATACTTTGCCGAAAGCGACCTTCGACGGGTTTTGCTGGGAAACGGCCTGCGGAGCGGTCATCTCGGACCCCCTTTTTATATTGTGGTCAATACGTATGCAATATGAATAAATGTAGCCGTATGTGTCCACATACTTCAGTTACAATCGATGAAACGCCGATAATACATTTTGCGTGTACAATCGCGGCATCAGTTTAGAACAAAAGGGAGCTGACGTGACGGATCTTACGCTTATGACGTTCGCTAGCGATCCAGCTACCGTTCTCCCCTCGTTGGCGCTGCTTTCCCACCGCGTGCGCGTGTTGCCGATGGATGCGGCCAGCCTGGTGAAAATGCCGGAGAACACCATTCTGTTTCTTGATGCGCGTGACGACCTGGCCACCGCCAAAACGCTGTGCCGTCTGATTCACGCGTCGGGACTGTCCACGCCGATCGTGCTCATTCTCACCGAGGGCGGCTTCACCGTGGTCAATTCGCAGTGGGGCATTGCCGATGTGGTGGTGGCTACGGCGTCCCCCGCCGAGGTGGAGGGGCGTTTGCGCCTGGTTTCCGAACGTGGCAACGCGCCGGTCAACGCGGCGTCCGGTTCGGGCGAGCAGGGCGTGCAGAACGAGGATGGTCTGATCCGTTCCGGCGATTTGGTGGTGGATACGAATGGCTATACGGCCAGTCTGCACGGCCATCCGATCGACTTGGCGTACAAGGAGTTCGAGCTGCTCAAGTATCTGGTGCAGCATCCGGGCCGCGTGTTCACGCGCGCGCAGCTGCTGCAGGAGGTGTGGGGCTACGACTATTACGGCGGCACCCGCACTGTGGACGTGCATATCCGTCGTCTGCGCGCCAAGCTGGGCGGCGAGTACGAGCATCTCATCGGCACCGTGCGCAACGTCGGCTATCGTTTCGATCCGCCGGAAGAGGATGAGCATGAGGCCGCGGCCAAGGATGCGGCTCACGGCGAGTCCGGCGAAAGCTGACTTTTTCTTGCGATCATTCCGTTGATGTTCGACGGGTTTCGTTTGTTTTCGTTGGCCTTTCGCTGATTTCCTGTTGTTTTTTGCTGATTTTCTGTCGTTTTTTTCGATGGATTTTCGCTGTTTTTGCCGATTGCGACGTTTCCGCAGGTTTCCCGCGTTCGTCCGCATGCGAGGGGTAGGCTGGGAGGCATGCCTCGGGAATCGAAGAAGGCGCGGATCGCGCGCATGCATCAGGAATACGAGCAGTTGTGCGTGGAGATTCCCGATCCGAAATGCGCGTTGAACTTCAATTCTCCTTTCGAACTGCTGGTGGCTACGGTGTTGAGCGCGCAGACCACCGACAAGCGCGTGAACATGGTCACGCCGGAACTGTTCGGCGAATATCCCGGTCCGGCGGAGCTTGCCGCCGCGAATCCCGAGCACGTCGAGGACATCATCCGCACCATCGGCTTCTTCCGTACGAAAGCGCGCAATATCATCGGGCTGTCGCATGAGTTGTGCGTGCGATTCGGGGGCGAGGTGCCGGCCGATATGGCTTCGCTGGTCAGCCTGCCGGGCGTGGGCCGCAAAACCGCGAACGTGGTGTTGGGCAACGCGTTCGGCGTGCCCGGTTTTCCTGTGGACACGCATGTGATTCGTGTGACTGGGCGATTGCGGTGGCGGTCCGACTGGGCGAGCCCCTCCCCTGACCCGGTGGCCATCGAACGTGAGGTCACCGCCTGCTTCCCTCCCGAAGAATGGACCGATCTGTCTCACCGTTTGATATTGCATGGCCGCTCCATCTGTCATGCGCGAAAACCGGATTGCGCCGACTGCCCCCTCAACGACACGTGTCCGGGCGCGTTCGCCGCGTGATTCTGACGCATGCCAGCCGCCACGCCGGCACTCCGTCGAATCGCACCCGGCCATCGGGCGTGTAGCACGCGTCAACTAGACTCGGGTGCATGGATGAAAACGGGCGGAAACGTAATCTGAAAGCCGAGGCGACGCGCTGGCTGATCTTCTTCGGCGTCGCGCTCGTGCTCAGTGTGCTGCTGTGGCTGGGACTGTCGCTGACAGGCCGCAAGAATCCCATCACATCCTTCGACACGCTCGTCTCCGACTCGTCGGTGACCGTCGGCATCGAAGGCGACGCGCCGAAATCGCTTGACATCCGCACCGAACAAGGCACCGCCGTGGAGCAAGCGCTGCTCGGCAACGTATACGAAACGCTGGTGTCACGTAGCGAAACCAACAAGCTGCAGCCGGGAATCGCCAGCTCCTGGCAGGCTTCCGACGACGGTCTCACGTACACGTTCACGTTGAACGGCGGCATGACGTTCGCCAATGGGCACAAACTCGACTCGTCCGACGTGGTCTGGTCGCTGCAGAACGCCGTCAACAACCATTACGTGGGAGCCGACCAGCTTGGTGATCTGAAGGAAATCACCAATCCCAATGCGAATACGGTGGTCATCACGCTCGCCAAGCCGAATCCGCGGCTGTTGCGCGCGCTGGCCGGCCGTGCAGGCATCGTGTACGACGCGGAAAGCAAAACCAACTATGCGAAATCGGCGGTCGGATCGGGACCATTCACCGTGTCAACCGCGGACCAATCGCAAATCGTGCTGCAACGCAACGACTCGTATTGGGGCAAAAAAGCCGCATCATCGCAAGTGACGCTCTACTACTACGCCAACGAGGAATCCATGGCCGATGCCATGAAAGCCGGCAAAATCAGCATGGCGCTGCCGCTGAGCGCTTCAACCGCCTCGGAACTGGGCAAAACCAACGGTATTACCGCGGACAGCGGCATCAGCTTCGACAAGGTGATGCTCGCGTTCAACAACGACAACAACAGCCCCTTCTCCGACGAGCAGATCCGCAAGATGACGCGATACGCCATCGATGCGAAGACCATCGCCAAGAACGCGCCCGACGCGTACGCGCCGCTGGGAGGGCCGATCAGCCCGCTGGAAGACGGGTATGAGGACCTGAGCGGCCTGTACCCCTACAACCTTGAACAGGGGCAACGGATGCGCACGTATTTCGGAGTGAACTACATCGCGCCAATCGACATTCTGGTGCCGAAGGAATACGAAAGCATCGGCAACGACGTGAAAACCGCCATCGAAAACCTCAATATCAACACCAATCTGGAAGTGCTCGATTCCGCCGCGGACGTGACGGAACGCATGAACGCCGGCACCTATAACATCGCGCTGACCACCATGAGCGACGAAGGTGACGCAAGCGTCTTCGATAACGGCCAGTCCGTGTTCCATTTCGAGAACGGCGACGCGCAGCAGGCTTACGCCAATGCCATGGCCGCGACCAACGACAACGATTATCAGGCCCGCATGCGCGATTACGCGCGCGCCGTCAGCGAGAACGCGGCCAGCGACTGGCTGTACACGCGCAAGAGCTTCCTTGCCGTTTCCGATGGGCTGCAGGGGTATCCGAAGAATCTGACCGATCGTCTGCTGCCGTTGAACAGATTGACGCTGCACTGATTTTTCCACGGTTTTTTATGTGGATTTTCCGCGATTTGCATGCGATTCCGGCATTCGGTTCGGCGGAAGTCGGCACCATGGCAGTTGTCACATTCGCTTTCTAGACTAGCGACTATGACTGAAAGCCAAGATAACACCATCAACGCGAACCTCACGCCGCTGCCCGACAAGGTCGGCGTGGACGGTCTCGAAGACAAGTGGCGCGGAGTCTGGGACGAGAGCGGAGTCTACAAGTTCCAGGGCACCCGCGACCGTAAGGCCGTTTATTCCATCGATACCCCGCCGCCCACCGTTTCGGGCCACCTGCACGTCGGCCACGTATTCTCCTACACGCACACCGATGTGATCGCACGTTTCAAGCGCATGAACGGCTACGACGTGTTCTACCCGATGGGCTGGGACGACAACGGCCTGCCGACCGAACGCCGTGTGCAGAACTATTACGGCGTGCGCGTGGACACTTCCCTGAAGTACGATCCGAATTTCGTGCCGCCGTTCGAGGGTACGGACGGCAAGAAGATCGACGCCAAGGATCAGGTGCCGGTCTCGCGCAAGAACTTCATCGAGCTGTGCGAGAAGCTCACCGCCCAGGACGAGAAGCAGTTCGAGGCGCTGTGGCGTTCCCTCGGCCTGTCCATCGACTGGTCGCAGACCTACCACACCATCGGTCAGCACCCGCAGCGTGTGGCCCAGAAGGCCTTCCTGCGCAACCTCGCCCGTGGCGAGGCCTACCAGCAGGACGCCCCCGGCCTGTGGGATGTGACCTTCCAGACCGCAGTGGCCCAGGCCGAGCTGGAATCCCGCGAATATCCGGGCTTCTACCACAAGGTGGCCTTCCGCTTTGAGGACGGCACCCCGATCTACATCGAGACCACCCGCCCCGAACTGCTGGCGGCCTGCACCTCGCTGATCGCCAACCCGAATGACGAACGTTACAAGCAGTACTTCGGCCAGGAAGTCTACTCCCCGCTGTTCAAGGTCAAGGTGCCGATTCTGGCGCACCCGGCCGCCGAAATGGACAAGGGTGCCGGTATCGCCATGTGCTGTACGTTCGGTGATGTAACCGACGTCGAGTGGTGGCGCGACCTGAAGCTGCCCACCCGCCCGATCATTCAGCGCAACGGCCGTATCGTGATGGACACCCCGGATTGGATCACCGACCCGGCCGGCCGTGAGATGTTCGCCGCGACCGCCGGCAAGACCACGTTCTCCGCCCGCAAGATCATCGTCGACAAGCTGCGCGAGTCCGGCGATCTGGACGGCGAGCCGACCCCGACCAAGCGTATGACGAACTTCTACGAGAAGGGCGACAAGCCGCTCGAAATCGTCACCTCCCGCCAGTGGTATCTGAAGAACGGCGGCACCGACGAGAAGCTGAACGCCGAGCTCATCGCACGCGGCAAGGAACTGAACTTCCACCCGGACTTCATGCGCGTGCGTTACGAGAATTGGGTGCACGGCCTGAATGGCGATTGGCTGATCTCCCGTCAGCGCTTCTTCGGCGTGCCGTTCCCGCTGTGGTACCCGGTGAACGCTTCCGGCGAGCCGGATTACGATCATCCGATCACTCCGAGAGAGGACCGTCTGCCGATCGACCCGACCATCGACGTGCCGGAGGGCTACGACGAGTCCCAGCGTGATGTGCCCGGTGGTTTCACCGCCGAAAAGGACATCATGGACACCTGGGCCACCTCGTCGCTCACCCCGCAGATCGTGACCCGTTGGGAGGAGCCGGGCGAAGAGAACCAGGCCATTTTCAACGCCACCTTCCCGATGGACCTGCGTCCGCAGGGTCAGGACATCATCCGCACCTGGCTGTTCTCGACTGTGGACCGCGCGCACTTGGAGAACAAGTGTCTGCCGTGGGCCCATGCCACGCTGTCCGGCTGGATTCTGGACCCTGACCACAAGAAGATGTCGAAGTCCAAGGGCAACGTCGTGGTGCCGAACGAGCCGATCGAGAAGTTCGGCGCGGACGCCGTGCGTTACTGGGCCGCCGCCGCTCGCCTGGGCCTCGATGCCACGTACGACATCGGCCAGATGAAGATTGGCCGTCGACTGGCCATCAAGCTGCTGAACGCCACCAAGTTCGCGCTGGCCATCGGCCGTGAGGACGAGAACCATCACGTGGGCGCTCCGGCAGTCGCCGCATGGAACCCGGCCGACGTGACCGAGCCGATCGACCGTTCCGCGATGTCCAAGATGGCCGCCGTGGTCCGCGAAGCCACCGACGATCTCAACAACTACGAGCATTCCAAGGCTCTGGAAGTCATCGAGAACTACTTCTGGCAGTTCTGCGACGACTACATCGAGCTGGTCAAGAACCGCGCCTACGGCACCGCCGATTCCACCGGCAACGTGCCGAGCGAGGCCGCGGTGAAGTCCGCACGCACCACGCTGGGCCTGGGTCTTGATGCGTTCGCGCGCCTGCTGGCCCCGTACCTGCCGTATGCCACCGAAGAAGTGTGGAGCTGGATGCATGAGGGCGAAGGCTCCGTGCACCGCGCAGCATGGCCTGTGGCCGACGTGTACGCGGCCGCCGCCGGCGACGCATCCGCCGATCTGCTTGCTCATGCCGGTGAGGCTCTGGCCGCGCTGCGTGGTATCAAGTCGAAGGCCAAGGTTTCGATGAAGACCCCGATCTTGTCTGTGACGCTTGCCGTTGCCGACGATGTGCGCGGGTCCATCGAGGCCGCGCTGGGCGATATCGCCGAAGCTGGTCGCGTGACCGGACCGATCGCCTTCACCGCACCGGCTGCCGCCGAGGGTGAGGACGAGGCCGCCGATGTGACGGTCGCCGAAAGCGAGCTAGGCGAACCGCCGGCCAAGAAACCGAAGAAGTGAGTCTCTGAGGTGAGCCGCCAGCGGCTTTTGTAGCGCAGCCGCTCACTTCACCCACATACGAGGGGCCTTTCCTTTGCATGAAGGAGAGGCCCCTCGTATATCCCGTCACTGTCTGCAACCAACCGTGCCCCCTTTTGCTCATATTCAGTCAAAATCGCGGGAAAAATGCTTTCGTGAGCGAAAAGGGGTATAAATCGCAGGCAAAACGGTCGAAATCATATCCCCTTTTGCTCACGTCCGTGCAGAATCGCCCTAAATCGCAAGACGTGTGCGCATAGAACCGTCCTTATCCCGTTCTCGGCTGTTCTCAGCGTACATTCCTGCCCCTGCGCACAAACCCGTACGCGAAAAATGGTTTTTATGGGCGTAATCTCAACGAAGGCACAAGCGGAGGCGGAAATCGCAATCAAAAACCCCGAAACGCACCACGTAAGCGACGGAGCACTATCGGATTTAGTGCATCGCACAAACCGCGTGCTCTACAGCACCGGAACGGACAGGAGGTACTGCGGGCCAGCGGACGAATTTCCGGAACCGTTCCCACCCAATCCGGCCTGCAGCGCATCGTCGAAAACTTCCGCAGCGGCGGCCAATTCGACCGTCTCGTCAATCAAATCGCCATTATCCGGCGTGAAACCGGTTTTCGCCAAGCCATAGCCGGCAACCGGCAACGAACTGGACATCGAATCGGCGGAAGAAGAGGAATCGGAACCGCTGTTCTTCGAAGAGCCGTCCACTCCCCCGACTTTCGCCACATTCTTCGACGTGGTGTCCGCTGCGGCGCCGAACGACGGGCGTAGTCCGCCCGCGTAGCTCATCACATCATCCATGCTGATGGCGTTCTTGTCATCGACCAAGCTGGTCGAATCGGCGGTGTTGTTCTTCGCCTGCGCGCGTTCGGCCTTGCGTTGCGCACGGGACCGCCGTTTCTCGGCTTTCGCGCACAACGATTGGCTGGCGGAGGCGGAACGCAACGTGTCCAGCACAGAAGCGTCATCGGCAGCGCCCGATTCGGACGTGTCGTCATCCGAATCCAGCTGGTCGGCGAATCGCAGCACGATCTGGTGGAATGCGCTGGCCTGTCCGGTGTGCTCGCTGGCGTCCGCCAACGCGGTCATCGCCGCGGACACCTTGTCGGACGCGGTTTTGAGCTTCTCATTGTCTTTGATGCCGGCACGCACGTCGGCGATCGCCTGGGTTTCGTAGCTGCCAGCCGTGCCTGCGGTGGCACCCAGTTCCTTAAGCCGAGCCGTGTATGCGTCGGTGAAATCCATCGAATACGGGATCATGGCCGCGGACAGCTGCGATTGGCCGGCACTGTAGTCCTTGGAGCCGCGCTGTTGTTCCTCGCCGGCGCGCTTGGTGAGCTCGTTCACCAAGCCGGATGTGCCACGCTGTTCGATGGTGCGAATCACCTCGTCGACGGCGTCGGCCGCGCCGATATGCCGGTATGCGGCGCTCACGTCGTTGACGGCGTTGGCCAGGTCTGCCACGGATTTAGCTACGGAGGTATCGCCGTTCAGTTCGGACGCGGTGCCGAGAATGGCGGGAAGCTGTGTGGCGTTGCCGATCGAACCGGACAGATGCGTGGTGTATGAGCCCACGTACGCGTCGATGTAGCCGTCGAACGCCTGATCGTGCGCTTTGGAACGTACGGCGATGGTCTGTTTGGCAAGCGCTTTCTCGTTGTCTCTGAGCTGTTCCAGTTGGGCGATGAGCTTGCGGTTGCGTTGCGAGCCGACGTTGGTCAGACCGTCCACCAAGGTGGTTGCGCGCTTGGTCAGGTCAGGCAGTGATTGCTGAACGTTGCCTTCCACCGCGGCGATGGACAGTGAGCTCATGGTGAAGTGCTTCGCCGTCACGTAGGCGTTGAAGGTCAGGTCCTCGCCCGGTTTGCCGACCGCAGCCACCAGGGTCGAGGTGTTGTCGGATGAGACGAGCACGCCGTCATCGGCGGTCACGTCACTGCCGACGCGTCCGGGAATGGTGAAGGCGACGATTGGCGTCAGATTGGCGGTCACGTCGGGTTTCGTGGCATGCAGGGCGATGCGTATGCCGATCATGCCGGAAGCGCCGGAAACGTCGGAAACGCTTACGTCGGGCCCGTTGAGGGTGAAGGAGGCGGATATTTTCCACGGCAATGCGACAACGCCTTTGGGAACGCGTTTCGACGTGGAGGATCCGCTGTTGGTCAGGAAAAGGCGGCCTGGTTTGTCGATGGAGGTGTAGGCGCTCATCACGTCATCATGCGATGCATCGGCCGCGTACTGCCCATTCTGCTGCAAGGCCGATATCGCGTCGTTCACGCCGACTGCCG
>OICK01000742.1_pt1 | contig 13734 bp, 14 predicted proteins | sample 1581281 | NCBI WGS metagenome assembly OICK01 (sample SAMEA3882557, study PRJEB24775) | human gut metagenome | biome: human-associated habitat; feature: intestine environment; material: feces | place: Netherlands | collected 2009/2010 | reverse complement strand
CCCTCGCGGACATATTCAAAAACCGACGGCTCCATATACTGCGCCGCCTTTGCCATATGTTCAAACGGAAGAACAAGCTGCATAATAAAACCTCTTTCTGCATTCATATCCCTATAATTATACCACATTTGCAATCCCAAATCAAAAAATTTGCTTTGGCTCGTGTCAATACACTGAAAAAGCTTTCAATTAATTTTTGTTGAAAAATTTGCTTTGCAATGATACAATAATAACTGTAACCACATAAGAGGAAAGGAACGGCACTATATGTCAGCAACTCACCCGACATTAAGCATAATCGTACCCGTATATAACTCCGAAAAATATCTTTGCAACTGCCTTGACAGCATAGCAGAACAGTCCTTCCGCGATTTTGAGCTTATTCTTATCGATGACGGTTCGGCCGACAGTTCCGGTACAATATGTGATAACTACGCTATGAACGACGGACGTATAAAAGTTATACACAAAGAAAACGGCGGCGCATCCTCGGCACGCAACTGCGGAATTCAATCCGCTTCGGGCAAATACATAAGCTTTGTTGACAGCGACGATTGGCTGAGCCGAGAAATGTATTCCGTTATGTTTGCCGAAATGCAAAAAGATGATTATGACATTGTTATATGCGGCTTTGTTATGCATCTTGAGGACGGGGAAAACGAATATCCCGCCTTTGATTCCGTCTGCTCTGCGCGTGAGTTTTCAAAAAACGTACTGGACGGCGGCTTTTTGAACGGCTGTCTGTGGAATAAAATTTATAAGAAAGATATTATTTCGAGCTTCGATCCCGAGATGCATTTATGCGAGGACACAAAATTTAATTTTGATGTCTCCAAAAAAGCTGCCAAATGCCGCTATATTCCGGATATGCTATATCATTATAACCGCGCAAATTCTCAATCTACCCTGAATTCCTCATCCTATTGGAGCGATGAATTTATAAGTAATCACGAAAAACTTGTCACGCTCACCGCCGACGACAGGGAGTTGAATGATATCGCCGTCAAAGAATTGTTGAATTCGGTTTTTGTCATAGTGGACGCCGGCATCAAGTTCGGCAGAAGCTATGAGGAAACAGAGTTTTTTTCTGCGGACTGCCTAAAGAAATATGTAGGCAAAATATATTTTAACAAGCACATCAGCTTCCGCAACAAGATTAAGTTTATGCTGTTACGTCGTTTTAAACACATATATTATTTCGCGGCAAAGCGCAAATTCGGATAATTATAAAAAGTCACGGTATCAAAGCCGTGACTTTTCTTTATGCGGGCTTATTATCTTTTCGAGTATGTTTTTGTCCGCGGGCAAAATCTCCGTTTTTTGAAAAATTCGCGCAGATTTACTCTTTATAGATTATATCCCACAAACGCCGACATAAAAAGCGGAGTTTATTTGTACTTCCCGCCATTGACACCCGCATTGTAAATCGGTATAATTTAATCAATAAATATAAGGAGCTGTAAAATATCATGGAAAAGAAGTATGCGATTCTCGTCGTTGATATGCTCAACGATTTCGTAACCGGCGCGCTCAAGTGCGACAGAGGTCTTGCGATAGTCCCCAAGACCGCAGAGCTCGTCAAGGGCGCGAGAGAGAAGAACATCCCCGTCATTTTCTGCAACGACGCTCACCTCAAGGGCATTGACCACGAGCTCAAGTTCTGGGGCGACCACGCAATAGCGGGCACCGAGGGCGCAAAGGTTATCCCCGAGCTCGAAGTTTGCGAGAGCGACTACATTGTTCCCAAGAGACGCTACAGCGGTTTCTTCCACACCGACCTTGACCTTCTCCTCAGAGAGCTCGGCGTCAACACCGTTGTTCTGACCGGTCTGCACACTCATATGTGCGTGCGCCACACCGCCGCCGACGCATATCAGCTCGGCTATGACGTTGTTGCTATTAAGGACGCAACCAATTCCTTCACCGCAGAGGACTATGAGTACGGTCTGAGCTATCTCAAGGGCACCTACGATGCCGAGATTACCGACACCGACACCTTCCTCGCATCGCTGTAATCAACATAAGAACACATCAACCCTCCGACGGCACTGCCGAACGGAGGGTTTTTGTTAGTCATAAGAATAAATTTATTTCAGTATTCTGCCTACCGCGTCTATCTCGTCGGCTGTGAGTCCTGCGGAGACGAAATAGTCCTCGACCGAACCGTAGCGGCGGAAAAGATACTCGAACACGGCGGTTATATTCTCCGCCGGGGCGCCGAGATGCGACATATCGCTCTCCCAGACGAGCCCCGTTTTCTTCTCTATCTCCCTGCGGTAAAACGGCTCGAGATAGCTCGAGGACAGGCGGTAATCCGCAACGATATCCTCGAAGTATACGCCCGTCAGGTGCAGTATCAGCGCGGCGGTTATGCCTGTTCTGTCCTTGCCGAGGAAGCAGTGGAACATCGACGGCGCGTCAACGCGCGACAGCTCGGAAAAGAGGCGCGCATAGTTGCCCTTGCACTCGCTCAGGCTCGTCACATATATCTCGGGCATAGTCAGCTCCATATGCGGCGAGGCGGGGTTTATTTCGAGCAGGGAGAAATGATAGTAGTTGATTCCGGGCTGATTTTCAAACTCCGACGGCATGGTTATCGCCTCGGAATCGCCGCGCAGGTCGAATACGTTCTTTATCCCGTAGTCGCGGAAGAACTCCATGTCGTTCGGCGTTGAGGCGCGCGGTCTGCCGCAGCGCAGAAGTCTGCCGTATTTCGTGAAGCCGCCGCCCTTTATCGGATATCCGCCGAGGTCGCGGCAGTTCTGTATGTTTTCAAGAGGCATATGTCTGAAGCTTTCCATAGTCCGCCCTCCTCATAGATTCTATCTCTATTTTAATGCATTTTCAAATATTTTTCAACCGTGAAAATGCAGAAAGCGACTTGAAAGCTGCAATTATTTTTCCTCTTATATATTACTGTGGAAATAATACAGGGTCGTCGTCTGCGAATCGAAGAAGTAGACGTTGTAATAATCGTATTTTGAATAGACTCCGTCGCCTATCGGCTTGCCTTCGCGGTCGTAAATATAGAGATAGTCGCTCTCATCGATATCGTCGCGCGAAAAACGGTAATTGTTCACAAGGTCGGCACCCTCGTCGCCGTCGCGCAGAGAGTCTATAACCTGCTCAAACTCATCTATATATCTGAGCAGCTCCGTCTTGCTCTCGGCGGTCACGGGCTTGAAATATTCGCTCTCCCCGGGGCTCGCGCCGGGAAAGGTGTATATCCCGAAGTCCGTCGAATCCCCGAAGCCCGCGCAGCTGTAGCGCTGCACCGACATCGCCTTTCCGAGCGAGGCTATGACCGGATCTCCGCTTTTGAAAACGCAGGCGGAAAGCGAAAACGCGAGCAGAAGCGCCGCCGATATCAGAGAAATCATTTTAAGCTTTTTCATTCTTTTTCACTCTCCCCCGGTACATATTCGAGCAGGTCGCCCGGCTGGCAGTCGAGAATTTCGCAGAGGGCATCGAGAGTCGAGAAGCGAAAAGCCTTTGCCTTGTGATTCTTGAAATTCGAAACATTCGCCATCGTCATGCCCAATCTGTCGGCAAGCTCGGTGAGCGACATTTTTCTTTTTGCCATCATAACATCCAAATTTATAACTATCATGCCGTCACCCCGTTAAAATATCCCGTCGTTTTCTTCTTTTATATCCGCCGCGCGCTTGAACACGCCGCTCATCGCAAACGCGAGAACTCCCGCGACGATGCAGACGAAAACGAACACGAAAACAGGCAGATAATAAAACCCCATAAGCTCATAGATGCCGAGCATCGAGCAGAGCACCGCCTGGTCGACTGAAAATATCAGCAGCTCCGCGAAGGCGCATATTCCGATATTGCGGAACTTTTTCGCCGTTCCCATTGAAAACGCCTTGTCGGTGAAAATGCGCGAGCAGATGAGCTTCAGTTCAATGAGTGCCGCCAGATACGGCACGGCGCAGACATAGACCGAAGCGCTGGTCAGAATCCAAGTATAGGGCGGCAGAGCCGAAAATTCGCCCGCTTTTATTATTGCGACGATTATAAAAGGCGAAGCGAGAACCGCAAGCAGCGTCAGCACTATGCCTGCAATCACAAGCCCGTTGAGGACGATTTTTTCTGTTTTTATTTTCTTGTCGTCTTTCATTTCACATACCTCTTCTCCTTGGTTTGCGAGGTCATTGTAGCACTGCAATTCAAGATTGTCAATAAATATTTATCGTTATTCTTTAAATTTTTACTGTTTTTCTGCGTATCGGCTGCAAAAAACTCCCAAGGCCGTTTAGCCTCGGGAGCTTTCGGTAAATTGAAATTACAGGAATCTTACAAGTATTCCCGCGAGCAGAACGGAGACTATAGTCACGCAGACGAAGCCCGCGACGAGCATTTTGGGCATTATCTCGGCGGTAATATTGTCTCTCTCGTCGCCCTCTTCGGTGCTTATGCTGATAGCCTCGGTGGTTATCAGCATATTAATCGGGAAGCCGGAAAAGGCGTTGAGGACTATCGCGTAGCACATGAAGAACGACTGCTTGAAAATCTTGCTTGCAAGCAAAGCCATGAGTCCCATGGCTACGGTCGCAAAGACGACGAGCGCTGCCGATATGCCGACAACGGACGCGATGCCGTCTGTGCCGGAGCTTGCGAGGGTCTTGAACAGTCCCATCATAAGCACGGTCATAACGAAGCCGTAGGAGCTCGCCTCATGGAGGGCGTCCGTCTCAACGAGCTTAAGCTCGTGCGCGGCGAAGCCGAGCAGCAGGCAGACAACATACATCGGGACATAGCCCTTTGTCACATAATCTATCCAGTAAGCGGCGAGAGTGATAAGTGCGAGCTTTAAAAGGATAATGGTAGTGCTTGTGGCTCTCTTCTTTTTCTCGTCCTTCTTCTCCTCGGAGGCGGCTGTAGCGGCCTTGAATTCGCCGTTTCTGTAGAGCTTTGTGAGCCTCCTCGTCTCCTTCTTCAGGCAGAACGAGGTCAGCGGATAGCCGACTAGTCCCTGGAGGGAGAGGCAGACTATCGCAACAAGGGCCGCGGAGGTCTTGCCCGCTTCCGTAGCGGCACTCGACATCATCGCGGTAGCTATTGCGCCGCCGGCGAGCGGAGGCGCTGCGGCGATCGCATTATCAAAGCCGAAGAGTGCGGTTCCGAGCGTCAGGCATATTATCGTTATCGCGGCGACACCCATGAGCGAAATTATGACGGTCTTCCACTGCGCCGCCATCTCTTTTCTGCTTATGAGCGTGCCGAGGTGGGTGACGAGCAGACCGCAGGCGACTTTAAACAGCGCATCGGACACGCCCGCGTCGTCTATTATCGTCTTCGGAAAAAGCCCCGTAGAAAAGCCGACAAGCATAAGTATCATGATGACAAGCACCGAGGGTACCCAGCCCTTTGTCACCTTTGCCAGTATCTCCGAGATGGCGAACACCAGCAGCAGTGCGGTAAACGCGCCGAAAGCCGAAACTATTATAGAATTCACTTTATATCTTTCCCCTCATTAAAAAACGGTATTGCTATTAAAGGAACTTATCAAGCTCGCGCTCAACGTTCTCGTACTTCTTGACCTTGGGCTCGCGGATGAGCTTTCCTCTCGCCATGACCATCTTCACGTCACGAAGAGCGGTAAGGTCGTCGATAGGATTTTTCTCCGTAACGATAAGATCCGCGCACTTTCCGGGCTCGACGGTGCCGGTGATATCATCGATATGCGCTATCTCGGCGTTCCTCTTCGTAGCGGTATAGAGCGCAAACTTATTCGACACGCCGCAGTACTTGTGGAAATAGACAAGCTCTCTCCACATATCGTAGTGGGTGATGAACGGGCAGCCGGTATCGGTTCCGAGGCCGACGGGAATGCCGTTTGCAAGGCACTTCTCGGAGCAGTCGATTATGCCCTCAAAGACCACCTTGCCGTTGAACTGCGAAAGCTCGGTGGCGTGGCTTACGGAGCGGTCAAACAGCGCAAAGGGAAGCGCGGGAGAGAGCGTCGTAATTAGCGCCGCGTGCTTCTCCTTAAAGAGCGAGATTATCTCGTCATCCGCCTTTGCGCCGTGCTCTATAGTGTCCACGCCGTTTTCAAGCGCAACGCGCACGCCCTCGGGGCTCTCGACATGGGCGGCTACTATCAGTCCGCGCTTATGCGCCTCGTCGCACGCAGCCTTGACTACCTCGGGCGGCATTTTCAGCGCACCCGGCTCGCCCTTGACCTTTGCGTCAAGCACGCCGCCGGTTATCATAAGCTTTATGAGGTCGGGCTTATCTTCGGCGATTTTCGCAACAAAATCTCTCGCCTGCTCCGGGCTCTCGGCTATATAGGCGAGTGAGCCCGCCATGTGCCCGTCCGGGACGGAGACAGCCATATTTGCGGCGAGGATTCTCGGGCCGACTGTCTTGCCGGCGTTTATATCGTCGCGGATGCTCGAATCGGCGTTCTCAACTCCGCCGACGGTTCTTATGGTCGTAACTCCGCTGTTGAGCTGCATCTGAGCCGCGCTGCGGCAGACGGCCTTGATTATCTTGCGGAAAAGATTGTTGCTCGTCATTATCTTAACGAGCTTCTTCGGGTCGGACTCCTTCTTCTTCGGCTTGCCGCTCGAGGGAAGGTGGAGATGCATATTGATAAGACCGGGCATTATATATTTTCCGCCGAGGTCTATCTTCTCATATCCGGAGATGTCCGCGTTCCCGTCAACAATGGCGGCTATCTTCTCGCCATCGACAAGAATTATCTTGCCGGACTGAGGCTCCATATCCTGAGTACCGTCGAGAATGATGCCGTTCACAAGTGCGTATTTCATTTTTTTCGGTTCCTCCTTGAAAAAAAGTGCAAGTCCGCATTGTATGTCGCGGCAGCTTATTGGCTTACGCGAATATTAACACGGTTGCTATGCTTAAAATTATAGAGCTTTTTCCTCCGTTTTGCAAGCTTTTTCCATTTAAATCGCTGAAAAGTTTTCGTTTTTTATCACCTTTGAACGGAGAAGCGGATATTTGTACTTGAAATTATGTTATGAGCATAAAAATACCGCCGCATCCTAAGACACGGCGGAATTTTCATTATGTTTTCTCTTACTGGATGAATCCGGCGACGGTGAGCATATACTCGCCGATCTGAGCGCCGAACTCGGGTGCGCCTTCCATGATAAGCTTGCCCTTCTTCGCGGAGTCAAGCATATCGTCAAGACCGAGCAGGATGCCCAGCGCGCTGTCGAGAGAATCGAAGCGGAGGGTGAAGAAAGGCATAGCTCTCTTGTAAACGCCTCTGCCGGCTCTCGATTTGCCCGCCTTTATGCGCAGATAAGCCGAAAGCTCATCGTGGCCGTTGACAGCCCACGCATAGACACGATCGGGGCTCTTGAGCGCCCAGCCGTGAACATCGGGATGGCCGAGCTTGTTGAGCTGGCTGATACCGCTCGAAAGCAGGTAGAAGTAGCACTTGACGAGCAGAGCCTTGGTGTCCTCGTCCTCCGGGATGCCCTTTGCGGTAAGCAGAGAGGACATCTTCAGCAGCACTGCCATGAACGAGGCGAACAGGCCGGGATGCTTTGCAATACCCTTCATTTTGGGCAGAGTCGAAAGGCTCATCTTGCCCTTGAAGAATGCGTTCATCGCCTCAATGCTCTTGAACTCAAGCTCGATGTGGGGAGCGGTGTCCACTTTATCGTTGTGAACGAGCCACTCGCCGCAGTTGACTACGAAATGGGTAGCCACCTTGCCGTCCGGGCTGTCGGGATCGAGAGCACTGACCTGCATAACGCCGTGCGCGTGCTCAAACTTCTTTGCGAGCGAGGGAACGTCGCTTGCAATTACCTTGATGAGCGGAAGGACAGCGTTGAGAAAAAGTTTATTTGTAAAAATCTCATCTCTTGATGCCATATAATCATTCCTTTCCTTATCGGGATACGGACGAAGCTATTACACCTCGTCGTCCCAATCGTCATCAAGCTCGAAGTCCTTGCCCATGACCTCACGGACAGCCTCAACGATACCGTTCGAGTCGATACCGAGCATGGACATGATGTCCTCATGCAGTCCGATGGGAGCAAACTTATCCTGAATACCGAGCTGCTTGAATGCGCAGCCCTTACCGGATTCAACAACAACCTCTGCAACAGCACTGCCGAGACCGCCGATGACGTTGTGATCCTCAACGGTGATTATGCGGCGGGTGTCCATAACGGCCTTGAGGATAGCCTCGCGGTCGATGGGCTTAATGGTGTGCATATCGAGAACTCTGACCTTCAGGCCGTCGGAGCTCTCAAGGAAGTTAGCCGCCTGAAGAGCCTGGAATGCGCAGGAGCCGCAAGCGATAACGGTGATATCGGTGCCCTCTTTAAGAGTGACAGCCTTGCCAAGCTCGAAGCCGTAATCGGTGTTCTCATAGAGGACACGGTCGAAGCCTCTGTTGATTCTGATATAGAACGGGCCGGGGGTCTCATATGCCGCACGGACTGCGTTGACAGTCTCCATACCGTCTGCGGGGCAGATAACGGTGAGGTTGGGCATAGCGCGGGTAACTGCGAGGTCGCAGATAGCGTGGTGGGTCGAGCCCGCCTGGCCGAACGAAGTACCCGAATGGGTAGCTATAACCTTAGCGTTGACATTCTGATAGCAAATGTCGGTGTGAAGCTGGTCGGCGCTTCTGAGAGAAGCGAAAACCGAGAAGGTCGAAAGGAACGGCACGAGGCCTGCTCTTGCCATACCTGCGGCGACGCCGAACATATTCTGCTCTGCGATACCGACGTTGAAGAATCTGTCCGGATAAGCCTCACCGAACATACCGATCTTTGTTGATTTGCCGAGGTCAGCGGTCAGCGCAACAACTTCGGGGTGCTCCGCGCCGAGCTCAACAAGGGTCTTGCCGTAATATTCCGCGGTAGAAAGAGCGGTTGATTCAACGGCTGTATAGGTCATTCCGCCTGCCATAATTATTCGCCCTCCTTTTCTGCTCTTGCTTTGCGTGCCTCATAGTACTTATCGAGGCTCTCTATAGCTTTCTTGTACTTCTCTTCGTCAATTGCGCCGTAGTGCCAGCGATAGTTGCCCTCCATGAAGTCGATGCCGGCGCCCTTTATTGTGTTGGCAATTATCATGACGGGAGAATCGGTCTTGTTCTCAAGAGCAAAGTCGATAGCGTCGCAAAGCTCTTTGATGTTGTGTCCGTCGACTTCCTTGACGATGAAGCCGAAGGAGCGCCACTTGTCGGCGAAGGGCTCAAGCTTCATGACATTCTCGGTCTCGCCGTCGATCATGCACTTATTGCGGTCGACGAAGGAGATCATATTGGTGACCTTGAAGTTGGAGGCTGCCATGGCGGCTTCCCAGTTTGAACCCTCGTCGCACTCGCCGTCGCCGAGGATGCAGTATGTTTTGTAATCCTTGCCGAGAACTCTTGCGGCAAGAGCGGTTCCGACTGCTATCGGAAGTCCGTGGCCGAGAGAGCCGGTGGAAGCGTCAACGCCGATAACCTTGTTCGAGTCGAGGTGGATGCCCATCTTCGAGTTCGTGTGGTTAAAGGTCTTGAGCTGCTCGGGATCGTTCCAGCCGAAATCGACGAGTACGGGAGCGTAAGCTATACCCGCGTGACCCTTACTGAGGATAAAACGGTCTCTGTCCTCCCACTTGGGGTTCTTGACGTCGAGTCTCATGTACTTGTGGTAGAGAACGGTAAGCATATCCATGACGCTCATGCCGCCGCCGATATGACCGCTGCCCGCCCAGTATGTGGTGTCGAGGCAAAGTCTGCGCAGCTCATGAGCCTTCTTTTCGAGCGCTAACCATTCCTGCTTTGATAATGGCATTTACATTTCCTCCTTACAGAAAACATTTTTTATCGTCTGAGTGAATAAGCGGGTACCCCCGTAACTCACAAAGCTTCTCTTTTACCCGGGAAATAACGCCGGATGAAGTATATGACCCGTGCACGGCAAAAATCACTCCGAACGTCAAAATATCCAAAGCTTTAAGCGCGCACAAAGTCATTTTTATCTCATATGCATATATAATAGCACAGAAACCCCCGTCTTGTAAAGACAGGACGGAGGTTTTTTTGGGAAAAATCAGGCAAGCTCGGGGTGATTCTTGCGAAGGGTGTTGAATGCATCCTCTGCAACATCAACGGTGTGAGCAATATCCTCATCGGTCAGGGACGCATTGAGGAAATGGTTATGGTGGCTCGTAAGGAATATGCCACGCTTGACCATCTCGGCGATCCACTCCTGATGAAGCATGAGAGAATCGTCATCGGCAAGGCGCAGATAGAACAGCGACGGCTCGCCGGAGACTACAAGATGGAAGCCGTTGTTTGCGGCAGCAGCCTTAAGACCCTCGCCGACCTTGAGACCCTTCTCGCGGAAGATGGCGGGAGTGTTGAGCTTCTTCATCTTGTTGATGCAGGCGATACCCGCTGCGAACGGGATTGCGCTGAGCCAGTAGCTGCCGGTATAGGACAGGCTGCTGATAGAGCTCTTGAGGAACTCCTTGCCGCAAAGAGCGGAGACGTTCCAGCCGTTTGCAAGAGCCTTGCAGAAGCAGATAAGGTCTGCCTCGAAGCCGTAGAAGTGGTCACTGCCGGCGATATCAAGACGGAAGCCTGCGCGGACGTCGTCGACTATGAGGACGATGCCGTTCTTTGTGCAGAGCTCACGAACCTTCTGCCAGTAGCCGTCTGCGGGAAGCTGGTTGTCAAAGAAGTTGCCGTGGAGATAGGGAGTCGAGATAAACGCGGCTATCTCGCCCTCGTTCTCTGCGATAACTCTCTCGAGCGCGGGGATATCGTTCCAGTCTATATAGATGTTGTTTGCAACGTCCTCTTCGATAACGCCGGGATAGTCGACCTTCTGGGTCCAGGGCGAAATACCGTGATAGAAGCCGTTGATGAAGATTATCTTCTTGCGGTGGGTATGGGCTCTTGCGGTCATTATGGCGGCGGTGGTAACATCGTTGCCGTTCTTTGCGAAGAATGCCCAATCGGCGCAGTTTACGGTGTCAACAAGCAGCTCCGCGAACTCGACTGCCTTGTAGGACGGCGAGGTGGTGCAGTTGCAGACCTTTGCCTGAGCGATGGCGGCCGCGTCGACGTCGGGGTCGTTGTAGCCGAGAACGTTCGGGCCGTATGCGCACATATAGTCGATGAATTTGTTTCCGTCAACATCCCAGAAATAGGAGCCCTGCGCTCTGTCGCCGAAAAGCGGGAACGCGCTGACGGGGATAAAGCAGCCCTCTGCCGGGCCGAGGTGGCCGTAGACGCCGGAAGGAATGACCTTTTCGGCTCTCTCGAACATCTCTCTGCTCTTTGTGTAATCGTTAATCTTGAAGCTCATTAAAGTTCCCCTCCCTTATGCCAAGTACAGAGCAACTCTGTCGAGCAGTCTGTTCATATTGTCTATCATCGAGATCATGCCCTTCATGGTGATAGCACCCATGCCTATGCAGGCAACGGCGTTTATCTTTCCGTCGAAGAGGTCTCTTGCAAGATCAATTGAAGCGAACTCCATATCGGCGCGCGGATTCTCGCAGCGCTTCTTTATGGTTACAAGGCGTCCGTTCTTTGCGCGGATCGTAGCCGCGGGACCGTCCTTTATGCCGAGGCCTATCTCGCCGTCAACTATGTGGGATGCCGAGAACTGACCGATCTTGTCGTTGTTGGCTATCTGAGATATAGCAACAGCGATAGTGTAGAGCATGAGCGTGGTGCTCTGCTCGAAGAAGGTTCTGTCCTGAAGATCCTCGGGCGAGGGACGCATATATTTCGCAAGCAGGTCGGTCAAGGGGGTAAAGGTCTTGAGGAGGAACTTGATGTGCTGGAATCCCTTCGAGGGGATGGGTGTTACGGTTCCGTCAATAAGACCGTTGAATTTTTCGCAGGAAGAGAACGGCAGTTTGACGTCGCACTTGCCGACGCCCTGCTCCATCCTGCATCTTCCGTTTTTGAAGGTTATCGTGGCGCTCGGGCCGTCTTTAACTTCAAAGCCTATCGAGATGGGCTTCGTGTTGGTGAGCATTGCGCTCGCCTCCGGGACTATCTCGCAGAGATTCTCCAAAGTTCCCAAGACAGCATAAAGGTTAATGTACGCCATTGTTTTCTGATCAGTCAACCTTCATTCCTCCTTTTTAAATTGATAAAAATATTCAGAGCCGGTTTTTTGAACGCCGGTTTACTCTTGGACTGTATTCTACCACATTCTATGCCTTAAAGTCAATTGCATACCGGAAGCGTAGCAAAAAATTCACAAAATCGGCTGATTTTTTTGGGCTTTTATACTTATTTTTTCGGCGTTTTTCGATAAATCCGTAAATATATCCTTCAACGATTTGCCGGCTTCTATCGTTTCGTCATAGATAAAGCCCTGATCGCCTCCCGCCATATATTCACAGTATTTTACCGCTCCTTTTGTTGATGTAAAGGCATCTATCAAAAAGTAATTTTCTACTTTTTTATAAACATCGACATAACTAAGCTCTAGGAATTGTCTTCCTCTTTTATATGACGAAGGTCTGAACATAACACTGTCCGTCGACGCACTGATACTCTCTATATCCAGTGTTATCTTCTCATCTTCATAAACACCGGTTATTTTTTTCGTACTTGCATCTTTTATGTCCTCTGTGTCCACGTCTTTATCTTTAAAATAATAATAACTGAAATGGGAACTATCGCCATTAGGGTCTTTTGCTAAACCTCTCTCCAATCCATACTCTCTGTCATCTGCCTGTAACGTAAGCAGCGTAAATCCATTATCAAATACCTTCTCTTTGGTTTTGTCCCACGACAGACCAAGCATCATTTTAGCAGTCTTTGTATACTCTTTGCCATCGAGTGCTGCTGTTATTGAAAAAGTATAACTGCCTTTTCCCTTTGATGTTTTTTCGTTCCACTCGATATCCGAAATCGATTTTACCTCTGCCTTCTTTCCATAACAGTAAACCGTAAACTCACATTTTGTCACATCCGGCACGATGTCTTTCAGCGAATTTGCCTCCCCGTCACACACATAAATATTGTTATAGCTCAAATAATAATCGACTTCTTTTTCAAAAGCAATCGAGCTGATGATGAGTTCTTCATTTTCTGCATAAAGTCCCTGATTGTTTCTCACCGGTTCTACCGTTGGTCCCAGTGTCTCATCCGGCGGAAGCATCGTCTGTTCCGGCACCTTGGTCGGCAGCGGTGTCGGACTCGACGGCAGAACCGGTTTTTCGGTCGGCTTTACCGTTGGTTTTGCTGTTTTTTTACCATTATTCTTATCTGCATTTTGATTGGTTCCGGCTTTCTTTACCGTCACTTTACAGACAAACTTTTTCTTGCCTACTTTCGCCTGCACCTTTGCTTTTCCGGCTTTTTTACCATGAATCGTGACACCGGTCTTTTTCTTTTTACTCAGTTTCACATTTTTCTTGCCGGATACAACCGTCCACTTCACTTTCTTTTTGTTGTTTTTCAACTTAACCTTAACGGTCTTTCCAACCGTTACCGTTACTGATTTTTTACTCAGCTTCACCTTCTTCTTGGCTGCGAGAACATTCTGTGGAATCACAGAAAAGCTCAGCACAAACACAAGCAAGAAAGCAACTGTGCCTCTTACTTTTTTCATATTATATCCCTCCATTGTGTTATAGAAAATTGTGTTTTCTTAATTTTATATGAAATTGTTAGGGGCGTCAAGAAAAATAAGAGTGAAATTCAATCAGAATTTCACTCTTACTTATTCAACCTATTTTACTCTCCGTCACTCCGCCGTTAGCGCA
>OICK01000737.1_pt1 | contig 13763 bp, 13 predicted proteins | sample 1581281 | NCBI WGS metagenome assembly OICK01 (sample SAMEA3882557, study PRJEB24775) | human gut metagenome | biome: human-associated habitat; feature: intestine environment; material: feces | place: Netherlands | collected 2009/2010 | reverse complement strand
GCCATCATAAGGTTATTAGGCAGATACTTGTACCTCACCTCTTTAATGAGTGGCAAACCTATCGGAGCTTCACTTATCACGTGCAACGTCCATAACCCATCTTCTTTAGATATGGTTACAAAGGCATTCTTATAGAGGAAAGAACCAACCTTATACACTCCGTAATCATCCACATCGGTAAAATCCGCTTTTGCAGTTTCTTTATGAAGTCGGGGCGCATACGCTTCTTTTTCTTCTTGAAGTATTCAGGGTAAACCACCATACCTTTGTTCTCTGCGTTGGCTTTCACCAATTTTGCTTGCAATTCCTCTTTGCTCATAGGTCAAATAAATTTTTATAATATGGATGACAAATTTTATTTTGTTGATTTACCTGGTTATGGTTATAGCAAAATGTCAAAACAAGAACAAGTAAAAGTTGGAGAATTTATTGAAAGTTATTTAAAACATCGCAAAGAAATTTGTTTAATTATATTTTTAGTTGATATTAGACATGACCCTACTTCAAATGATTTTTTAATGTATGATTATGTTATTAGAAGTGGTCTTCCTTGTATGATTCTTACAAATAAAGCTGATAAAATTGCTAAAACTAAAGTTCTTGATGCTTCTAAAAATATTCAAAATCAATTAAACCCTATTGGTGATATTACTACACTACCATTTTCTTCTGAAAAGAAAATTTATTGTGAAGATGTTTGGAATATAATTGAACAATATATTTAAAAATGTCAAATTTATATTTTTTATAAAATATTTTGTCGAATTATAAAAGAAAAAAGAGCTTGATTTATAGCTTTTTTTATGTTTTTAATTTGACATTTTTTGTAAATTTTGTTATAATAAAGTATAGTTCAAATGTTGGAACTCCTTTTCAACATGGAAAAACACATTTTATAATAGGCAATTGCCTAGGAGGTACAAAAATGAATGTTTTTATTGACAATCTGAAAAACCATCGCAAATCTGTCAGCCTTGAGTCAATTTTTGGAAAAGATTCTCTCAAGCTGTACAAAACTTGCGAAGCAATTTGGCTCGGCTGGCTTCACCCTTACAAAGGGTGCTATGAAGCTAATATCCCTACCATTTTAGACTTCAACTTCAAGGCTAATATTCCTTTTAATAGCTCATTTGATGCTGAATACAAAAAGTTCACTGAAAGATGGTTGGAGGAACATCCTGAAGAAAAAGAAAAAATGGCAAAGTCTAAAGCTGAATGGCAAGCTAACTTTGACAGTCAGTTTAAGATCGTTGCCAAAATTGCAAGTGATCACAATGCCACCATTACTTGGTGTGGCACCAATAATGCCGAACGTGGTGATCAGTGGATGGTATCGCAGAACAATGAACAACTTGGTGTATTCACTGTCTAAATATAACATTCACTAAAAAAGAATATATCTTTCTCTCGTCCCATTACAGGACGAGAGTTTTTTATATAATAGCTACAATCACTAGCCCTTTGAGATTTTCTCCTTTTAGTCGAAAACTCAAATTGGGCGAGAACAAATCAAAGAAAAATTTTCATTTTTTCTTATTTATTCTAAAAAGAAATAGAGCCAACTTTACCAATCAGCTCTATTTCTTTTTATTCTGCTTTTTTCTCTAATTTTGTTATTGCTTTTAAGGCTTTGGGTCTTTCAAGAACAATAATATGGCCACACCCTAGGCATTTTAATTTAAAATCAACACCAACTCTGGTTATCTCCCAAAGTTTACTTCCGCATGGATGTGTTTTTTTGGTTCTAACTATATCTCCTATGTTATATTCCATATTGTTCCTCCTATCTTTCAATTTCCTTAAAATCTTTTTTTCTTCCAAACCTTCTAATAATCTCTTCTATATCTTTTTTTTGAAGGCCTTTTCCTATTCCTCGTGTATTTGTATCATCCATTTTTATTAAATGACTTAATAATTCATCATCAAAATCCGAAAACACAACATCATCTAACAAAATATAATCTTCAATGTTTCTATGTTCAGATAAATATTGTTTTATTTCTTTTCCTCTTTCATTATCAATAAAAGGTGTTTTATCAAACATAATTCCATTTTGTAACAACATTTCTTGAACTTTTAAAAATGATTGTGTATATCTAAAAGATGTATCCATTACAATTTTCGCACCTGTTTCCTCAATTGCTCTTTTTAATAATAAAACTGTTTTTATATCAATATCTTGTTTTCCTTTTACACTATCTATAAAATCATCTGAATTTAGAACTCCATCAACATCAACAAAAATTACTTTCACTTATTTTAAGTTCTCCTTAGCAACTTCTAAACGCTTTGCAATTCTATTTTTTCCTAATACTTGCATAATTTCATACATATCTGGTGTATTTGTTCTAGCAGTTAAAGCAACTCTTAATACTGTACTTACATCTCCAACATGTGCTTTATACATTCCTGGATTTGCTTTAAATTCTTTAACTTCACCTGCATATCCCATATCTACTGCTAATTCTTTAATTTTATCAAACCATGTTTGTTTATCATCTGATTCATTATAATATTTTGAAATATATAAATCTAATATTTTCGCAATATCTTCTTTATCAGAAATAACTTGATATGGATATTCATTAACTTTTCCATAAAATTCATCATCATACATATATCCAATATTATACATTACATCAGACCATTTTGAAATATCTTTTCTTGGCTTCTTATTTCCTCTTTCAATTCCAAATACTTTTAAAGCATATTCTTTATCTTCTAACATTTTAGCTAATTCTTCATCATATTCTTTTGCCCAAATTAATGAATAATTATATACTTCTTCAGCTGTCATTTTTGATATTACTGTTTTTCCAATATCAAGTAATTTTATCATATCAAATAATGCTCCACTTACACTCATTTTATTTAATTGGAAATCAAATTCATCTATTGATTTATCTGGATTTGCTTTTCTCCAATTTTCGAATGTTGAGTTTGCAATATTTAATAAATATTCTTTAACTGCTTCTGAAGGAATTCCTTCTTTTTTATAATATTCAACAGCTGCTTCTGGATCTTTTCTTTTACTTAATTTTCTCTTTCCTCCATTATCATTTTTCATAATTGGTGAAATATGTGCATATTTTGGTGCTTTAAATCCTAATTCATGGAATAATTGTAAATGTAATGGTACTGATGATAACCATTCATCACTTCTTATTACATGTGTTGTATGCATTAAATGATCATCAACTGCATGTGCAAAGTGATATGTTGGAAGTCCATCTGCTTTTATTATTACTATATCTAAATCGTTTTCTGGGAAATCTACATTTCCTTTTATTACATCTTTATGTTTGATTTTTCTATCTTCTCTTCCTGGTGATTTAAATCTTATTATATATGGTTCTCCATTTTTTATTTTTTCAGCTGATTCCTCAACTGTTAAATTTCTGCATTTTGCCCAAACACCATAATATCCAGGTCTTATTTTGGCTGATTCTTGTTTTTGTCTAATTTCATCTAATTCTTCTTGTGTACAGAAACAAGGATATGCTTTTCCTTGTGCTATTAAATATTTAGCATATGCTTGATATATTTCTTTTCTTAATGATTGCTTATATGGTCCATAATTTCCAATTTCCTCTGTATCTGAAATCATTCCTTCATCTGGTGCCATATCAAAGTCTTTTAATGAATTAACTATTCCTGTTACACCATTTTCTATTTCTCTTTTTTGGTCTGTATCTTCAACTCTTAAGAAAAATACTCCTCCTGTTTTCTTTGCAACTGTTCTTGCTACTAATGCTTGATATAATCCTCCTATATGTACAAATCCTGTAGGACTTGGTGCAAATCTTGTTACAACAGCTCCTTCTGGTAGATTTCTTTCAGGATATTTTTCTTCATAATATGAAAGCGGATAAAGCTTATCGTATTCCACAACATTCCAATGCTCTATCCCCTTTTCGTCCATCCACTGCATCCGCTCAAGAACGAGGGAGAACATCTCGGATGCCTTTTCGGGCGGCAGTTTTACAAATTTGCGTCTGTTCATCTTTTCTCCGTTAAAACACGCCCGGAAATCCGAGGATCCCGGGCGCGAGGTTATTTAATTGCCGTTTATGCTTTTTTTGTGAACTCTCGTCATAACATCGGTGCCGCCGAGGACATTGAAATGCTTGATATGGACGAGCGGCTGAGACAGGTCTCCGTTTGCGGGCATCTTGTTGTCGATGCCGCCGAGCAGGCTCGCGCCGTCCGAGCACTCAACCCTGACGTTCTCGGGCAGATAGATATCGACTCCGCCGAGAATTGCGGTGACGCTTATCGTTATCTCGTCGTTTATCTGCGCTTCGCTCAAATCGACCTCAAGACCGCCGAGAATTGCAAGGCAGTGAGCGCCGAGCAGATTGCCGGTGGTGTTTTTATAAACGCCGCCCGAGCAGACTGCGGTGTATGTGGGCTTGCTCTCCTGCGAAATAGGGCCGCTGTTGTCATCGAGACGCTTCTTGAGCTTCTTTGTCTTTACCGTGCTGAATATCAGCCAGAAGCCGACGGTGACAAGGGCGATTGCAATAGCGAAATGGTTCATGCGCTCTGCGGGCACCCACTGGGGGTTGCACTTGAGCAGCAACCAGACGCCGACCGCGACGGCCGCGACATTGAGCAAATCAATACCCGAGGCTATCATGCTGCCGATAGCGGGAACGATGATAAACACGGTCCACCAACCGCTCATTTCGCCTATTTCCCAGAAGCCGAACGCCGAGCCGAGGAATATGATTCCCGCAGCTAAAACGGCTATTCCGAAAAATATCTTATTCAGATTCTTTCTCATTTTCGTCTGCCTCCCCATTGTTCTGAGCGTCGGACTGCTCCGACGGCTCTGTCGGTTTGCTGTCATCTTCACTGTGCACGTCCAACGGGGCAAGCTCGTTGCCGTGCATTATCGTTTCAAACTCCTCGCCGCTTATCTTCTCGCGCTCAATAAGCGCGTCGGCGACTGCATGGAGTCTGTCGATATGCTCCTTGAGTATATCCTCGGTATGACCGTAGGCCGTGGTGATGATGCGGTTTATCTCCTCATCTATCTCTGCGGCTGTCTCCTCCGAATAATTCTTCAGATGCGAGTAATCTCTGCCGAGGAATACCTCATCGTTACCCGAGCCGAAGGATATCGGGCCGAGCCTGTCGCTCATGCCGTACTTTGTGACCATCTTGCGCGCGATATCCGTGGCGCGCTCAATGTCGTTCGACGCGCCGGTTGAAACATCACCTATAACTATGGCTTCGGCAACTCTGCCGCCGAGGAGGCTGACAAGATTGTCGAGCATCTCGTTCTTCGAATGATAGCTCTTATCCTCGGTCGGGAGATACATTGTGTATCCGCCCATCTGACCTCTCGGCACTATGGATACCTGATGAACCGGGTCGTTATACTCGAGATAATAGGCGGAGACTGCGTGTCCTGCCTCATGATAGGCGGTCAGGCGCTTCTCCTTGTCGGTCATCTTATGGCTCTTCTTCTCGGTGCCTGCGACGACCTTTATCATCGCCTCTTCTATCTCGGGCATGGTTATGGCTCTCTTATCGGGGCGGCGAGAAGAGCCGCCTCATTGAGCAGGTTTTCGAGATCTGCGCCGGTGAAGCCTATGGTTGTCTTTGCAATAGTCGAAAGATTGACGTCGGGGCCTAAGGGCTTGCCCTTGGCGTGAACCTTGAGTATGGCCTCGCGTCCCTTGAGGTCGGGATAGCCTACCGTTACCTGACGGTCAAATCTTCCGGGACGGAGCAGCGCGGGGTCAAGGATATCGGGGCGGTTGGTCGCCGCGATGATTATAACGCCCTCGTTTGCGCCGAAGCCGTCCATCTCGACGAGCAGCTGGTTAAGCGTCTGCTCGCGCTCATCGTGTCCGCCGCCCATGCCTGCGCCTCTGTGGCGGCCGACGGCGTCTATCTCATCGATAAAGATTATCGAGGGTGAATTTTTCTTTGCCTCATTGAAAAGGTCGCGCACTCGCGAAGCGCCGACACCGACATACATCTCGACGAAATCGGAGCCGGAAATCGAGAAGAACGGAACGTTTGCCTCACCGGCAACAGCCCTTGCAAGCAGGGTTTTACCTGTACCGGGAGGGCCGACGAGCAGAACACCGCGCGGTATTCTCGCGCCGAGCTTGTTGAAATGAGAGGGATCCTTGAGAAAATCGACTATCTCGCTGAGCTCCTCTTTCTCCTCGTCCGCGCCCGCAACGTCGTCAAATGTCGTCTTGCGGCTCTCGTCCTTCGCCCGCTTGACGCGCGCCTTGCCGAACGAAAGAGTTCGGTTGTTCTCGTTGTTCATGGCGTTGTTCATCTTGCGGAACATATAGAAGAGGATAGCGCCGAGGATAACGAGCATGAGAAGCGTCGGGACGATATTGAGCAGAATGGCGCCGGTCGAGCCGGTCTGATACTGCGCCTTTATCGGAGTATCCGGATGCTCTCTGTTATATGCGATAACGCCGTTGTGTATGTCCTCCTGGAACATACCGACGCTCGGCACGGTGAAGTTATACGTCTTATCGTCACCCTTGAGCTTGAACTCAAGCGCACCGCTCGACATATTGAGGTTATATTCCGTGACCTTTTTTTCATCGAAATACTGCACGACCTGATAATACTCGAGCTTTTCGTTCTTCTGCTGCCTGGCATAGAGGGAGACACCGGAAATTATGAGGATGGGAATGAGAATATACGGTATCCACGCCAGCACTTTTTTTGCATTGCTGTCAGTGTTGTTCTTCTTATTTTTCAAACGTCAAATCCTCCTGTGACTGTCGAAGTTTTCTTTTGACCGCTCTTATTTCTCGTAGACCGAACGGTTGAGCACGCCGAGGAAAGGCACATTGCGGTACTTCTCATCGTAATCGAGACCGTAGCCGACAACGAACTCGTCGGGAACTTCCGTTCCAGCGTAGTCCGCCTTGAGATCCTTTATCATGCGGCGCTCGGGCTTATCGAGGAAGGTGCATATCTTAATGCTCGCGGGTCTGCGCGCTCTGAGCATCTCGGATATGTAATGGAGAGTTTTACCGGAGTCGAGTATGTCCTCGACTATCAGCAGGTCATATCCCTCTATGGGTCTGTCAAGATCCTTTATTATCTTGACTTCGCCCGAGCTCTCCGTGCCCGAGCCGTAGCTCGAAACCGCCATAAAATCTATCTCGCACGGTATTGTTATCGCTCTCATAAGATCCGCCATAAACACGACGGAGCCCTTCAAGACGCTGACCATGAGCAGCTTCCTGCCCTTGTAGTCCTCGCTTATCTGCCTGCCGAGGCGGGAGACGATATCGCGTATCTGCTCCTCGCTGAGCAATACTCTCTCTATATCCTCTATCATTGCTTTTTCCTCCGTATTATAAGCACATTTTCAGTGTTTTTTCCGACGCGGCACCGTCTGTCCGCGCCGAAGCCCTCGACCCAAAGCACACCCGCTTCGTCGCGCAGCACTGCGATATCGCAGCGGCTCTCCGGCGGAATATGCGCCTCGTTGAAAAGCTTTTTCAGGCTCTTTGTGCAGCCGCGCCTCGCAAGGGTCAGCTTATCGCCCGAACGGCGGCTGCCGATTTGAACTCTTCCTATAATTTTATCACAATCAATGCAATAATCCAACACATCTTTGTGAATTTTTTGTGTATCTAAAAAAATTTTTTTATTAACTCTGCAAATTGATACGCGTCCGTTATGGCAAACGGAGCCGTTTATGCACTCGGGCTCTATATCCTCCGACCACTCCTCGCCCTTCTTTATTGGGGCGGCAAAGCGCAGAACTGCGCCGTCCGAGACGGCAAACGTATCGGGTGAAAGCTGAATTTTTCCGCTCGGCGAAAGAATATTTTCAACCGCGCCTACGGTCTTAAAGTCCGCCGATTTCGGGCATACGTTCTTTATACAGCCGAGCAGGGCGCGGCGGCGTATCGCCGGATGCGCCGAGAGCAGCGCTTCGCAGGAAAGTCCGCCGTCGGCTTGTGCCGAGAGCAAAAGCGCCTTCGTCTCGCCCTCGAGAAAGTCCTCGTCGAGCGCGGCGTTTTGAGAAAAATGCGAGGCATTCTCTTCAAAAGCGGAGTTTATCTCCTTTAGCGCGGGGACTGCGATACGGCGAATCTTATTGCGGCTGTAATCGAGAGTCAGGTTGGTGCTGTCTGTTACGAAATCGAGAGAATTTTCGCGGCAGAACGCCTCTATTTCTTCCCTCGTGCAGAAAACAAGCGGTCTTATTATATTTCCGCGCACGGGCGGGATACCGCAAAGCCCCTTTAGCGACGAGCCGCGGGCGAGATTGAAAAGCATGGTCTCGGCATTGTCGCTCGCCGTGTGGGCGGTTGCGATTTTTGCGTTTTTGTCTATCGATTCAAAGAACTCGTAGCGCACTCTGCGCCCGCATTCCTCGCATGACTCTCCTCTCTGCTTTGCGAGCGCCGCTACATCGGCATGCAAAACCTCAAAGCGCAGTCCGTTCTTCTCACAGAAGGAGCGCACATAGTTTTCATCGCGCCGCGCCTCTTCGCCGCGAAGCCCATGATTGACATGGGCTACGGTCAACGACAGCGAATACCGTTCCCTTATCTTCATAAGGAACAGCAGCATTGCCATTGAATCGGCACCGCCCGAGACCGCGGCTATAACTGCGGCTCCCGGGCTGAGCATATTGTATTTTTCCACGGCGCCGAGCGCTTTATCAAGCATTCTGAATCTTCTCCACGCCCATGAACAGAGTGTGATCCGCATCCCAGATGAAATCTACCGTCTTTGTGGGACCATGTCTGTTCTTGGCAACAATAACCTCGACCTCGTTGGCAACGGGGGCTGCGGATACAGGCTCGTCGTCGCCGTCCGGGTCGTCCTTTTCGTTCTTATAATATTCCTCGCGGTAGAGCATGAGGACTATATCGGCATCCTGCTCTATCGAGCCCGATTCGCGCAGATCCGAAAGCTGCGGGCGGTGGGACTTTCCCCTGCCCTCGGTGCCTCTGGAGAGCTGGGCGCAGCAGACTACGGGGATATTCAAATCCTTCGCCATGAGCTTCAGGCTTCGGGTTATCTCCGTAACCTCCTGCACACGGTTTTCAACCTTTGTGCCGGAGCGGATAAGTCCGAGGTAATCTATGATTATACAGTCGACATTCTTGAGTCTGCGTGCGCGCGCTTTCATTTCGGCAACGGTTATCGAGCTCGTGTCATCGAAATAGAGCTCGCAGTCGTTGAGCGCTGCGGTGGCAAGGCCGAGGCGCGTCCAGTCGTCGGTATCGAGCTGACCGCTTCGCATCTTTGTGCTTAATACGCGCGCTTCGGTCGAGAGAACTCTCTGAGCAAGCTGCTCCTTTGTCATTTCGAGCGAGAAGAAGAGAATTTTCTTCTTAGCCTTGACAGCGACGTTTCTCGCAATATTCAAGGCAAAGCTTGTCTTTCCCATTGCGGGGCGCGCGCCGATAAGTATGAGGTCGGACTTGTTGAGTCCCGCTATTACGTCGTCGAGATCCCTGTAGCCCGTTGAGATTCCCTTGAACGCCTCCGCGCCCTCGGAGCTGAGTTTTTGCAGGGTGTCATAGACCTGATTGACTATTATGTCGCTGAGCTTGGACGGGCCCGTGCTCGTCTTGCCCTGGCGGATATCGTATATTCTCTGCTCCGCCGCGTCAAGAAGCATATCCGCGCTGTCGGTCTGGGCGACGGCGTTGTCGATAGTCTCCTGTGAGACGGTGATGAGGGTGCGCATGAAATACTTCTCGCGCACGATTTTCGAATATGATTCGACATTTGAAGTAGTCGGCACGCTCTGAGCGAGCTGAAACAGATAGTTCTTGCCCGCCGCCTCATCGTATGTTCCGTTGTTCTTGAGCGCCTCAAGAATAACAAGCGGATCGATTTTGCTGCCTAACGCATCGAGGCTCACCATGACGGAGAATATTTCTCTGTGCTGCGGGAGATAGAAATACTCCGGGCGCAGATAGATGAGCACCTGCGGCATACAGTTCGGATCCATGAGCACGCATCCGAGCACCGCCTGCTCCGCCTCAAGGCTGAAGGGCATCTGATACCCCTCGGGCAGGGTTAAATTATTCACATCCACGGTTCTTAGATCCTCCGGTTTTCGGAAATTATTCCTCGCCCACGCTGACATAGACCGTAGCGTTGACTCCGTTATACACCTTTACTTCGGCGCTGAAAGTGCCGAACGACTTGATATCCTCCATGGACACCTTTCTCTTGTCGACAGATACGCCGAACTGACGGCTTATCGACTCCGCAACTTCCTTTGCGGTAACAGAGCCGAACAGCTTTCCGCCCTGACCCGCCTTTGCGGTGAGCTTCACGGTCTTGCCGTTTATCTTCGCGGCGACCTCCTTGGCGTTCTTGAGCTCGGTCTCCAATCTGTACTTCTCGGCGGACTCGCGGTTTTTAAGCTCGTTCATCGCCTGTGCGTTAGCCTCGACTGCGAGCTTTCTCGGGAAGAGAAAGTTTCTCGCGTAGCCGTCGGAGGCATTGACAAGCTCGCCCTTCTTGCCGAGGCTTTTTACATCCTGTGTAAGAATAACTTTCATATATATCAATTCCTTTCGGGTTATTTACGGGTTTAACTTTGTCGGTGCATCGGTTGCCGCACTTACAAGAATAAAATCATGCAAGCTTTGCGGGCGAATGATATCCGCCCTGCGGTATTATATCACGAAATCGAATCCTGCTCCTCGCCGTCTGCGCGGGGATATTTTGCGTCTATCGCTTCGCAGAGCTTCGACTTCGCTTCCTGCATATTCACGCCGCCGAGCTGAGCCGCCGCCATGGTGCGGTGACCTCCGCCGCCGAGATATTCCATGATTATCTGGACATTCATGTCGCCGTAGGAGCGCGCCGAGATGCTGATGCTGTCATTTCCGCTGTCGAAGATAACAAACGACGCTTTGACTCCGCTGACTTCAAGCAGCTCGTCTGCCGCCTGCGCGCTGAGCAGTCTCGCGTTCTCCGTTCCGGGGGCGGTGCAGGCTATGGCACAGCCTCTGTAAATATGCGCGGCGGAGATTATCTCGCTGCGCTTGCGGTTGCTCTCGATCGAGTTTGAGAACAGGCGCTTTACAGCTACGGTATCGGCACCCTTACCCTTTAAAAATGCCGCCGCTTCAAAGGTGCGCACGCCCGTCGAGAGGACAAACTCCTTTGTGTCAAGCATTATGCCCGCGAGCATCGCCTGCGCCTCCGCTGCCGAAAGAGACGGCGCTGGGGTTATATAGCGCATAAGCTCCGTGACCATTTCGCAGGTTGACGAGGCGTTGGGGTCATGGAAGAAAATGAGCGCGTCCTTGATATAATCGACCGATTTTCTGTGGTGATCGATAACCACGGTGGCGGACGCCTTTTCATAGAGACTCGGGAAATCGACAAAGCTGCTCTTATGGGTATCGACAACAATGAGCAGGGTTTTGCGGGTCATGAGCGTCAGAGCTTCGTTGACATCGATTATTTTGCCGTTCCAGCCGTCGGCTCTGAGCATATCGACTGCCGCGCCCGCAAAGCTGCGGTTTTCGTCGAGGACGATATATGAATCGATGCCGAGAGCCTCCGTTATCGCGGACATACCGACTGCCGCACCGAAAGCGTCCATATCGGGGAACGAATGACCCATTATCATCACGCGGTCGCTCGCGCTGATAAGGCTCGAAAGCGATGAGGCCGCGACGCGGGTCTGAAACTTGGTCACCTTTTCGACGCTCTTTGAAACGCCGCCGAAGAACTCATAGTCATCCTTCGTCTTGACGGCCGCCTGGTCGCCGCCGCGTCCGAGTGCCATATCGAGCGCCTGCTCCGCCGACTTCTCGCAGTCGGTTATGGCAACGCCCGTGCCCACGCCTATCGATAGAGTGAGGCCGAGCACTCTTTCTTTGTATTTATATTCGCGTATCTTATCGAGAACGCTGAAACGGTCGGCGCGCATCTTTTCGAGGACATCGCTCTGAGCGATTATCATAAACCGCTCCTCGGATATCTTTCTCATGATGCAGTCATACTGACCCGTCCAGTTCTCTATCACCTCTTCGACTCCGCCGCGTATCGCCGCACGCTCGCTGTCCCTGTAATCCGCCTTGATATCCGCGATGTCGTCGGTTTGCAGGAGCATTATGACGGGTCTGTTCTTTATGTAAGCGAGCTGAGCGCGCTTGAGCTCGCTTACATCGGTGAAATAGAAAATATATTCTTTGCCGCCCCTGAACTCGAACGAGGACGGGGTGACTATATAATAGGAGTCCTTTATTCTGACTGTAGATGCGCCGTTCGACTCCGCCTGCTCTGGGTCGCAGCCGCCGATAAACGGCTGAACGAGCTTGCGGTCGATAACGGACTCATCCATAAAAGTATGAAAGAAGCTTTTGTTGAAAAGCTCGATTATTCCGTCGCCGTCGCACACGAGCATAGGCATGGGAAAATCGTTGACGGAACCTGCGTCGGCAGCGTCTAAGCTGTGCGACGCAATGTCCCTTAGCTGGCGTTCGCGGCTGCGGATATTGAAAAACCTGACCGTCTTATAAACCGAAAACGCGACGAGAAGGACAGTACCCACAAGCGCCGCCCACCTGCTGTAGCGGACAGCGACAACGACAATGAACACAGCCGCCGCAATAAAGGCAGCCGTTTCCACTGCGAATTCTCGCAGGAAATCCTTAAAGCTCATTCATCAGACCTCCATAATAACGGGAAGTATCATCGGGCTGCGCTTGGTGCGCTCATACATCAGGTGAGATATTTCATCCCTGAGGCTCGCCTTGATGCTGTTCCAATCAAAATAACCGCCGTCCATCTGGGCCTCGATAGCTCTGACCGCGACCTCGCGCGCGGCGTTGATAAGCTCCTCCGACTCCTTGACATAGACAAAGCCTCTTGTCACAACGTCGGGACCCGAGACTATCTCGCCGTTCTCGCGGTCTATGCAGACGGCGACAATAACAAGTCCGTCCTGCGCGAGATGCTTTCTGTCTCTGAGCACTACGGAGCCGACGTCGCCTACGCCGTAGCCGTCGACAAATACTCTGCCCGCGGGCACGGTAGAGGTGCATTTGAGCGCCTTTTTGCTGATTTCGGCGACTCTGCCGTTGTCGGCAATGAGGATATTCTCCTTGGGGATGCCCACATTCAGCGCAAGACCCGCGTGCTTTCTGAGGTGCTTGAGTTCGCCGTGAACCGGAATAAAATACTTCGGCTTGACGATACCCATTATCATTTTCAGCTCCTCCTGGCAGGCGTGGCCGGAGACATGGACATCGTACATTCTCTCATAAACGACATCCGCGCCGAGCTTCATCAGCTCGTTGACGACGCGGCTGACCGTCTTTTCGTTTCCGGGAATGGGAGTTGCCGAAATTATAACATAGTCATTTGGATGGATTTCGACCTTTCGGTGGTCGGAGAACGCCATACGGGTGAGCGCGCTCATGGGCTCGCCCTGGCTGCCCGTGGTGATAATAACGAGCTTGTCGGCGGGATAGCGGTTTATCATATTGATATCTATGACTATCCCCTCGGGTATATTGAGATAACCGAGCTCGGCCGAGATATTGACGACGTTTTCGAGGCTTCTGCCTACGAGAGCCACCTTGCGTCCGAGGCTCTCCGCAACATTCATTATCTGCTGCACGCGATGGATATTTGAGGAGAATGTTGCAACTATTATGCGGTTGTTGCCCGCCTTGCGGAAGAGGGTCTCAAACGATTCGCCGACCTTCCTCTCGCTCTCGGTGAAGCCCGGGCGCTCGGCGTTGGTGGAGTCGGAGAGCAGTGCCAAT
>OICK01000735.1_pt1 | contig 13801 bp, 9 predicted proteins | sample 1581281 | NCBI WGS metagenome assembly OICK01 (sample SAMEA3882557, study PRJEB24775) | human gut metagenome | biome: human-associated habitat; feature: intestine environment; material: feces | place: Netherlands | collected 2009/2010 | reverse complement strand
AAGCCGATGATCGTGCCCGTCGTGGCCGACATCGCCCAGGACGTCGAAACCGTAGAAACCAAGTAGTCCGGATTATCCAGGGACGACCGTAAGGAGTAATTGAAGTCATGCCCGGTTCTAATCTCACTCGTATTGAAGCCGAAGAACGTAAGGCCGTTATCGAAGCGCCGATTCACTATCACGTCGACCTTGACCTGACGGTCGGCGCGAAGAACTTCGGTTCCAAGTCGCTCATCTGCTTCAACGCGAAGCCTGGTTCGTCGACCTTCCTCGACCTGATTGCCGACGAAGTGACATCCATCGACCTCAACGGCAAGTCCCTGGACCCAGCCGTGGCCTTCCAGGACAACCGCATCGAACTGACCGACCTCAAGGAGAAGAACGAGGTCACCGTCGAAGCCAAGTGCCGTTACTCCAACACCGGCGAGGGCCTGCACCGCTCGGTCGACCCGTCCGATGGCAACATCTACCTGTACTCCCAGTTCGAGGTGCCGGACGCGCGCCGCGTGTACGCGGTGTTCGACCAGCCCGACCTGAAGGCCACGTTCGACTTCACCGTGCTCGCGCCGAAGTCGTGGATCGTCACGTCGAACATGCCGGTCAAGTCCAAGGAGGACGTCGACGACGTCATCACCGCAGACGGGGTGCTCGGCGACCACGAGCCCGAATCCGCCCGCAGCTGGACGTTCGAGACCACGCCTATCATGAGCTCGTACCTGACCGCCATCTGCGCCGGTCCGTACGCCGAATGGCACACCGAATACCTGAACGAAGACGGTCGCACCGTGCCGATGGCCCAGTACTGCCGACAGTCGTTGGCCAAGGCCTTCGCGAAGGACGTCGACTACCTGTTCGACATCACCAAGAAGGGCTTCGCGTTCTACGCCAAGACCTGGGGCGTGCCCTACCCGTACGCCAAGTTCGACCAGATCTACGTGCCCGAATACAACGCGGGCGCCATGGAGAACATCGGCATGGTCACCATCCGCGACTCCTACGTGTTCGAATCCAAGGTGACCGACGCGCTGGCCGAGCGCCGCGTGGTGACCGTGCTGCACGAGCTTGCGCACATGTGGTTCGGCGACTACGTGACCATGAAGTGGTGGAACGACCTGTGGCTCAACGAGTCCTTCGCTGAATTCACCTCCACGCTGGCCACTGCCGAAACCACCGAATGGCATGACGCTTGGGCCACTTTCTGCTCCGGCGAGAAGAGCTGGGCGCTGCGCCAGGATCAGCTGCCCACCACGCACCCGATCGTCGCGCCGATCAACGACCTCAACGACACTTACGTCAACTTTGACGGCATCACCTACGCCAAGGGCGCCTCCGTGCTGAAGCAGCTGGCATTCTACGTGGGCCGCACGCAGTTCTTCGAAGGTATCCACAACTACCTGAACCGTCACGCCTACTCCAACGCCACCCTGGCCGACCTGCTGAGCGAACTGGAAAAGACCTCCGGCCGCGATCTCAAGGCCTGGAGCGCCAAGTGGCTGGAGGAATCCGGCATCAACACGATCGCCACTGGCCTGACCGTAAACGCGGACGGCACCATCGCCGAACTGAAGCTCACCCAGAGCGCGCCGGCCGAACACCCGGTGCTGCGCCCGCATCGCCTGGCCGTCGGCTTCTACAACGAAGACGCCGCAACCGGCAAGATCGTGCGCACCGAGCAGTTCGAACTCGATGTAGATGGCGAAACCACCATCGTCGAGGCCGCAGCCGGCAAGCCGCGCCCGGCATTCGTGCTGGTCAACGACGATGACCTGACCTACACCAAGATTCGTTTCGACGCCGAATCCCAGGCATTCGCCGAAGCCAACCTGCATCGTTTCGATGATGCCCTGGCCCGCGCCGTGACCTGGCTCGCCTTCTGGGATATGACCCGTGACGGCGAATTCCCGGCCGAACGCTTCGTGGACATGACCCTGCGTCTTCTGGCCACGGAAACCGAATCCACCACCTTCCGTTACGCGCTGGCCTGCATGAGCACCACCGCCCACCACTACGTGGCGCCCGCCCGCCGCGACGATGTGCTGCGCCACGTGGCCGCCGAACTGTGGACTCTGGCCAACGCCGCCGAAGCCGGCTCGGACACCCAGTTCCAGCTCGTCACCGCCTACTTGGGCTACGGTGAGGAGGGCGACGCCGCATTCGCCGCCAACGCACACGGTCTGCTGGACGGCACCGTGCGTCTTGAAGGCCTCGAAATCGACAACAACTTCACGTGGACCATCGTCCAAGCGCTCACCTCCGTCAACGAGATGACCAACGACGACGTGGACGCGCAGCTCGCCAAGAAGGAGACCACGGAAAACCGCGAGTTCGCCTACGGCGCCCGTGCCTCCATGGCCACCGCTGAGGCCAAGGAATGGGCTTGGGATCAGGCGCTCCACAACGACGAGCTGACCAACTCCCAGCTCGAGGCCGTGGCCCGTGGCTTCTCCACCCCGCGCTCCGATCTGGCCGAGCCGTTCGCCGCCAAGTACTTCGAGACTGTGGACTGGGTCTGGGCCAACAAGACCTACCACATGGCCGACGCCCTGCTCAACGGCCTGTACCCGGGCTACGCCGATCCCGCCACGCTGGTCAAGCTCGGTGACGCCTGGCTGGACGAGCACATTGCCGCCGACAATGCCCTGAAGCGTCTGATCGTTGAAAACGTGGCATCCTCCCACCGCACCCTCAAGGTTCGCGAATACAACGAAGCGCTCTGATTTCCTTCTGGCTCCCCTCGGGCGCGAGGGGAGCTGTCGCCTCAGGCGACTGAGGGGAGTCGCTTCCGCGAGAAGCTACGTCCACATTCCAACATAAAACCCGCAACCAATCCTCAACAGCGTATTCTCGCTCAAGGCCGGCAATATGCCGGTCGATGAGCGACAAGGATACGGGGAATGATTGCGGGCTTTTCCATAACTTCATTACTGCTGATTCTGTTGGCCGGAATCGGCGCAGGATTCGTGGGCTATGCGGTAGGCGCATCGTCACTGGTCTCATACCCGGCCCTGCTCGCGTTCGGCATTCCGCCTGTATTGGCAAACGCTTCTAACACCGTTGGCGTGGTCGGCACGGGCATCGGTGGCGTGATGGGTGCGCGCAAAGAACTCAAAGGCCAAGCGGTACGCTCCATTACGTATGTGGTCATCGGCGCATTCGGCGGGGTGGCCGGTGCGTTTCTGTTGCTCAAACTCGACCCGAGTGTCTTTGAATTTGCCGCACCAGTGCTGATTTTGCTGAGCTCGCTGATCATCGCCATCAATCCGCGCGGCCGCATGCAGGCCAAGCAAGCCGCCGCGGATGCCACCGCGCAACTCAAGCACATCGAAGCCACTGAAGCCACTGAAGCCACTGAAGCCGCCAAGCGCGCAACCACCCCTACCGCACCTCACCGCCCGCCGGAACAACTCGTGCAGCCCATGAGTCAGGATTCCTGGTGGGTATGGCTGGGCGTAGCGGCGGTCGCCATCTACTCCGGCTACTTCGGCGCGGGCGCCGGTACCTTGGCTCTCGCCGTGCTTGATGCCGCCAAAATCGGCCCATTCCACAAGATCAATGCATTGAAAACCCTGATCGGCACAGGCGCGAACATCAGCGCCTCAGTGGTATTCATCATCCAAGGCGCCTTCGATTGGCCGGCCGCCATCATGCTGTGCCTGGGCTGCATCATCGGCAGTTCCATCGCCCCTCCGGTCACACGCCATATCCCCGAGAACATCATGCGCGCCGCCGCCGTAATCGCCGGCATCATTCTTACCATCGATCTGGGGCTCAAAACCTATTGATTCGTGCCTTACACTGATGCAGTGAAGCATACAGCATGGCCGTCAACCGCAGCGTGGTCGCAGACCCCGATAAGGTGGCCAATGTCTGGCATTTGGCGACTGCGGAACCTGAGCGCCTAGAAACCAGCGCGGCAGGCGAAGCGGTGAACGACTTCCTCGATCCGCCAGACACGTCGCAGATTCACGGCATTGCGTGTCATGCTGATTGGCGGTTCGCGGCGCGAGCAGGTGCTGTTCGCCGGCGTTATGAAGGAGCTACTCGCGCCCATCAACAATCCGCGATATGTCATCATCGGTAAGGAATGGGGCGTGCGCGCTTACTGCGTGAGCTTCCCCTGCCCGTCCGTATTTGCCCGCCGCCAGCAGGACGCCGAAATACTGCGCCGGCAGTTGGACCGCTGCCTGACGCATTGCACCATGGTATACACCCGCACTGAGGAAGGCCGGCATACGCTACTTCGCTGCCAAACGCGTTCTTTCCTCAACCGCGACGAGCAACTGCCGCACATACTGACCACAACATCGGAGTAATAGATCGTTGCATTCATGGCCGAGACCACCCCGGTAGAGGAGATGCCGTTGGGCATGTTCATCGCATGGCTCAGCGTGTTCCTCGCCGTCGTTCTGTTTGGTGTTGCTTTGCCGGTTATCGATGTACGCTGGGTAGTTCCGTTCGTCGTATTTGCCGCTGTATTGTTTACAGGCGCGTTTGCCGGCCCGTTCTTACTAGTGCGATGGCTTCGTTCCCGTGCCGGAGTGCATCGGTCCGCCCGGCATGCCCGCTAACGAATGTATCTCATCATTCATCCGCCGAACAAGATGAATATGCGGGTTTGTGGGTGATGCCATTGCGGCTGTTGAATGCTGATTTCCGGTTCTGGAGCAGATTCCGTGGCGGTTTTTTGCCGAGTCGGGTCCTAGGGTGGAGCACAACGACTACGATGGTGCGGGTAACGCGATACAAGGAGTGGAACTTCATATGCCGAAGATGTTTGGAACCGATGGTGTTCGAGGACTGGCCAATAGGGATTTGACCGCACGTCTGGCGTTGGATTTGGGCGATGCCGCCGTGCGTGTGCTCGGCGACGCCGGCACCCAAGACGATCAGCCTGAGGGGCGCCGCCGCGCGCTCGTGGGTCGTGACACCCGTGTGTCCGGCGATTTTCTGGCTTCCGCCCTGTCTGCGGGCATGGCCGCCGGCGGATTCGACGTGATTGACGCAGGCATCATCCCGACCCCGGGCATCGCGTTCCTGACCAGCGTGCTCAACGTTGAGATGGGTGCCGTGATCTCCGCCTCCCACAACCCGATGCCCGACAACGGCATCAAGTTCTTCGCACGCGGCGGCTTCAAGCTGCCCGACCAGAAGGAAGACGACATCGAGGCCGTGCTCGGCCAGGACTGGGACCGCCCGACCGGTGCCGGCGTGGGCCGCGTGAGCCACGACCAGACCACTGCCACCAACCTGTACATCGATCATCTGGTGGCCACCATCGCTCCGCTGAACGATGACAAAACCCAGCCCAAGCCGCTCAAGGGACTGAAGATCGTGGCCGACTGCGCCAACGGCGCCACTTCCGTGGTGGCTCCCGAAGCCCTGCGCCGTGCCGGTGCGGATGTAATCGTGATCAACGCCTCGCCGGACGGCTACAACATCAACAAGAACGCCGGTTCCACCCACCCCGAGCAGCTGCAGGCCATGGTCAAGGCCACCGATGCCGTGATGGGCGTGGCCTTCGACGGCGACGCCGACCGTTGTCTCGCCGTGGACGAAGACGGCAACATGATCAACGGCGACCAGATCATGGGCATTCTGGCCCGCGCCAAGCAGCGCGAAGGCAAGCTCAACCACGACACCCTCGTGGTCACCGTGATGAGCAACCTCGGTCTGAAGCTCGCCCTGAAAGATATGGGCATCAAGACCGTGGAAACCGCCGTGGGCGATCGTTACGTGCTTGAGGAAATGCTCAAGGGCGATTACTCGCTCGGCGGCGAGCAGTCCGGCCACGTGATCAACCGCGAATTCGCCACCACCGGCGACGGCACCCTGACCGCACTGACCCTGTGCAACGAGGTCGTCAAGTCCGGCAAGAGCCTGAAGGAGCTCGCCGCCGACTTCCCGCAGCTGCCGCAGACCCTCATCAACGTGCCGAACGTGGACAAGAAGGCCGCCTCCACCAACAAGCGCATCCAGGATGCCGTGGCCCGTGAGGAGGAACTGCTGGGAGACACCGGCCGTGTGCTGCTGCGCCCCTCCGGCACCGAACCGCTCGTGCGCGTGATGGCCGAGGCCGCCACCCAGGCCTACGCCGACGAAGTCTGCACCCGCCTCGCCAAGATCGTCGCCGAAGAACTCGCGCTGTAGCACCCTTCCCTAAGGAAAAACAATGTTTGGAAAGAACGCCAAAGTCGACCTCGAACTCAACCGTGACGTCGAACAACTCATCAAAACCGGCGGCAAGGAGAAGATTCTGCCCATCGTGCAGGCCGGCGAACCGGTGTTGCGCCAACGGACAGTGGCCTACAATGGCCAGCTTTCCAAGCGTACGCTCGCCAAACTCATCGATACGATGCACACCACCATGCTGGAGGCACCCGGCGTGGGGCTCGCCGCCACCCAGATCGGCTTGGGGCTCGCGCTCGCCGTGGTCGAAGACCACGTGCGCGACGACGAGGATGATCCGCGCGAAATCGCGGAATTCCCCTTCCACGTGATCATCAATCCGAGCTACAAACCCACCAGCGACAAAACCGCCTCGTTCTACGAAGGCTGCCTGAGCTTCGACGGATACCAAGCCGTGCGCAAGCGTTGGCTCGACATCACCGCCGAATGGGATGATGAAGACGGCAAACACCACAGCGAGCCGCTGCATGGCTGGCCCGCACGCATCTTCCAGCACGAAACCGATCATTTGAGCGGCGAGCTGTATATCGATCGCGCCGAAATCCGTTCGCTGACCACCAACGAGAACCTCGAGGACTATTGGTGCGAAGACCCGGTGCCCACCGAGGCCGCTGAAGAGCTCGGTTTCGCACTATGACCGACCGCGCATGGTTCGACGCCGCCAAGGGAGACATTCCCCAATGGGCGGCGTCCATGCCCAAGGACGCCGATGGCACCACCATCGACTGGGACTGGGTGCGTTCTCTGGACCTGGCGCATGGCGTCGGCACGATACCGGAATCCACCCCACAGTCCATCCACGACGCATTGAAGGCCGACTACGCCACACGCGAGTGTCTAGAATCGATCATCGCCCAATGCAACAGCGCATTCATGACCGATTTCGACCGGCTCATCGGCTCCTATCGTCTGCCTCGTGCGCTCGCCTACGCCAATCGCCGGCTCAACGACAACATCAACACGATGTTGCATCTGGGCGAACAGCAACACCTATGGGCGGTCAGTCGCGAACGGCGGGGGAGGGCCACCATTGCCGTGCTCAAGCCGTACTCCGGCAGCGGCCCGTCGAACGATGACCAAGGCATGCTGGATCTGAGCGGCGAAGCCGGTGGCGCATCTGCCGGAAATACTGCCGCCGAAAACAGCGATGTCAAGTTCCCCACAACAGTCGCCTTGGACGATATCCAAGATCGTACGGCGGCGATTCTTGACGCACGCGCCAAACGGCGTAAGGCCCAGCGCTTCCAGAAGCGTGCGGGCGATGCGGCGATGGCCCGCGCCAATCTCTCCGGCGCGACTTCGCCGGGTGGTGCCGCTCTGCCGGGTGGTGCCGCCTCGTCTGGCAACGCTACCGGCCACCATCCCAAGCCCGACTGGCGCGACGCCTATCTGCCCGGCCGCGACGTGGACGCGGTGATGGGCATCGACATCGAAACCACCGGCATCGATCCGGCGCGTGACTACATCATCGACGTCGGCTTCGAGTTCATGAACATGGCCAGTCCGCGCCCGGCCGGCGAACCTGAGACATACGCCTATGAGCAGGGCTATTACGCCGCCGGCGACGCCTACGGCCAGTCCCGTCTCGCTTTTGGCGTGCCGCCGGAAAACGCGGCGCTCGGCAACGCCCTCATCGCCAAACTCACCGGCATCGATGTACGCGGCCGCAGCAGCGAGGCCGGGTACCGACTCTTCGACGAATGGCCCCAAGCCCAGGCCGGCCTGCTCGCGCGGCTTACCCAGCAGCCGTACGTGGCGCATAACGCCACCTTCGAACATAGCTGGTTCATGCTGAACGTCGCCGGATACGCGGAAAGCTACCGTGCCGGGCGCATCACCATCATCGATACCCTGCCGATGAGCCGGCAGTGGGACCCCGGCGCGGTACCCACCAACGAGCATCCTTACGGAGACAACACGCTCGACGCCTACGCCAAACGTCAGGGCGCGCTTGATTCCGCCCACAACGAACGCCACTTGGGCCTTGAGGATTCGCACATCATGCTGGTGGCCATGAAACACCATCTGGCGGCGCTGAAAGCGCAAAGGAAAGGGCCGTGGGGGCCCGCCGGCAGGGCTGGCGTCGGCGGCAAGTCCTGCGGTCGTAAGCGGTGAGTACACTATTGGTCTCGTGAGTAACTATCAGGACGGCCGACAGCAGCGTGAGAACCGCCGCCGCACCATCGTGCGTGTGGTGTGTGTCGTCATAGCTGTGGCCATGCTCGGCTCCCTGATCATCCCGGCGATTTACGCGGGGCTTTGACGTTGCCTTCGCATATTCGTGCCCGCAGTTGAACACGTCTGATGCGAGGGATTTGTGAGGTCGCCCGGCCGGCTATCGGCAAGGCAGGCCCGGAACCTTCTGGCAGCATGGATTGCAGGCGGATGCGTGTGTGGCGCGGCAATGCCCGCCAACGCCAGAGGAATGTGCGAAGGCTGTCAACAAGGACGTGACTTCCCAAAGAATCTCAAAGAATCAACAGTAAGGTAAACCACGATGGCAGAATTTGACTTTACCCAGGCGATCGGCGAAGCCCGCGCCAAATACGAATCCATCGCCAAGGCGCTGGACGTCGACCGGCTCAAGGCCGATATCAAGGATCTCGAAACGCAGGCCGCGGCCCCGGGCCTGTGGGATGATCCGGAAAACGCCCAGAAGATCACCAGCCGGCTGTCCGCCGCGGAATCGCAGCTGAAGCGTCTGAACTCCGCCTCCCAGCGCATCGACGATGTGGAAACGCTCGTTGAACTCGGCCACGAGGAGGGCGACCAGGACTCTCTGGACGAGGCGCAAAGCGAAATCGGCGAGATTCAGAAGGATCTCGACCAGATGGAGATCCAGACCCTGCTCGATGGCGAATACGACGAACGTTCCGCCGTGGTGACGATCCGTTCCGGCGCCGGCGGCGTGGATGCGGCCGATTTCGCGCAGATGCTGCTGCGCATGTACCTGCGTTGGGCGGAACGCAACGGATACAAGGCCAAGGTCATGGACACCTCCTACGCGGAAGAAGCCGGCATCAAGTCGGCCACGTTCCAGGTGGACGCCCCGTACGCATACGGGCGACTGAGCGTGGAGGGTGGCACCCACCGTCTGGTGCGTATCTCCCCGTTCGACAACCAGGGCCGCCGCCAGACCAGCTTCGCCGCCGTGGAAGTGGTGCCGCTGGTCGAGGCCACCGACCATATCGACATTCCGGATACGGACATCCGCGTGGACACCTACTGTTCCTCCGGTCCCGGCGGCCAGGGCGTGAACACCACGTACTCGGCCGTGCGCATCACCCACCTTCCCACCGGCATCGTGGTGACCATGCAGGATGAGCGTTCGCAGATTCAGAACCGTGCCTCCGCCATGGCCGTGCTCCAGTCCCGACTGCTCGTGCTGCGCCACGAGGAGGAGGCCAAGAAGAAGAAGGAGCTCGCCGGCGACATCAAGGCCAGCTGGGGCGATCAGATGCGCTCCTACGTGCTGCACCCCTACCAGATGGTCAAGGACCTGCGCACCGGCTACGAAACCAGCCAGACTCAGGCCGTGTTCGACGGCGACATCAACGCGTTCATCGAGGCCGGCATCCGCTGGCGCCATGAACAGCGCCGCGCCGCCGAAACCGAGGAGTAAACAGCATTATGGCACTGATCTCACTGGACAATGTGTCCAAGATCTATCCCAAAGGCACCCGACCGGCGCTTGACGACATCAACCTCGATATCGAACGCGGTGATTTCGTGTTCCTTGTGGGTGCGTCCGGCTCCGGCAAGACCACGCTCTTGAGCCTGCTGTTGCGCGAGGAGGAGGCCACCAGCGGCGAGATTCGCGTGGCCGGCAACGATCTGCGGCGCATCACCAACCGTCAAGTGCCGCAGTACCGCCGTTCGCTGGGCTTCGTGTTCCAGGATTACAAGCTGCTCAATAACAAAACCGTATGGGAGAACGTGGCGTTCGCCCTTGAGGTGATCGGCACGCGGCGGTCCACCATCAAATCGTTGGTGCCCAAGGTGCTGAATACCGTGGGACTCACCGGCAAGGAAAAGAACTATCCGCATGAGCTCTCCGGTGGCGAGCAGCAGCGTGTGGCCATCGCCCGCGCCTACGTGAATCACCCGCAGATTCTGCTGGCCGACGAGCCCACCGGCAACCTCGACCCGACCACTTCGCTGGGCATCATGGAAGTGCTGGACGCCATCAACCGCACCGGCACCACCATCGTCATGGCCACGCATAACGAAGAGATCGTCAACTCGATGCGCAAGCGCGTGGTCGAACTGCACAACGGCAAGATCGTGCGTGACGAGGCTCATGGCTCCTACGATTCCGCCCTGTTCTTCCCGGATGCCGAAGTCGAAGCCAAGTCCGACACCGCCCATCATGTGCTGGCGGCGGCGACCAAGGCCATCGAGGGCAGTGACGAGCCGTCTGAAGGCATCGCCCGTTTGGCCAATTCCGTGCATTCCGGCCGCACCGGCCGCTATGGCGAGACGTTTGCGCCGCTGGAAGACACGCTGACCTGGGGCAAGGGCATTCCGTTGGACGAGCAGGCCGCCGCCCTGGAAAGCACCCAGGCGTTCGACCCGTTCAAGGACGAGTCCGCCGCGACCGCCCGCACCGCCGGCCAACGAGCAGTCCGCCGCCGAGCAGCCTGCTGACGAGCAGTCCGCCGACGAGCAGTCCGCCGCAGACCAAACATCCGACGATCAACCCGCTGAGGGCGCGAAGGAGTAAGGGGGATCATCATGCGAGCACGATTCATTCTGTCCGAAACGTGGGCCAACCTCACCCGTAACCTGTCGATGCTGCTGTCGCTGACGCTGGTCACCTTCATCTCATTCCTGTTCATCGGCGCTTCGGTGCTTACTCAGGCGCAGATCACCAAAGCCAAGGGCGACTGGTACGACAAGGTCGAGGTCGTGGTGTGGCTATGTCCCGACGGCACCAGCCAGTCCGCGAACTGTGCTTCCGGCAAATCGCCCTCAGCCAATGAGATCACGGCACTGCAGAAAACCATTCGCGATGAACTCAACGACGTGGTCTCCAACATCGACTATGTCAGCAAGCAGGATTTCTACGACAACACCTTCACCAAGCAGTACCCGAACGGTGAATTCCAAGGCCGTACGCTGATCGCGGACGATATGCAGGACTCCCTCTGGCTCAAGCTCAAGGACCCCACCAAATATCAGGTGGTCTCCGAAGTGCTCTCTGGCAAGGAGGGTGTGGAAGACATTACCGATCAGCGCCAGATCTTCGACCCGGTGTTCGCCGTGCTCAACCGAGCCACGGCGGTTACGGCTGTGCTCGCCGGCGTGATGGTGGTGGTCGCCATCCTGCTGACCGGAACCACCATTCGTATGTCCGCCGCATCCAGACGAACCGAAACCGAAATCATGAGGTACGTGGGTGCCTCGAACTGGACGATTCGTCTGCCGTTCATTCTGGAGGGCGCCATCGCCTCGCTGATCGGCTCGGTGCTCTCGTGCCTGATGCTTTCGGCTATCGTCAACGTGTTCGTCACCGGCTGGCTGGCGAAATCCGTTACATGGATTCCTTATGTGAATCAGCTCACGGTACTGGTGATATCGCCGTTCCTGGTTGTGGGCGCGATACTGCTGTCCATCATCGCTTCAACCATCTCGTTGCGGCGTTATTTGAGGGCGTAACGCGACCGGCTTACCCGCGAGAAATGTGATGACATCATGTGCAAGCCTCTCAGGTTCGCATGTTATGGTATTGGCTTAAGTGAGCGAAAGGACTATTCACATATGACGAACGTACGTGTGATCAAGCCCGCACTGGCGGCACTGGTGGCCGCCGCAGCCTGTGTGGGAGGTCTGGCGTTCAGCTCGGCACAGCCTGCCCAGGCAGACACCTATTCCGACCTGATCAATGCGCAGAACCAGCACGCCGCGTCGGTACAGCGCGAGGCCGAACTCAAGCAGCAGCTGGCCGGTGCCAGCCAGGACCTGGCGAATAAGGTACTTGAGCTGGACGATCTGACCAACAACAAGATTGTCGCCGCGCAGGCCAAGGTCACACAGGCCAACGAGGATGCCGCCACCGCTCAGGACGAGGCCGATGCCGCATCCGGACGTCTTTCCGCCGCGCAGAAAGACAAGGAGACGCTTGAGGAGCAGATCAAGCAGACCGGCAAGGACTACGATGACGCGCACGCCGCCGTGGCCCAGCTGGCCCGTGACGAGATGCACGGCTCGAATGCTTCCGACGTGATGAGCGTGGTGACGGGTGCCACCAGCACACAGGACTTCGTCAATTCCATGCAGTCCCGGGACGCGTTGTCCCGCAACGAGGCGAATGCGGCTTCCTCCGCCGCGAACTCGCTGAGCACGTCGAAGAACCGTGGCGAACGTCTGTCGGCCATCGAAAAGCAGATCGCTGTGCTCAAGACCCAGGCCGATGAGAAGGCCGCTTCCGCGCAGACCGCCGCCGAAACCGCGCAAAGCGAACGTGACGCTTTGGACAAGCTACGTCAGGAAGGCGAAGCAAGGCGTAACGAACTGTCTTCCATGATCGACAGTCTGGATTCCCAATCCGCCAAGCAGGCGGCCCAGACCGTACTGATCGCCTCCCAGGTCGATTCCTACAATCGTCAGTACCAGAAGGAGCAGCAGGACGCCGCCAACCGGGTGGACACCGGTAACCAGGGCGGTACGCCGACCACTCCGGTGACTCCTACTCCCACTCCCACACCGACGCCGGCCCCCACCCCGACGGTTCCCAGCGGTGGCGGCAACAGCAGCGGCCAAGGTACATCGAACGGTGATTACGGCAACGCCTATGCCACCGGCCAGTGCACGTATTGGGCGTATGAACGCCGTAAGCAGATGGGCATTGGCACGCCGTCCTATCTCGGCAATGGCGGTTACTGGTGGCGCAGCGCCCCCTCGTACGGCTTGCGCGTGGACCACAACCCTCAGGTCGGTGCGGCGCTCTCCTTCTTGCCTGGTCAGGACGGTGCCGATGGTACCTATGGCCATGTTGCCGTGGTCGAAGCCGTGTATGGCGACGGCACATTCCAGATTTCTGAAATGAACTGGGGTGGTCCGTGGATCATGCACTACCGCACCTTGACCAATTTGGGTCAGTACTGGTTCGTCCACTGATCGGTTGGTTCGGCCGATATATACGGTTGAAGGGTTCCTCTTGAAGAGGAACCCTTTTTCGTATTCGAGGCCGGTCCGTGATATCGTCGGATGTTGCGTTGCTACCCACGAGTTGCTACCCACGAGTTGCTACTCACGAGTTATTGCCCACGAAAGGAGGAGACATGCCCAAGGAAACCGGTGAGAAACTCATCGTCCAGAACAAGAAGGCCCGGCATGACTATGCCATCGAAGACAAGTACGAGGCAGGGCTGGCCCTGACCGGCACCGAGGTCAAGTCGTTGCGCGAAGGCCGCGCATCGCTGTCCGAGGCGTTCATCTCCATCGATCGCCGCGGCGAGATGTGGCTGGAGGGCGCGAACATCCCCGAATACCTGAACGGCACATGGAACAACCATGCGCCCAAGCGCAAGCGCAAGCTGCTGTTGCACCGACTGCAGATCACCAAGCTCGCCCGCGGCATCGAGGCCAAGGGATACACGATTGTGCCGCTGAG
>OICK01000729.1_pt1 | contig 13877 bp, 8 predicted proteins | sample 1581281 | NCBI WGS metagenome assembly OICK01 (sample SAMEA3882557, study PRJEB24775) | human gut metagenome | biome: human-associated habitat; feature: intestine environment; material: feces | place: Netherlands | collected 2009/2010 | reverse complement strand
CAACGGACGATTGGCCGCGCTCATGACCGTGGGCGCGCTGATGGGCATGTCGAAATTCACGTTCACCCCGCTTCTGCTGCTGGGATTCCTGGCTTTGATACCGTGGCATAGCGCCGTATCCGAATCTACAGCCGTACCTTCCGCAGCAGACGCTGCACGGGCTTAAGCACCACGGTATCGGCAATCACCGCAAATAGCAGCGCCGCCAGCAACGTAGCGCCAAACATCAGCACGCTGATACCCGCATACGACCATCCGTCCGTAGGCACGGGAATCCTCGGGCCAATCAGCACCTTGGACAGTGGCGAGTGCACCAAATAAATCGTGTAGGAATATCCAGCCAGCCAGATAATCGCCTTACGCACCCGCGCCGACGTAATGTGCACGTCGTACCGGAAGAACAGGAACGTCGCCATTACCACCATCGCGAACGCAACCGTGACCGTGCGGCCAACCTGCATCTGCTGGCCGGCGAACAGATATGGCGTGGCGACTGTCCAGGCCAGGGCGAATGGTGCCAACGCATACACGCCGCGCCGTATACGCGCGGACGGCGGATAGTATTCCAACACGAATCCCAACAGGTAGTAGATCAGCAGTCCACGCCAAGGGAATGACTGCAGGAACGTCAACGGATATCCGACAAGATCGCATATATGCTCGGCAGCGGCCACGGCGGCGGCCAGCCCGACCAGCAACCAGGCTCCCGATCGGCCTATCGTACGCATCATCGCGGCCAGGAACGGCGTTGCCAGCACAAACCCGGCAAGCATGAACACGAACCAATAGACGGAATCGTCATACCCGGAGAACAGATCGAACAACGTTCCAGACACAGCGCCGCCAACCGAACGATGATCAATCACCAGGTAGGCAACGAATCCCATGCCACCCGCATACAGCAGATACGGCACAATCAGCGAGACAAAGCGTTTGTAGTAGTAGCGCGCGTACGGCGCGAGGCTACCGGGATCGGCTTGGCCCGCACCGCCGCCTGCCCGGGCATCAGAGCCAGAGCCCGGCAGACGGCCCGCTGAGTGGGTGCTCACCGGCCGGTCGGCATCGAATGTCAGGTTGAACCGGCCCGATACCATAATGAACAGCGGATTGCAGACCATGAACAGCGCGAACAGCACGGATCGCGTCACTTCCGCGCTGCCGGCGAGGGTCATCTTGACGGGCATGTAGTTGTTGATCACGTGGACGCCGATGACCAGACACATCGCCACCACGCGCAGCAGATCGTAGTTCACGTCGCGCGGCTTGCCGGCGGCATCGGAAACGGAATCGGGCATGGTCATCACATGGATCCCGCCAGGGACTTCAGATCGACCGGGCAGTTGATCTGGCTCTTCAACTTGTCCAAGGCGTCCAGGCCGGCCGAGGGATCGGAGGACGCGTCCTTATGCGCGTCGTTCTTGCCGCCGTCCGCGCCGCCGTCCGCGCCGCCGTTCGCACCATCGGCACCGTTCGCACCATCGGCGCCGTTCGTATCCGCCGTGCACTCATCGGTCACATTACCGTTGGAGCCCGTCTCGACGCCATCCGCATTCACCACCGGCGTGGTTACCACGTTCAGTGGATGTGTGGCATCGCTGCTGACCCGAACGGTATAAGCAATCGTCAATTCTTTTCCGGGCTCGATCCACTGCTGGTTGAACATAATGTACTGACGGTCATACAGGCTCGCGGTGTTGGTACCCCATGAATCTATATCAGCCTGCACAGCGGTGATCTCGCCACCGTACGGAGCGGTAAGCACCACGCGGTACAACATGCCGCCGAGCACTGGATTCTCCGAGCCGCCATTAACGAAATCAGGCAACGATTCGGCCTTAGCCTTAGTCAGCGTGTTCTTCATGGTGAAGGTGACCGTGTATTCGTCACCGAGCTGATCTTCCGTAAACTGACCCAGCTGCGTGTTACGCACGGCTGTCGTGATGCGCTTATCCAGCACGCCAGAATACAGGGCGTTCTGGCTGGCCGAGACGTCACCGCAAGTCTTTGTGACCGTGGTGGAGGTCTTCAGATACCAATCCTGCTTGCCTTGCTGCAGCTCCGAAAGATAGATGCCGGTTTCAGGCACCTGACTGTCAGCAGACAGCTCACCACTGGCCTTATCGTCGATAAGTCCGGTGGCAATCAGCGCCTCCTGCTCATCCGGATCAGCCATCCATAGCTTGAAATGACCGCTAGCGCTGGTATCTCTAATTGCCTTCAACAGCGGGGATGCGGTAGAGGCATTCGCGTTGCCAAGCACATGGTTCATAATTGCTTGAGCCGCTTCGGAAACGAAGTTGTTCTGCTGCTCGAAGTCCGGGTAATCCGTGTACAGGTCTGAAGCGAAGAACGGCACCGTGGTGGTGCTATCCAGCACTCGGCCGTCCGAAAGCTTGACCTCGCCTGTGGCTCCCAGCAATGCCTGGAGAAATACGGGATCGAGTGACAATACACCCGCTACGTTCTCGTCTTCGTTGCCTTTCTGATACAGCCACATGTATTTGTTCATCTGTGCCACACGCTGGAATTCGGGGTCGATGGTCGTGGTGGCCGGGTACTGGTCAAAAGTGCCACCAAATACCTGGCGCTCCTTCAGCACCGTATCATCCATTGGCTCCTCAGGAATGTCCCAACCAGAAGTGGTGGCGAAATCACCGATGGTAATCGTGCCCTTATCTGCCGTGATTGCGGCGATGGTGCCTACCATGCCGCCCGCCGAACGTAGCTCGGCCGGGTTCTGCACCATCACCAAATACGTGCGCTTGCCGTCCTCGCCAAGCAGTTGCGGTAGCAAGTTAATGAGGCCATCGTATTCGCCGAGCATCGAATCCACGGTCTTGAGCGCAGCCTTTTCGGTTTCGAGCACGGTGGCCACCTTGGCGACGCTCGGAGTCGGCACCTTGTTGAGCTTGGTGAGCTGCTGCGAGATATCCTTATGCGCCTGCTTGACGATATCCGGCATATCCATCAGGGCGCTGACGTCCACCGAGCCATTCTTCAGGGAGAAGCCCTGCAATCGTTTGGACAGGTTCAGCAGATCAGTGAACGGACCGTTGACCAGCGTATCCACGGAAGCCAGCATTTCGCGGGCGGCGGTGATGTCGCTTCCGAATCGCGAATGGTCGCGGAAGAAGTCCCACTGTGGGCCGTTCAGCTCCGCATTGAGATCATTGGTGGCATTGACCAGCTCTTGGGAGATGTCCGACAGACTCTTATCGCTGCCACAGCCAAGTGCCGAATTGGCCAGACTTTCGGCGGATGTCAGCACGCGCTGCGCATCCGTGGCCATTCTCGAGACGGATGCCGCGTAGAGCGTGCCCACACAGGTGACGCTGGCCAGCAACGTCAGCAGCAGTACAACCACCACTCGCGCCCATATCGGCGTACGGCTGATCAGCGAACGGCCGTTGCCACCCACGTGCTGGGGAGTCTTCAGGTTTACGGGACCCGTCTGCTGATTCACAGCGCTATTCGTAGATGCGGAGCGATTGAATTTTCCGTTACCGGCATGACGTCTTCTCCTACGCCCCACAGCCTTATGGCTCGAATGCCCTGAAGTGAATCGCATACTTACCCTGCCCGAAAATCTGCTCAGCTCATACTCTTATCCAGCGGCGCGAGGCCACGCTTCCGGATGCCGGACTCCGGGCAAATCCGGAATCGCAGACATGCCGGAGCACACGTGACGCCACGCATATCTCATGCCAGTGTACCGATGCCACCGAAATAGACCGAGGATTTATCCCATACTGGGTGCAAATCCCCGCATGACCACCACATCGCTGTCAGAATGTTCTCAGACTTCATTGAGGGGTATAACAGTATTGCGCAAGAAAACGGTCACTAAACGCAACAATAGTTAAAGCCGTATTGATTTGTTCGGCTTAGGAGAACGGGAGAGGTAATTACATGTTCGTCCTCAGCAACGCCTGGCGGGCCCTGACACGTTCTAAAGGACGTACGGCCCTGACCGCGTTCATCACCTTGGCGGTCACCTTCGGCACAGTCGCCGGACTGGCCATCATTCAAGAAGATACCAACGCACACACCACCGCGTACGATCAGCAGAAGGCCACGTTGGCCATTCGCCCGACTGCGGCTACGTGGAAGAAGGTCTCCGCTACGGACTCGGCTTCCACCAAGCATTACATGACGTGGACCTCATACACCGAATACGCCACGCTCGTCCAGTCGGCCACCAACTCGTTGAACTTCACGGTTACCGAAACCGTGCCGGCCCGCGTGAGCGGTGATTTGAAGGCCCTGGACGGCGGATCGCTGGGCTCGGCCTCCGATGACGAGACCGGCGGCCAGCTCATTTGGCGAGCCTTCTGGACCAAGGATTCCGCCAAGGCCAGCGACCTCGGCACCTTCGAAATCGTGGACGGCAAGGACCTGAGCTACAACAACCAGTCCTCCAACCCGAACACCACCGGCGCACTGGTCTCTGAAGCGTTTGCCTCCGCCAACAACCTGAAGGTGGGCGATACGCTCGAGGTGGCGGCCGCCTCGGACGCCAAGATCACGGCCAAACTCAAGGTGCGCGGCATCTACAAGTACACATCCGAATCCGCCGTCGCCAATCCGGTGACGGCCGCCCGCAACCGCGAGAACGCGATCTTCACCAACTATCAGACCTTCGCCAAGGCCGGACTCGACCCACAGTCCACCGACAAGACCGTCTCCGGCTGGGCAGTCCCGGATCTGGACGTGGTGTTCGACGCCGGTGATTCCGCTACATACAAGTCCTTGGTATCCACCCTCAAGAAGTCCAAGCTGCCCGCCAAGGGTTACGAGTTCTCTTCCCCCTCGCTGGAATCCTACAACGCTTCTCTGGAGCCGCTGGATACGCTATCCTCGCGCGCGAAGACCGGCACCATTGTGTTGGTTGCCGTGGGCGGCGTGCTGTTGCTCATCCTCGTGCTGTCGGGCGTGTGGGCGTCCAAGCGTGACGACGAGATCGGCATGGCACTGGTGTCCGGCGTCACTCGCGGGCGTTTGGGATGGCAGTTCATGCTGGAAGTGTTCATCGTCACCCTGCCCTTCTACGTGATTGGTCTGGTCGGAGGCGCGTTCGCCGCCAATCCGATCGGATCTGCCCTGGCATCCGGCCATGCCACCCCGGTGACATCGGGCCTGATTTGGACCATGGTCTGGTATGGACTGGGTTCAATCCTGATCCTGGCGATTCTTGCCGCCCTGCGCCTTGCGTTCTTCAGCGCGAACAAGCTGTTTGCCGCCGATGGCGACTGGGGCACCGTGAGCGAGACCAACAAGACGACCACCACAACCGACGATGCGGAGGCACAGGCATGAGCGACAGGAACAACGATCAGGAACTCGAGAAGACCACTGACGCAACGGCTGACGAAGCGACTTCTGAGACTGAGACGAACGACGCCATTGAATCCGTTCCAGCTGACTCCATGCAGTTCAGCGTGACCTTCGATGACGTTGATGACGAAGGCACTGTTGACGATGGTATTTACAGCGCACTGGCATCTGCCGAAACCGGAGAAACCGACGAGACCAGCGAGGCCGAAGCAGACGCCATCGCTTCGGCCAACGCATCCGCCGAAGTGACCGAGCGCAATGCCGCCCGCGTCAACGAAACACTCCGACTGGCCAAAACCGATCACAAAGACGCATTGGCCGAGCATGCGGAGCCTCAGGGCAAAGCGTCCGAACCCACCATGACGCTGGCCTCACGTATCGATCGCGTGTTGGTGGGCGGCGGTTCCGACGACATTCTGCTCAAGACCTACCCGACCTTCGCCCTGAACAAGGTGACGGTCGCCGGACCCAAGGGCAAGGTCAACATCCTCGATGGCGCGAATTTCTTCTGCTATTCCGGACACGCATACGCGCTGCTGATCAGCGACGACCCCGATTCGGGCATCACCGCCGACGCCAAGCGTCGCGCGCTGATGGGCGTGATGAGCGGTTTGACCACGCCGGCGTCTGGCACGGTGATGAACAAGAGCGCCAACATTGTTGAGCTCGAGCCCGTGGAACTGCGCGGCCACCGTCTGGGCATCGTACCGCAGCTGCACGCCGTGCAGCCGAAGATCGACGCCGAACAAAACGTGCTGTACGCCATGAATGCGTCCAACCGCAACTTCCTGAAGCCCAAGCCGGTAATCGCCCGCGAACTGCTGGCCAAGGTCGGCTTCTCTGAGGCCACCAGCGGCGTGGCCGTCGGCACATTGCCTTTGGTACAGCAGCGTTTGGTGGCCATCGCCCGTGCAATCAGCACCGAAGCCGAAGTGCTGATCCTCGACGAGCCGACACGAGGGCTGAACGCGGATGACGAGGTGACCGTGTTCGCCGCGCTGGCCAAGCTGGCGCACACCGGTGACCCGAAGCACTGCGTTATCGTGCTCACTGCGTCGCGCGAAATCGCCGAAGCAGCCGACACACTCTTCGAAATCTGATGTTCAGACCATAGAGCCCCCTGTGATTCGTATTGCCGAATCACAGGGGTTTTTCAATGCTGCGGCTCATTGCCGCGCTAATCTGAGGATAAATCTGACCGTACGAGGCGAAACCTGATAATTATGACCGGATATATTCCCACACTGGAGCAGATCGACGAATTGCACCGCAAAATCGCGCCGTCCAAGGCGGCGTACGAGCTGGTGCACACGCATTGCGTGATTGTAGCGACCATCGGCTGCCAGATCGTGCGCCGACAGAACGCGCTGTTCACGCGCCGCTGCACATTACCGAAGGACGCGGAGGTACCGCCCACCGCAGGCGTCACCGGCGGCCATGTGCCGCCGCGTCTGCTCGACGAGCATTTGGTACTCATCGGCGGACTGCTGCATGACATCGGCACCTACCGCGTGTTCAAGCATGACGGCTCTGACGGCGAACCGCTCAAATTCAGCAAGAAACGCTACATTCTGCACGGTCTTAAGGGCTACGAGTATCTGCTCGACGAGGGCGTGGACGAGTCCATCGCCCAGTTCTGCCGCAACCATACCGGCGTGGGACTTACGCGCGAGGATGTGGTGCGCCAGGAGCTGCCGTTGCCACCAGCCGACTATGTGCCGATGAATCTCGAGCAGGAAGTGGTGATGTACGCCGACAAGTTCCATAGCAAGTCAGTGCCGCCGAAGTTCCTGCAGGTCGAGGCGTATACGGCCCGAGCCGAGCGATTTGGCGGAGAGAACAAACAGCGATGGCTGGATCTGGTGGCCAAGTATGGCGTGCCGGATATTCCGGCGTTGGCGGAGAAGTATGGGATGCGGATGATTTGAGGCTCAAGGGGTCTCCCCCCAAGTCAGCCTGTCGGCTGACAGCCCCCTCGTCAGAGGGGGCTTATGAAGGTATTTCAGATGGAACGGAGACGGTAGATGCCGTTGCGGTTGGAGACGATGATCATCTGGTCGTTCTCCAGCACGTTCCAGCCTTCCTGCTTGTAGCCGGAAGAGGAGACCACCACACCGGCGGAGTCGCCGTTGTCGTCGCGCAGCTCACGGTAGCGCATCACACGGTAGTCGGCGGCCTGCTCGCCACGGCCGTACTCATCGTAGATTTCCACGATGCGCGGGCTGGTCTTCTCACGACCGGCGGCGCACAGGGCGATGAGCTGGTCCTCGGACTGAATCATGCAGTTGTAGCTGGACTTCGGATAGCTTTTGCGCAGTTCGCGCACGGCCTGCGCCACCGCCTCGTCGAGTGCGAAGCCGAAGCCGATGTATTGCAGGATGACGGCGAAGAAAATGGCGGAATCGGAACGGCCGCCAGTGGACTGCACGATGCTCGGATCGACCGGGAATGCACGGTTCGTAATGATGTTGCGGCCCTGGTCGTCAGAAATGTCGCCATTGTGGATGAAGCTCAGGCCGTTCGCATAGAAGGGCTGCTGGTTCTCAAGAATCAGCGGCAGGTTGGAGCTGGCCAAGCGCAGGTGCCACAGGCCGCCGCGGGCCGGAGTGTTGGCGAGCTCGTCGAAAATCGGATCATGACGGGCGGCGATGGTGTTTTTGTAGATCGCGGTGCCGGTTTCCGGAGTCGGCGCACCGCCGTCGCGACGGTATGGCGATTCGTCCGGCACGGTGATCAGCGCGGCGCCCCAGCCGTCGTTGTGGATCTCGCTCAGATTTCGGAAATCGCGCACGTTCTGCATGCCGAGCACGCCATTGAGGTTGGTGTTGCTGCCTGCCGTCGCGAATCCAAGTAATCTGCACATGGTTGATTACTTTAGCGACGGCAGGTTTCGACGCGCGCGTGCCGTTATCGGAGTTGGTTATAGCCTGCGATTCAGCCGCCGATTCATACGCATCGCACGTCGCAAAACGCACGTCACGAACGTAAGTTGTCCCGCAAACGAGCAGGAGGACCGACATATCCTGTTGCAGACCGTAAAAACTCGGCCTAAGCGGCCCGGAGCGTGTCGGTAATAGGATATGCCGGTCCTCCTGCGGACTTGGCGGTATTCAGCCAAAGGAAAAGGGCTGGGGCATCTCGTTCGTGACACACTCAAGGCCGTTCGGCCAAGCCTACGGTCACAAACGAAATGTCCCAGCCCTCCTTGCGTAGATAAGCCGTGCTCGCAGAGCGGATTCACACGCGCTTCAGACGCGGCGGACGCTCGGTGGCGAGGAACAGCGGCTGAATCTCAATCAGCGGATTGTAGGGAGCGAGTCCGAACCATTTGACCGGAGAGCCGGCCAAATGACGAATCGCGTACTTGATCTGCAGTGAGATCGCGCCCTTCTGGGACACCTTCGACTCGGGCATCAACGCCTTGTGAATCAGCACGTAGCGGATAGGTCCGATGTTCGGATCGGCATCCAGCTTCGGGTAGCGGGTGGTCTGCTTGGGCAGATCGCCGGACTTCGACAGATCGTTCATGATCTGGTGGATGTATGCAGGAATCGACTGCGACACCTTGAAGCCCAAGCGAATACGCACGCGGAACAGGAAGTCCGTGCCGAAATTCTCCACCGAATACTCGCGCGTGAACGGGTTGTCGGATGTTTCCACCGACACCGCCCACCATGCGCGGGCGCGCTTCGGATGGTCCGCGAAAATCGAGAAGAAGATGTCGGTATCGACACGCTTCATTTCCGGATCGGACGTCAGATAGACGATGTTGTCCGTGAAATACGGAATCGAATCGTCCTCATGAAGCTGCTTCAGAACCGGCACGCAATCGGCGGGCTGCATATGCCGGCGTTGCGCGCGTTCCAGCTTCGTGCCTTCGTTCCACGTGTACATAATCAGCAGAATCGCCAATGTCAGCAGCATGGTGAACCAGCCACCGTGCAGGAACTTCGCCATCGAAGCGAAGAAGAACAGGAACTGGATGGCCAGGAACACCACTGTGAACACGACCGCGCCGACGCGCTTGCCATCGTGCCAAATGTAGACGGCCAGCAGAATCGTCGTGGTGATCATCGTGACGGTCAATGCCAGGCCGTACGCGGCGGAAATATGCTCCGAATCGCGGAACATCGCCAAAACCAGCAGGGTGGAGACGCACAGCACGGCGTTGACCACCGGAATGTACAGCTGGCCGCGGGTACGAGCCGGATAGCGCACCTGCAGGTGGGGCATCCAGTTGAGTCGCGTCGCTTCGGAAACCATGGTGTAGGCGCCGGTGATCAACGCCTGCGAAGCGATCACGCCGGCGCACACGGACAGCAGCACCGCCACGTAGCGTACGGACGGGGTCATCATTTCGAAGAACGGATTGAGGCCGTGCATGTGGTTGTACGCGGTGTCGTCCCAATGGTTGAGCATCCACGCGCCCTGGCCGAAATAGCAGAGCACAAGGGCGATCTTGATGAACGGCCACGTGAAGTAGATGTTGCCGCGGCCGACGTGGCCCATGTCGGAATACAGCGCTTCGGCGCCGGTGGTGGACAGGAACACGGTGCCCATGACGGCGAGGCCTGCCGCATTGTGATGGCTGAAGAGGAACTCCACGCCGTACACCGGATTCAGCGCTTCAAGCACGCTCCAATCGGAGCTCAGGTTCACCAAGCCGACGACGGCGAGGAACGAGAACCAGATCATGACCACCGTGCCGAACGTGCGGCCGATGCGTTCGGTACCGCGCGACTGCACTGCGAACAGGCAGACGATGATCACAATGGTGATCATCAGCGTCAGTTCTTTGTTTTCGCTCATGATCGGTTCCAGCAGCGGCAGTGTTTCCAAGCCTTCCACTGCCGAGCTGATCGAGACGGCCGGCGTAAGCACGGAATCGGCGAGGAACGCGGCGCCGCCCAGCATGGCGGGAATCGCAAGCCATGCCCCATATTTGCGGATCAGCGAATACAGTGCGAAGATGCCGCCTTCGCCGTTGTTGTCGATGCGCATGGCGATGAACACGTATTTGACGGTGGTGATCAGCGTGATCGACCAGAAGACCAGCGACAGGATGCCCAGCACCGCGGCGCGATCCGTATGCGCCAAACCGCCTTGGCCGTTGAGGAACGTCTGCATGGTGTACAGCGGCGAGGTACCGATGTCGCCGTACACCACGCCAAGCGCCACGATGGCCATGGCCGGCGTGATCTTGTCCGGGCCGGACTGAAGACGGCTCCACCAGCGGCCGATGCGGCCCTTGCTGGCGGCCTCGTCAAGTTTCGCGGCTTCCTGCTGCTGCGCCTCGTGCTCCTTGATGAGCGTCTGGCGCTCCTCCTTGGTCAGGACCTTGTGCGAGACCTTTGGCGCCTGCGTGTACGTCGCTGCGTGAAGCAGCGGCTGTTCTTCTTCGTTCGGCTCGTTAGCCATAACGCTTCCTCCAAGTGGCGGGCCTTCCAACCCGCTCCCCAAAATAAAACGCAAGGTGTGACACTAGGAGCTTGGCAAACCATTGTCAAATCTTCACACGTGATTCGGCACGTCACGCATGAAATTCACATATGCTTGATTGTTTGTATTTTGCTTATTTTCTGGCGATTACGCAACTGTTACGTTGAGGCCCATGCGACCGTCACGGAACCGCCACGGGATTACCGCGAAATCGCCATTCTTTTTAGATGCCGTACACTTCGCGCGTCGTTTCACGCGTGGCTTTGGCGATTTCAGCCAACGGTCTGTCAAGATAGTCGGCGAGCGCCTGCAGGGTGTACGGGATCATATACGGCGCGTTGGTGCGGCCGCGGTAGGGCATCGGACTTAAGTAGGGGGCATCGGTTTCGACCATGACGTGGCTCATGCCGACGAGTTTCGCCGATTCGCGGATTCCGTCGTTGCCTTTGTAGCTGGATGTGCCGGAAAGGCTGAGATACCAACCGTTTTCGCGGGCGATTTCGCCCATTTCGGCGTCGCCGGAGTAGCTGTGGAACACGGTACGTTCGGGGGCTCCGTCGGCGAGCAACGTTTCGATGACTTCCTTGTGCGAGTCGCGGTCATGGATTTGCATGGGCAGGTTGAGTTCCTTGGCGAGCGCGACGTGGGCGCGGAACGCCTCGCGTTGCAGTTCCTTGGCGCCTTCGCCGGTGCGGAACAGGTCCATGCCGGTTTCTCCGATGGCGACGACCTGGTTGGGGTAGGTGGTGGCGAGGCGGTGTACTTCGGCCATGGCTTCGTCGAAGGGGATGTCGTGCCAGGGCTTGTATTTGATGGGCAGGCCGTCGGGGCCGGGTGCGCCGCGGTGGCCGTGCAGCACGGCTTCGTTGGGGTGTATGGCGATTGCGGCGTGCACGGTTCCGGGATGCTCGCGGGCCATGTCGATGGCGGTCATGAGGTTGGGCAGCTCGCAACCGCAGTCGATTACGCCTTCGACGCCGACTTTCTGGGCTTGTTCCAGCAGTTCGTCGACGCTGTAGACGGGTACTTCGCCTTGGCCTTTTTCCATGGCTTCGTGACTCATGGCTTGGGAGAAGGGCACGACGGATGCGACGTGGGTCGATGACGTGCGCGTCTTCGGGCAGCGGCTGTGGGGCCGGGGCCCAATTGCGATTGCGGTGGTGCTTGCTCATGTTTTCCAGATTAGTCCCGATTGGCCCTGCACTGCGGGCGAACTCTCGTTCGAGGGTTCAAACGAGGGTCCGCCCGTTTCGCGGCATACACGTCACTTAATCGTGATGGTGGTGAACGACCATGCCGGTGCCGTGTAGTCGCCGTCTGTCAGATCAATCGCGGTCTGCCGCGGCCTGGTCGGTGATTCCTCACCGACCTGTCCCGCATACGGATTGTCTCCGGCTAGGACGGTGGCCGTGGCGGATGCCGCCGATGCTGTGGAAATATTCAACTCGGCAAGAATCTGACGTAGGTCGACGCTTATTGGCGCGTCCATGGCATTGACCACGCGCACGTAGGTCTCTCCGGCTTTGTCATTACGTGATACGGTGACGGTACGCCTTGGCTCGTCCTTAACCTCCGTGCCATCCGCAATCAGCGTTCCATCGATGTACAGCTTCATGGCTTGGCCGCGGTCGGTGACGTCAACGTGCACCTGCCAAGTGGTGCCCGGTCGCACTTCGTTCATGGAGACTTCGGTGCCGGCAAGCGCGTAGGCGGTGCCGTCGCGGACCACGCGCACGCTGTGTCCTCGGCCAAGTGAGATGATGTTGTGGTTCTTGCCGTCGATATCGCCACAGATGAGGTCCATGCCCCATCGTCCCTCGTAATAGACGACGGTAGTGTCGATACTGTAGGAATCAGCGTGCAGATCGAGGGCGGTGTCGATGGTTCTGCCATCGTAGGCCACGTTGCCGAGATTAATCGTGTCCCCGGCTGCGGTGGTGATGGTGAGGTTGTTGAGGTCGGCTTTGGCGTTGCCCGCGATGCGCAGTCTCACGGTGTCCGGCAGGGTGCGGCGCAGCGTGGACGGGCCTTCGACGGTGACGGGCCACGCGGTGTCGGCCGTGGTGGTGGCGTACATCTGCTGCACCCAATAGCTGTAGGGATGGTAGGCGCGTTCGTTGTCGAAGTAGATGAGGTCCGGATTCCAGCTATGGTGCCCATTCTTGGCGAACAGCGGGGCGTAGGAGGCCATGGCCACCACATCGCCGTTGAGTTCCATGCGTCCCATGAAGGCCGCTTCGGACAGGCCGTTGATCAGTTGGGTGTTCCAGGAACCGTATTCGCCGAGGTAGACCTTCGGTCCCTTGCGGTCCGTGTGGTCGTAGTGGTCGAGGTTGTGGAACCACCAGCTGGACGACTGGTAGGAATGTTCGTCGACGATTGGCAGACCCGCTTCGCGCGCGTACTTCCAGCCTTCCTCATAATCCTGACCGCTAGGAGCGGGACCGACGGTGCCGACGACGACGATGTCCGGATATGCGGCTTTGACGGCGTCGAAAATCTGCTGGAAGCGGTTCTTGAACACGTCGTCGATAAGATCCTCGTTGCCGATGCCGAGGTATTCGAGGCCGAACGGCTCCGGATGGCCCATGGCGGCACGCTTGGCACCCCATTCGGTGGCGGTGCTGCCGTTGCAGAATTCGATGAGGTGGAGCACTTCATCGATGTAAGCGGGCATATCCTCCTGCGCCACCGGCACCGGGCCTTGGCTGGTGTTTTGGCAGCTCACGCCGGCGGGCAGCACCGGCAGCGGCTTGGCGCCGATTGTTTCGCACAGGCACAGGTATTCGTAGTAGCCGATGCGGAATGACTGGTGGTAGCCCCAGAGGTTGAAGTTGTGCGGACGATGCTCGACCGGTCCAATGGTGCGGTCCCAGTGGTACATGTTGTCCATGCCGAGGCCGTGGGTGATGCAGCCGCCGGGGAATCGCATGAATCGTGGTTTGAGGTCGGCGAGCGCCTCCACCAAATCCGGGCGGAAGTGCTTGAGGCCGCGGTAGATGGTGCGTGGCTCCAAGGTGACGAAGTCGAGGTCGATGACGCCTTCGCCGGCGAAGATCAGGCGCAATGTGCCCTGTGTGGCCACGCTCGAGCCGGCATCGCCG
>OICK01000728.1_pt1 | contig 13900 bp, 10 predicted proteins | sample 1581281 | NCBI WGS metagenome assembly OICK01 (sample SAMEA3882557, study PRJEB24775) | human gut metagenome | biome: human-associated habitat; feature: intestine environment; material: feces | place: Netherlands | collected 2009/2010 | reverse complement strand
CCTGCTCCCATGTGGTGATTTCAGGCACGTTGTATATGTAATAGTAGTGTCCATTAAATTCTCTGACACCGGAAGGAAGATCAGACTTGTCAAATTCTCCATATGGTTTACCGAAAGCCGTTTTGATTTGAATCACACTTGTCGGTGCGTCCGGACGCACTCTGACGCTGAAAGACTTTGTTTTACTCTTGTCAGCGTTATCTGTCAGAAGGAAGCTGTATTTTCCTGTTTCGAGATCAAGTGCCGGCGCTTCGGGCTTATCTACGGTAACAGTTTTTGTGTATGCTGTGCCGCTTTCATTTTTACCTTTAATCGTAGCGGTATAGTTGTCATACAACGATTCGTTGACATCCCTAACCTGCAATTCGGGGCTGGCATTGACACTGTAATCAAAACCAAAAGCAGTTTTAAACATTATCGATTCTGGCTTTATATTTTTTTTCTTAAGATTTCTTGCTTCAATTGATTTTGAATATGTTTTGTTACCGCTTAAATTATCAATAATCGTTATTGTATAATCCCCTTTTGGAAGATTCAGCTCATAAGGAGCAGCTGAATTAACTATTATATCGTCATTATAATCCTCTTTAAACAAACCTGTTTTCAATCCTGTAAACTTTTTTCCTTCAATAACAATGGTGTAGTCATCATAGGCAAGATTGTTCTTATCAAAAACTATTACTTCGGTTCCTTGATCATATTTGATTGCAGGATTATTACTATCTGTAATACCAACTTCATCAAATGCAGCTTCAATGCAACGAATTCTCTGTTCAGAATAATTTAACCGACTTGCTGTATTAATCACACAATGACGTAAAGTTTCAAAAGAACAATCAGACGGAAGAATCATCATTGTATGATACCAAAGCTCTGACAGAGCGCCAATATCAAGGATCTCTCCTTCGCCTGGTGACGTGTGCATAAGATATGCTGCATGAGAGACAACCGTAGAATGACCATGAGCGTAGTCTTCTGTCCCATTATTCTTAGAAGACACTGTGTCTGCATACCCGTTTGAAGCAGGATCGTGTATTATCCTTGATCCATTTTCCCAATCCGGTTCTCTATTATAATAAAAGCCTTCAATTAATTCTCCAAATATATCTGAATAACCCTCATTTATTGCCCCAATCTGATCGTTGCCTTCGATGTCTGAATCTGTTTGGCTCGTCCAATCCACATTTTTTCTCGTAATAACATGTGTATACTCATGTCCAAATAAATCCAGACTGTCAAAAGCATTTTGAGAGAATGTTGTTCCAATCGTAATCAATCCAGCACATCCATCAAACCTTTTACCTAAATTGGGATCAGAAAAATCCGGTAAATCGCCTCTAATTATTGAAGATATGCTTAATATTCCTCCGCCAGCATTATTACCATTATAACCACTACATTGATCATCGAACACGCCGATAATTGTTCCAATTCCTGCTTCGGCATATAATGATTCATAATAATCATAACACACCGTAAGAACTCTCATACATTGGAAGCCTCTTCCTTGAGAATCTTCAGTTGTCGAATCGTTTCCAAAGTATTCATCACGGCTTGTGACTTGTTGAGGAATACTATTTGAAACGCTTCCATCGCCATAAGGCTCCGCATTAAAAAATGTGTTGCCCTGTGCGTCATACATAAAAATATTTCTATCGGTGTCTTTCATATAAAAAGTGGTTTCATTGTTATCAGAAGTAAGCTTTAACCCATTAAAAGAGCCGTCTTCCTTTGTTGGTCCATAACACTTGGCAGATTCTGCATATATTGTATTTGGGTTGAACAAGACAACTTGTTTTTCTAAATCAACAAGAAGCGACAATGCTGTTTTTCCATACTTATGTTCAAAGTTTAGTGTAATAATAGCCGAGAAAACGCCTTCCTCTTTAGCGTCAGCATAGATAACTAAATCACTTTCGGTTATCTCCTGAATAGTAATATTACTTACTGTTTGAAAACCATTATCATTAAGATACTTTTCTACCGCAGTATTCAAATCAATGTTTTTGTAATCAACATTTCTTTCAACCGACTTGATATCAACTGCGTTTGACGTGAGGTCTTTCGCTTCCCCTTTTTTATCTGCCACTACAACAATTGTTTTCCCATACACAGGGATGCCCTGATAATTCTGTTGCAGGCGATAATAGGTTAACTCGCCGACGGTGTCCTCCTTCAGCAGCGTTAATTCGTCTGTTGCTGTTTGAAGTCCCAGTTGGCTGGCGGCGTTTTGTGCTGCCTTGATCGCTTCGTCGGCGTTTGTTATCTTTTCATCTGTGAATTTCCCGGGAATGCTGGCAAAATGAGACTCCTCCGGCTCCTCTTTTTCATAGCCGAACAGACCCATAACCTTTTCGATAAACGGAATATCTGCAATATCAAAATATACTAACGCACAGGAAACCGAACCTGCAAGAATTGCAAGCGCAAGAAAGAGGGCTAACAGCTTTAAGAAAAAGTGCTTTGTTTTCTGACCGAAGGACATCGCCGCACGCTTTTCTTTCTTGCGGCGTTTTCTCTCTACCTTTTTTGCCGTCTTTTTCTCCTTGTGCGTTAATTTGACAGGCTTTTCAGGTGCAGAATTATTGGGTACTGCACCGCCTGTCTCTCTCTTGTTTATTTCATTATTATCTCCGGTGTTTTGAGCCGCATTACATTTCGGGCAAGACCCGTCCTCGTTTAACTGACTTCCGCATTTTCCGCAAAATTTTGCCATAAATCCACCTCGTTACCTTTTTTACAACAATCTCTGCTGCAATAATCTATGCTACGCATTAAAGTTTCTTGAGCCGTCAATGATGATATGTTTTTCCAGAGAACTCTTTATTCCCTTGCGAAAACTGTATCTTTCCGTCTGAAGTCATACACCAGCTGTTTTGTTCTTTTAATGTCGGATCCCACACATAGCTGTCATTTAGTAAGAGACCAATATCTCCATTAGGCCAACTGTTAAACTGAAATCTAAGTTTATAGTCGTCATCAATGTGATAATGTCCATAATAATAGCCCTTGCTGTTTGTCGTACTCAATGTACCCATATAGTAATCAGAATCCGTATGTATAGCATTTGGTTTAAGCTTATAATATGTGATATTTTGTGTGAACTTTAATCTGTTTCCTTCTTCATCGACCCATTCGTCACAAATGCCTCCCAAATGTTATATGGTGTCAAATCCACAGCGGAGCCCGTGGTCGTTGATTCTGTCGTCGATGGCGTCGATATCGACGAAGAAGTATCCGTACTATCAGAATCTTTAAGATACAGATCCGCGCCGGTACACTCTTTGATTGCGGAATCAGGTGAATTTGTTTTATAAGTCAAAGTGAAGCTATCATCGTGATAGGAGATCGTCCCTGTAAATTCATTTCCGGAGCCATCTGTCCATTTGACATTTGTGGTTTCACCGTTCTTTTTCACTTTGAAAGCCGTACCTCGGTCAACATAGACCGGGTAACCGGTTTCTCCAACCTGACAATAAACAACGGTCATCTCGTCCTTTGTTTCATCCGTTACATATAACTGTTGATCCCATTCTCTCCGCGCACACTGAATTCGACTTCAAACAATTTGCTTTCACAGAGTCTAACCCATTTAAGAGTGATTTCTTCACCAAATTGAGATACGGTAGCCTTATATTCACTTTCTGTTATTTCACGTTGATTATCTTCAGGTCCTGAATAATACTTTGTTCCACTATCACCATATTCAATACTTAAATCAGCTTTGGTTTTCGGAGAAGCACTATTCTTTTCGAGCTGATAATATTTTTCACCTGAATACATTGCACCGTCCGAACCATAAAAGCAGATATAGCCGTTTGTGTTTATGGAATAACTTGCTTGAGCGCCAAATGTCCATAAGCTGAACAGGCGTTTTACTTTCGCGTTTTCATATCCAAGCATATCAATAATATGTTGACCGCCTTCCTCGCCATAATCAATGCTGATGATCAATTCGGGAACACTGTCATTGCTGATATCGTAATAACAATAAGGCAGGGGATATTCTATGCCTCCAAAGCCTCTGCTGATTTCTGGACTGACCTTGGAAATATCATACTCGTTTTTATCGTCCCATTCATCTTCACTATCAAAATAGTAATTGTTTGCGAAAGCATCTTTATATGTCTTTAAAATTGCGGAATATGCCGTTTCCGGTGAAAACCCTTCTTCCGTTATATGGTTATCTTCCTGACCTGATACGGATTGTTGCTCTGATTGATTACTTTTCAAAAAAGGAATGTCAATTATGCCTTCATGGTTGGCAAACAAGACACCTGCAACTGCAATGCCAAGAAACACAACGGCAAGCACCGCAGACAGCAGTTTTTTTCTTCTTGAATTGCTCTATAATAACATCGCAATTTGGACACTTACCGTTTTCGTTTAACGGACTTCCGCACTTTCCACAAAATTTTGACATAATAAACTCTCCTGCATCACAAAACTAAATAAAGTCACCGCAACTCCGGAGATTAAACGGTTGCTTTTAAATCAATCAGTATTTTTATTTGTCATATCATCGACAACCGGGACAGTGATTGACCCCTGATTCAAAGCCTTAATGCCAAGCAGAATAAATAAAACAGTTTTAATCAATCCGATTGCCAATGTAAGAATGGTCACAATTTTTGAAACAAATGTCAGATAGAAGCTTCCATTGAAAAGATTTACGATACTTCCGATAAACTCTATTATGTCAGGAATTAATCCAATAAATGTCGATAACAATGAAAACGCAATTGTTAATATCATAGCTTTAACTGCGGTCTTTCTCAGCCATTGGTTATTTTCAACCAAAAGGATATATCCAAACAAAAGAATGGCCGCTATGTAACCACCGAAGCAACAGCCAAAATATGTAATAAAGCCCATCAAACCAACCGATATTCCTAATCTTGTCTTCTGCATAATGAAACCCTCCAATTATTTAATTAAGCGGCGTACCGCATTCTGTGCAAAAAGCTAATTCATTATCCATCAAGGCCCCGCATGACGGACACTTTTTCTTGTTCAAAACAGGGTCATCCTTGCTTTGCGAAGATGAGTAAATATCCTTAGATGAGTCGTCCAGCGAAAAGCCACAAGCCGTGCAGAATTTCAAATTATCTCTGATCGCCGCGCCACAGGAAGGACAGATATTGGAATTCTCTGTCTCTAAAGGTGCCGGAGGAACAGGAACTTCTGCTTGAGTTGCCGCTTGAACAGGTTTTACCAGAGGTTTTCCGCAAGAAGTGCAAAAACGAAGATTTTTGTCAACAATTGCGCCGCAACCATCGCATTTCATATGGTGTTCGTCAAGCACAGCTTCTTTTTTAGGCATCGGCGAACCACAGGCGCTACAAAAAGCAATATTGTTTGGAACCTCGGCGCCGCACTTTTCACATCTTGTGACACCTTTAATTTCCTGAATTTGTTGTTTCAGTGTTTGTATCTTACTTTGGGAAGAAACAATAGAACCGACCAATGCAGCGAAATCAGCCTCGTAATCCTGCGGATGCAACGCAACATAGAGTTTGCCGATTTGATAATACGAATTATTGATTTTCTTTTCTTCCTCTGAAACAGCCGAGTTTAACCGTGCAACATCTGCAAAAGCTTTGCCTTTACTAACTGCACCTTCTCCTGCCAATGAGATTTTCCTTCCAATTTCATCAAAAAAAGCCAAACCAATTCCTCCTAAGATTTACAAATTAAAGAAATAGTCTTACAGTACAACATAATCTGCATTATGTTGCTCGTCCAAAGCAAAATAATGCTCAATGTCCAAAATACCTATTTATAGTATATTATGGAAACCTACATTTTTCAAGACCAAAATGCATTATTTTTTGAAATTTCCTAAAAAAAGACAGAGATAAACAAACCTTTTCTTTCTTCGAGTTAAGAAAAGGCTATTTGTCATCGCTGTGAAGTAACTTTCAGTATATGTGCATCTTCATTTTTTGTTTTCATACAACATAATGCAGATCATGTTCTCGCCGCCATCACAGGCGGCTTTTTCATATCACCAACCGCATATTCTCAAGTCTCTGACGGTGCTCTGCGCCGGTAGAAATGATATAAATGCGTGTCGTATTGATACTGCTGTGGCCGAGTATGTCGGCAAGTTTGGCAATGTCCTTCTCGATGCCGTAGAACGTGCGGGCAAAAAGATGTCGCAGGTTATGGCAAGACCGATCGCGTTCCGAAAGCTGGACGGATGAAATGAAAGAAGCCGCAAGGCAGAGAACTCTTGCGCGGAAAGGAGAAACATCATGCCGAAAGTAACCATGATCCCGGCAACCATCAACCCGAAGACACGGCTGCCCGAGATGATCCGTGCCAAAAAGACGGGTGGCAGGTTACGCTCGTGTTTCCACGGACAGCGACGAGCAGTTCACCAGCTTTGCAGCGCAGACGGAGTATTACACAAACCTGATCAACGCCAATCCGGATTGGGAATTTGTCCACGTCTATACGGACGAAGGTATCAGCGGTTTGAATACCCGCAAGCGCACAGGTTTCAAAGAAATGATAGACGACGCCCTGGCCGGACACGTCGACCTGATCGTGACAAAAAGCGTCAACCGCTTTGCCAGAAACACCGTCGACAGCTTAAAAACCATCCGTGAACTGAAAAAGGCCGGCACGGAAGTCTATTTAAAAAAGGAAAACATTTACACCTTTGACGGCAAAGGCGAACTGCTGCTGACGATCATGTCAAGCCTTGCGCAGGAAGAGTCCCGATCCATTTCGGAAAACGTCACATGGGGACAGCGCAAGCGGTTCTCGGACGGAAAAGTCAGTCTGCCGTACAAACAGTTTCTCGGCTATGAGCGCGGCGAGAACAAAAACGATCCGCCCGTGGTCAATCCAGAACAGGCTGTAATTGTCAGACGGATCTGCAGGTCCTTTATGGAAGGAAAAATAGCCGGAGCCATTGCGAAATAATTAACGGCGGAAGGCTTACCCACTCCTGCGGGCAAAACAAACTGGCGGGCGTCCACGATAAACAGTATCCTACAAAATGAAAAATACCGCGGCTCGGCACTTCTTCAAAAGTGCTATACCACGGATTTTCTGACCAAAAAGCAAAAGGTCAACGAGGGCGAGGTTCCTCAGTACTATATCGAACACAGCCACGAAGCCATTATCGATCCGCTTGAATGGGATGCCGTGCAGGAAGAAATCAGGCGCAGAAAAGAAATCGGCAGAGCTTACAGCGGCACAAGCGTGTTCAGCGCAAAACTGGTCTGCGGAGATTGCGGCGGCTGGTACGGACACAAAACATGGCACTCGAACATGGCACTCGACCGACAAATACCGTTCTACAGTCTGGCGCTGCAATCAAAAGTACTCTGACGGGAAGTGCAGATGCGGCACTCCGGTTGTTACCGAAGAAGATATAAAGGACAGATTTATTTCGGCGTTCAACCGTATCGTTTCTTCCAAAAAGCCTTACATCAAAGCCTGCAGAACGGCAAAGCAAGCACTCACGGATACAACCTCTATTGACACCGAGATGGCGGATTTGCTCAGAGAGATTGAAGTTGTTTCTGAGCTTACGAGAAAATTCATCGAAAAGAACTCAGCCGTTGCTCAAGACCAGAAAGAATTCAATTCGCGGTACAACGGCTATGTCGAAAAGTATGAAGCGCTGAAAGAACGGTATGACAGCCTTGCAGCCGAACGGGAAAGAAAAACCGAAATGGCAAAATGACCTGCCCCAAATTGTACGGACAGCACAAAAAGAGCACCCTATGGCACAATATTAAGTTATGAAGCAACGAATCGGCAACGGACTTCCATCGGAGTCAGTTTTGTTTTGAGTTGGATTCGTTGATAGTTGTAGAAGTGGATGTAATCACCTATGAGGAGGCGCGCCTCCTCATAGGTGCACGGCTTTACGCGGTGAATGCACTCTGTTTTTAGGATTGAGAAAAAGTTTTCAGCTAAAGCGTTGTCATATGGGTTCCCGCGTCTTGACATGGACGGCGTAATGCCGTATGATTGTGTTAGGCGAAAATATGCGTGTGAGGTATATTGAAAGCCTTGGTCACTGTGGAGCTGCAAATCTACAGTGACCTTCTCTTTCTTTTTGGCAGCCTTGAGCGTACTCAGAACAAGGTGTATATTCTGCTCTGTGCCGGTCTCGTAAGCAACGATACTGTTGTCGTACAGGTCACGGATGATGGACAAGTACAGAAAGCCCTGCCCTGTTTTGATATACGAAATATCCGTTACCCACTTCTGATTCGGCCGATTTGCGTGGAAATCCCTGTTTAGCAGATTTGGATATCTGTGCAGACAGTTCCCGTAATGCCGGTATTTCTTTCTCCTGACGACAGAAAGCAGATTGTATTTCTGCATCACACGCAGAACTGTCTTAGGATCACGGTGAATCCCTTGTCTTTCAAGCCAAATCTGTACACGACGGTATCCGTATGTTTGTTTGACTTCCCGTTGGCAGGCTTGGATCTGCTCAGCCAGCGGCAGGTCCCGATCCGGAAGCTCCATCCGTTTTACATAATCATAATATCCGCTTCTGGACACTTCAAAGAATTTGCACATTTCGCTGATTGAATACTTCTCTTTATGTCGATAAATAACCAAATACTTTACGCTTGCCCTCACTTCCTTCCTGTGAGCGAGAGAAAATCCCGCATCAATTCATTTTCCATTTCCAGCGATTTGATCTTAGCGTTCTTTCGGTCGATGATGTACCGAAGCCGCGCAGCGTTGTCTTTTTCGCTGATTTGATAATCCTTTGACGGACGTCCCTTCTTCTTGATCACTATTCCTGCTGCGATCTTTCGCTGTTTTTCGTTGTATCTTGTAATGAAATTATGTATTTGCTAACGCGTAAAGCCCAATCTTTCCCCTATTTCTTTCAGTGTCTTTCCTTCATTCTTCAATCGTAAGATCTCTTTTTCATATTCATTTATGTGACGATAGCTTCTGGCCATAAAAATTCCTCCTATGATACTTTCTTTCATTGTACCATAGGAGGGCTCTTTTTTCTATTGTCTGTCCGTTTTTTATGGACTTGTTCAAAATTGGCAAGATGTTTTTTGTCTGAGATAACAGCTTATTTTGAAAGCGAAGAAGGAAAACGAGAATATGCGATTTACTTGGGCAAACGTAATCTTCACTAAAAAACGCCGCCTGCCTTTAACGGCAAGCGGCGCTGCTTTGTCAAAACTTTGCATTGAAATTCGGATATTCAAAGAAAACAACAAATCCGAACCCCTCGCCAACCGGCATTAGGTTCGGATTTGTACTGTTTGGTGGAGATAAGCGGGATCGAACCGCTGACCTCTTGAATGCCATTCAAGCGCTCTCCCAGCTGAGCTATACCCCCAAATATTAAGTTCGGTCGGAACGCTATTTATTATATCAAAAGACACGGATTTGTCAATAGTTTTTTCAAAAAAACTCCGGCAAATACATATCAAAAAAACGGACTGCGGTGAAATTTTGCCGCAGTCCGTTTTTTGCTTTTATTTATCCTCGTAATCAAGGACTTCTCTTGCGATATATATCGGTCTGTGCTTCGACTCTATATATGTTCTGGCAAGATACTCTCCGACCATACCGATGCAGAAAAGCTGGAGTCCGCCGAGCAGAAGAATAAGCACGACAATAGTGGCATAGCCCGGAATATTGATATCAAACGCCAATTTCTGAATTATGACGACTATCATATATATAATAGATGCGGCGGAGGAAATCAGCCCGATATAGGTTGCGATTTTAAGCGGCATTGTTGTAAAAGCGATAATGCCGTCCATAGCGTATTTGAAGAGCTTCCCGAAGCTCCACTTGGAAGTTCCGCTTGCCCTGTCTTCGACAACATATGGCATATAGAAGGTATTGAAACCAACCCACGAGAAGATTCCCTTTGAGAAGCGGTGATATTCGCTCATGCTTAGCACGGCATCGACAACGCAGCGTCTTAAAAGTCTGAAATCGCTTGCGCCGCTCTTGAACTCTATTTCGGAGACTTTGTTAATCGTCTTATAGAAAGCATTTTTAAACGCCGAAAGCACCTTGGACTCTTTTCTGTTTTTTTGATAGCAAGCTACGGCATCATAGCTCGGATCGTTATCAAGAATCTTCATCATATCAAGCACAAGCTCGGGGCGCTGCTGCATATCGGCGTCGATAAGGCAGACCATTTCTCCCCTGCTCTCCTTGAGTCCCGCATATATAGCAGACTCCTTGCCGAAGTTACGTGAGAATCCGACTACCTTGACATTCTCGTCTGCAATATCATAGATGTGTCGCAGCTTGTCCATCGTCTGATCGCGGCTGCCGTCGTTGACAAATATAAGCTCGTACTCAAAACCCTTATCCTTAAAGGCTTCCGTTGCGGTATTGTAAAATAATTCAACATTATCCTGCTCGTTATAACAGGGAATTACTAAAGATAATTTCATCTCTTTCCTCCGAAACTGCACATATACTGCTTCTGAATTGTAACACAAAATTTTATTATTTGCAACAATGACTACTTTAAATGACTACTTTATATTTATCCCGATTTTATCTCCGAGCATTTTGACATACTTGTGCAGAGTTTCATAAAAATAACCGTTGACAAAAAGATTCTTTGTCTTAAGTCGGAATGAATCAATTTTAAAGAAAAGACGGTTGACCTTTTCAAACAACTCATATTTTTTAAGTCCGCTTTCGTTCAGACGCTCAACTGTTATTTGGTCATATGTTGACGGATCATCCTTGAGCTCGGCGCGGACAGTGCATTTTTTAAAATCGTTGTCAAATATCAGCTTATTCCCATCAAGCTTTACGCCGTCGCCGTCTACTATTCTAAGGCTGTATTCGGCATTGGGATCGGAAAGATACGCGCCCAAAGTCAATGAATTTTCATCGGGGCGGATAAAGTAATTGTAGATATAGTCGTCGGTCTCGGCATTTTTCAGCTTTATCAGAGAAAATCCGGGATCATAATCAGCCTGCTCAAAAGCTTCTATCTCGCAAATTCCCGCCGATTTTTCGTATCCGGTGACCTTAAAGGTAAAAGATGTTATATTGTGCTTTGGCTCAAACACAACACGAGTCTCGCTGCCGTTTGCATTAAGCTTGGGCACCTTGACGCTGCTGCCGTCGCTGAAAGTAATAATGCCGCCGGTTATATTGGCACTTAAATCAAAGTCATCGTAGAGCGAAATGCACGAAACGGTTTTCGGATGCTTAAATTTTACCGTCACGGTTTTTTCGGCATCATTATTATTGAATTTCGAAACACATTCTGTAAGCTTTGCGTGCGGATCTCTGATTTTTTCTATATTTACAAGCTTAAAATTATTTATAAGCTCCGCTTCACCCGATGACACGGAAACATCTGCGTCATTTATGAGATTATCCGTGCGCCGTGTCCAATATACCATATCACCGTTTATTATGCGGTCGGAATACACAAACGCATATTGCGAAAGATGTTCGCCGAGAGCCTTATACTCCGGGCATCTCAGCAGAGAATGGCTTACAGAGCCTTTATATACCGGTATTCTGACTCTATCGCTCCAATTATACTGCGGAACATTGGTTTCGTACGACGGGTCGCGGAGCTTCTCTTTTGTGGGCTTATGAACACTTTTGATATTAAGCGAGTAAAAATCCGGTTTTGCTTTCCACGTTGAGGTATAGCAGAAATTTTTCAATATTTTCGGATGATAATCGTTTTCGGACTTTAATATACGGCTCATAGCGGTCTCAAACGACATACTTATTCCTCTATGATCCGTATGGTTGTCAAAGTCTGTTGCAATTATATAATCCGGGCGGTATTCGCGGATAACGCTCTCCATATCGCCAATCAGATTCTCGGCTGTATATTCGGCGTGAGTACCGAATTTTTGAAAATGATAATCGCGAAATCCCGCTCCCGCATAGGTGTGATTGAGCCCCGTGGAGTATGAGTAGATCTTTTCACCTGCTTTTTTAACATACATATTCGTTCCGTCGGGATAGCCTAAAAAAGTAACTTTTTCACGCGGAATGCCAAGCTTTTTTAGCGCCCTGCAATCTTCGCCCTGTCGGGTATGTGCGGCAATTGTTTTGTCGCCGTTGGTCGCAACCACTATGCGCACATCCGCGCCGTTCTTATATAGCTGAGGAAGCACCTGCCCGACAGACAGCAAGTCGTCGTCCTCGTGAGGGACGATAACCATAATCTTTTTGTTTTTAAACTGAGAGTCGTAGAAGCTGTTATCGACTCGATTGTTCGAATCAAGCTTATTGAGCTCGGTTTCATATATGCATACCGCAGCAAGAACGGCAAGAGCAAAAATCATAAAAGCTATCAGCAACGCTCTTTTTTTCTTTATTGTCTTATTTTTCACATTTTTTGTCATGCTGTTACCTTGACCTTTTAACAGAGTTTTTACTTATTTTTCGGCTTTTTTATCATCGTAATGCTGTCGACCCCGTAGTATTCCGCCGCCCAATTATCGAGCCATCTGCTGTTGGACTTGTTATTGGGTAGACTTGTCATATAAGAATAGAGCGACCACATAGACTTTCTCGGACGGGCGACGGAGATTTTTATATCTTTAATACCCGCATCCTTCTGGTCATATATTTCCTGCTTGATTTCAGCGTATGCAAGGCTGTCGGATTTCAAGGCGTAATATTCTCCGACATAGAGTGTCCCAAACCCTATCGCGAGCAGCGCGGATATCACAATTGCAGTCCGCTTCACGCCCGAAAGCTGCTTATCCATAACCTGCGCGGCAAGAGAGAACGCTGCACAGGCAAACATAACATTTGCGCCGAAGAACGAGCGCGGAGGAGCTTCGGGCGACAGCAGCATGACACCGGCGCCTGCAAATCCCGTTAAAGCATAAATGCATGGGCGCAGCCAATCTATCTTGAGCTTTTTTATGCGCCAAATCAAAAACACTATAACAAATACTATCAGCATAACCAAAAGAGCTCGCCATATATTCCATGTTAACTGATCAAACGACCATTTAAAATGCTTCAGAATATTTCGCTCTCTTTTTGTATGGTCAAACCGTACTCTGTTTCCCGGAGCCAAAATAAGTATACCAAAGCCGATAACGGTTCCGATAAATCCGGTAATATGATGCGCTCGCACCGGCATCTTCTTTATCTTGAAGTAGATGAGGAAAAGTATTACGGCACCAATTGCAGCACCGCCCATATTTTCGTTTGTCCAGCCGGCTAAGATTCCGGCTAAAAGCATAAGAACGGAAAGAATCGTCTCTTTTGCGGCGCTGGGATTTTGTGATTTTTCCGTATTGATACGGTAAAACATGAGAAACGTCAGTATCCACACGGTTGTCCACAAATAGTTAAAGGCTGCGCTGTACCACAAAACCGAGGTTGCGGGTCTGTAAAAGCCGAGCCACTCGAAAGCATAGATAAATATAAGCAGAGGTATATTTATCGGGCGCTTGTAGTTTGCATGAAAATAAATTAGCAGCCCAAGCAGCACAAAAAACAGAGAATTGAAAATATTAAAGACGGATTTGTCGAAAAAAGTGAAAAGCTGCAAGAGAAAATGCGCCGGTATTCTGCCGTTGCATATCTTATAATGGGTCACCATGCCCGTGAAGATATCTCCTATCCCCGTCAGACGCTCCGGAGTTCCCTTTACAACATGACCCGTGTATTTAAAAAAATAGAGATAATCGTCGGCGGCATAGCCTATCATACTGTTAAATACAAGTATAAGACCGAACATAAGAGCCACAACGGCGACCATCGCTGCGGTCTTTATTACTGTCTCACGATTCGTGGTTAATTTCTGATTATTCAACATATTTGCCTCCGACTTTCGGTAATAAACCAACACGAAAATATTATCACAAGATAAAGCACAGCACAATTAATTACCGTTTACAATATAGTGAAAATTTGGTTACATCCG
>OICK01000725.1_pt1 | contig 14030 bp, 12 predicted proteins | sample 1581281 | NCBI WGS metagenome assembly OICK01 (sample SAMEA3882557, study PRJEB24775) | human gut metagenome | biome: human-associated habitat; feature: intestine environment; material: feces | place: Netherlands | collected 2009/2010 | reverse complement strand
AGACCAGCTTGCCGCTGGCACCATCATAGTGCAGGGGGCCGGTACAGGCCGGGCACTGATAATTCGTTGTCTTTTCAGCCATGCGTCAAACCCCTCTCAGGCCCCAAAGGGCTTGCCGCACTCGGGGCAGAACTTGGGCGGGTTGGCCGGGTCGGCGGGTACAAAGCCGCAGTTGGCGCACTTGGCGGCGGGCCGGGGTCTGCCGCACTCCGAGCAGAATTTGCCGCTGTTCTTTGCACCGCAGCTGCACACCCAGACAGCCGGGGCTTCGGGCCGGGGCTTGCCGCATTCGGCACAGAACTTGCCCGTGTTGCCGGTGTGGCCGCAGCTGCAGGTCCAGCCAGCGGCCGGTGCGGCCTGAGGCTGCGCGGCGGTCTGCTGGCCGCCCATCTGGTAGAGATCCCGGGCGTTGACACCGCCCGCTGCAGCGGCCTGGTTCATCCCCATAAAGGCCATGGCGGGGCCGGCGGCGGTGTTGGAGGCGGCAGCCTGCATGGCGGAGGCCTGTGCGCCCACCAGATGCGCGGCGGCGCGGGTGGGGTCCATAAAGGCCGCACTGCGCTGCAGCTCCTTGATCATCTGCTCGTCCTCTTCGCTGGCCTTGACACCGGAAACGCCCAGAGAGACGATCTCGATGCCGCGCAGCCTGCTCCACTTGGCGCTCAGCTCCTGATTCAGGGCCTCGGCCAGCTCGGCGGTGTGGCCGGGCAGGGCGGAGTAGCGGATGCCCTGCTCGCTGATCCGGGCAAAGGCGGGCTGCAGGGCGGTCATCAGCTCGGTCTTGAGCTGGCTGTCCAGCGCGTCGCGGGTGTAGGTGTTTTCCACATTGCCGCAGACATTGGTGTAAAACAGGATGGGGTTGACGATGCGGTAGCTGTACTCGCCGAAGCACCGGATGGCGATGTCGATGTCGATGCCGGCCCGCTGGTCCACCACCCGGAAGGGCACGGGGTTGGGGGTGCCGTACTTGTTGCCCACCAGCTCCTTGGTGTTGATGTAGTACAGGCGCTGGTCGGTGGCGGCCTGACCGCCGAAGCCGATCCGCTTGCCCATCTCGGCAAAGGCGTCGTCGATGTTCTTCAGCCCGCCGCTGAGCAGGGAGGGCTGGGTGCCGGTGCTGTAGGTGTACTCGCCGGGTTCGGCACAGAGGTCCACCACCTTGCCCTGCTCCACGATCAGCACGCACTGGCCGTCGGCCACGGCGATCACAGAGCCGTCCGAGATGACGTTTTCGCTGCCGTGCCGGTTGGCGGAGCGGCCATTGGTCCGCTTCTGGCCCTTGACGGCCAGCACCTCCGCAGGCAGAGCGTCACAATAAAAATATTCCTTCCACTGGTCGCCCATCACGCCGGATGCCGCGCCCATGGCTGCTTTGATGAGACCCATAACTTCAATCTCCTTTTGTGCCGGGCAGTGCCCCAAAGCGGGGAATGGCTCCCCCGGGCGCTGCGAAATTTGGGACAAGTATAACATAATCCGGAAAATTGTAAAAGCGATTTGGCAAAAAGGCGAAAGAAAAACTTATTCTTGCTTTTTTGCCCCGGCGGGTGTACAATACCCTACGAAAAACAAAACACAGGGGAGCTCGTGAGGCGGGCTGAGAGGAAGTAACCAAACTTCGACCCTTGACCTGATGCGGATAATGCCGCCGTAGGAAGTCATAGGAAAATGATTTTTTGCAGGAGGCACCGCTGTGGTGTCTCCTGTTTTTTGTTGCCGCAAGCCGCCGCAACGGGCGGCTCCGGGCTGAGGGGGAGCGCCCTGAGCCTTGAAATAACTGCGATGGGAAGCCGTGTTCCGGCGTGAGAGGAGGCCAGCAAGCCTCGACCGCTTTTTGAGAAAGAGGAGTTTCCAATGAAAAAATTCTCTGTGAAAAAGCTGGCTCTCGCTGGAATGTTCTGCGCCCTGTGCGTGGTGGGCAGTGTGTTCAGCTTCCCGATGTTCGGCAGCAAGTGTGCCCCCGTGCAGCACATGGTCAATGTGCTCTGCGCCGTGCTGCTGGGCCCCTGGTGGGGCGTGGGCGTGGCTTTTGTGGCCTCGCTGCTCCGCAATATCCTGGGTCTGGGCAGCCTGATGGCCTTCCCGGGCAGCATGTTTGGTGCCCTGCTCTGCGGCCTGGTCTACGCAAAGACCAAAAACCTGATCGCCACCCTGGTGGGCGAGGTGTTCGGCACCAGCATTCTGGGCGGCCTGTGCGCTTACCCGGTGGCCATCTTCCTGATGGGCAAGAGCGCCGGTGACATCGCGTTCTACGCCTACATCGTGCCCTTCCTCGTCTCCACGGCGGGCGGCGCGGTCATCGCGGGCGTGCTGCTGGCGGCGCTGCAGCGCTCCGGCGCTCTGCGGGCCGTGGGCCTGCCGCCGGTGCAGTCGAAAGGAAATGATATACAATGAACATTGACGAAACCCTGTCTTATATCCACGCCGTCTGCTGGCGCAGCAGCATCCCGGGGCTGGAGCGCATCCGGGCGCTGCTGGCGCTGATGGGGGACCCCCAGAAGGACATGAAGTTCATCCACGTCACCGGCACCAACGGCAAGGGCTCCACCTGTGCCATAATGGCCAGCATCCTCCGGGCGGCGGGCTATCGCACGGGCCTGTACACCTCGCCCTTCCTGATCCGGTTCAACGAGCGCATGCAGGTGGACGGCCGGCAGATCACCGACGACGAGCTGTGCGAAATCACGGCCCAGGTCCGCCCTCTGGCGGACTCCCTGGACCCTCACCCCACGGAGTTTGAGATGGTCACGGCCATCGCCTTCGCCTATTTCGCCCGGCACAACTGCGATATCGTGGTGTGCGAGGTGGGCATGGGCGGCGAATTTGACGCCACCAACGTGATCCCCGCCCCGGAGGCCGCCGTGTTCTGCAACATCGGTCTGGATCACACCCAGTATCTGGGGGACACCATTGAAAAAATCGCCGCCACCAAGGCCGGGATCATCAAGCCCGGCTGTGACGCGGTGCTGTACCGCCAGACGGCCTCTGCGGAGGAGATCATCCGCCAGCGGTGCGAGCGTCTGGGTGTTCCCCTGCACCTGGCGGATTTCGACGGCATCCGTCTGGAAAGCGCCGGGTTGGAGGGCCAGGTTTTCGATTGGGAGGAGCTTACCGGCCTGCGCCTGCCGCTGCTGGGACGGCACCAGCTGTGCAACGCCGCCGTGGCCCTGACGGCCATCCGGGTGCTTCAGGCCCGGGGCTGGGCCATTACCGACTCCCATATCCGCCGGGGGCTGGCCTCCACCGACTGGCCCGGCCGGTTCCAGATCATCGGCCATGATCCCCTGTTCATCATCGACGGCGGCCACAATCCCCAGTGCATCCAGGCCCTGGAGCAGAACATCCGGGACTATCTGCCCGGGCGGCCCCTGACGGTGCTGACCGGGGTCATGCAGGACAAGGACTACCACTGCATGTACCGGGGCGTGGCGCCCTACGCCAACTCCTTCATCACGGTGACGCCGGATAACCCCCGGTCCCTGCCTGCCGGTGAGCTGGCGGCCTATATCCGGGAGCTGGGCTGTTCTGCCACGGCCTGCGGCACCATCCGGGAGGGGGTGGCCCTGGCCCTGGAGCAGGCAGGGCCTGACGGCACGGTGCTGTGCTACGGGTCCTTGTACCTCATCGGAGACGTGGAGCTTCAGCTGCGGGAGCTGAGAAAATAAAGGAAATGAGCGTGCATCCGCCCTCTTTACCCGGATGCACGCTCACTTCATAGGCACGGGAGGTAAGACCCTCTCCACTCATGATTATATTTGATTTTCATATTTTCGTCAAGTGCAAAATTCGAATAATTGTAAGCTTTCTGTTGATAAATATTCTGGAGGCTGTCGGAAAAACCGGAAATCTTCCGCCATCGGAAAGGAAGATAGTTACGAAAGAAACCCATCAGGGGTGTCTTTCGTTTGCAATCGCAGGTTTTTCAGAACTTTTCAGTTCTGAAAAACCGCACGCAGCTTGTCAAAAAGACTTTTTTGACAAGCTGGTTATTGACGCAGCACCCCCGGTGGACGTATAATCATCCTGACGAAAGGAGGCCCGGCACATGACCCAGTGCGAAGCCTGCTGCTTTTATAACTACGACGAGGAATACGACGAATACATCTGCGACGTGGACCTGGACGAGGACGAGATGGTGCGGTTCCTGTCCGGACGGGGGGACTGCCCCTACTGGCGGCCCGGCGACGAATACCGCACCGCCCGGCGTCAATAGGCGGAAATATAGGTGGATTTTTCCACCGCCCTGTGATACAATGGCCCTGCCGCACACGCGGCGCAAAGGGAGAGTGAGAAAGTGGATAAGCTATGCGACCTGCTGGACATCCGGCCCGGCGTCACCGCCCTGATCGGCGGCGGCGGCAAGACCACCCTGATGTATCACCTGGCCCGGGAGCTGCGGGAACGGGGCACCGTGGCGGTGACCACCACCACCAAGATCTGGCCCCCCACCGGCATCGCCATGGCCCAGGACCCGGATACCGCCCGGGAAATTCTGGCCCGGGAGGGCCTGGTGTGTCTGGGGGTTCCGTCGACCCAGGGCAAGCTGGTGTCCCCGGGCTTTGAGGGCTGGGACGCCCTGGCGGACTATACCCTGGTGGAGGCGGACGGCTCCGCCGGAAAGCCCTTCAAGGGCCACGAAAAGCACGAGCCGGTGCTGCCGCCCCGGCGCAACACCACCATTCTGGTGCTGGGAGCCGACGGCTTCGGCCGTCCCATCAGCGTGGCGGCCCATCGTCCGGCCCTGTATGCCCGGCTGGCCGGTGTGCCGGAAAATCGGCCCGTGACCCCGGCCATCGCGGCCCGGGTGGCCGCCCGGGAGGGATTTCATGACCAGGTTTTCGTGAACCAGGTGGACCAGGAGGAGGAGCGTCCCCTGGCCCGGCAGCTGGCGGAGCGGCTGGACTGCCCGGTGGCTGCCGGTTCCCTGCGGTCCGGCTGCTGGGAAAAGATCAAATAACAGGAGGATTCAACTATGGAACGTACCTATGCGGAATATGCCGCCCACCAGGCGGTGGAGCTGCTGGCCATCGACAGCCCCACGGGCTTCACCCGGCAGGCGGCGGAGTGGGTGCTGAACGCCTTCCGGTCCCTGGGCTATGAGGCCCGGACCACCGTCAAGGGCGGCGTTCTCATCGACCTGGGCGGCAGCGACGAGAATGACGGCCTGCTGCTGGAGGCCCATGCCGACACCCTGGGCGGCATGGTGGCGGAGATCAAGGGAAATGGCCGCCTGCAGCTGACGGCTCTGGGCGGTATGCGTCCGGAAAACGGCGAGGCGGAGAACGTCCGGGTCTACACCCGCGGCGGCCGGGTCATCGAGGGCACCTTCCAGCTGTGCAACGCCTCCGTCCACGTCAACGGCGAATATGCCGACGCCAAGCGCAGCTATGACACCTGCGAGGTGGTGCTGGACGAGGACGTGAAGTCCGCCGATGATACCCGCGCTCTGGGTGTGGAGGTGGGCGACATCGTCTGCTTCGAACCCCGGACCCGGATCACCGGCTCCGGCTATATCAAGAGCCGCTTCCTGGACGACAAGCTGTCCGTGGGCATTCTGCTGGGCCTGGCCAAGTTCATGAAGGACAAGGACCTCACCCCCCGCCGCCGGGTATACGCCCATGTGACGGTGTACGAGGAGGTGGGCCACGGCGGAGCCGCCAGCGTGCCCCAGGGCGTCACCGAGGCCATCAGCGTGGACATGGGCTGCGTAGGCGACGGTCTGCGCTGCACCGAGCGGCAGGTGTCCATCTGCGCCAAGGACTCCGGCGGCCCCTACAGCTATGAGGTAGTGGGCAGGCTCATGGACGCCGCCCGGCGGGAAAAGGCCGACTACGCCGTGGATGTGTACCCCCACTACGGCTCTGATGTGGAGGCCACCCTGTCTGCCGGAAACGACCTGCGCCACGGGCTTATCGGTGCCGGCGTCTACGCCAGCCACGGCTATGAGCGCAGCCATATCGACGGCGTGTGGAACACCCTGAAGGTGCTCAAGGGATATCTTGAAATTTAAAAACTGCCCCTTATGTTAGACAGCCCCTGCGGGAAAATCCCGCAGGGGCTTGTTCGATTTGGGATGCTTTACCGGCCGGCAGACTCCTCAGCGATCTTTCTGGCGACTTCCTCGTCAGTCAGATAGGCGCTGGGGGCGGGGGCCACGCCGCGGCCCCACTCGATCCAGTTGACCACAAAGAAGGAGATGGTGCTCACCAGGCATCCGGCCACCACCGGCATCAGTAACATCCAGGTGCCGCCGCCGCCTACGATCTGCCACACCACAAAGGCGATGGTGCCGCAGATGATGGAGATGATACCGGAGTTCTTGGTGGCCTTGGGCACTGCCAGGCCCAGGCCATATGCGGCGAAGGGACCGGCGCAGCGAATGCCGAAGGCGAATGTGTTCATGGCCACGATAGACACGCCGAACAGAGAGATCAGCATGGCCACAACGGCGGACAGCACGTTGCAGGCCCGGGTATAGAAGATGGTCTGCTTGTCCGTCAGCTGCTTCTTGCCGCCCAGACCGGTGTACAGGTCGTTGATGATCATGGTGGACATGCACAGCAGGTTGGAATCAGCGGAGGACATGGTGGCGCAGATGATGGCGGCGGAGATCAGGCCCGTCACCACACCGGGGGCATAATGACCGGTGACGATCATCATGGCGTTGCTGCCGTTCTCGGCCAGGCCGGGTAGCTGATCCTGCAGAGCGAAGGCAGCCAGGCCCAGCAGCGTGGGGAAGATGGACATGGCGGCCATGAGGATAGCGGAGACAAACGCGGCGTTCTTAGCGGTCTTTTCGTCCTTGGCGGTCTCAAAGCGGGAGACCATCTCGGGACCGGCCAGGAAGGTGCAGAAGTAGTTGAAGATGTAGCCGATGATGGAGGCCCAGCCGATCTGGGTCAGGTTCAGCTTCTCACCGGGCAGAGCCGCAGAGATGGCGCTCCAGCCGCCGGCATGGTTCAGCACGATAGGAGTGGCGATGGCCAGGCCCACCAGGATGATGCCGAACTGCACCAGGTCGGAGATCTGGTCGGCGATCATGCCGCCCATGGTGGTGTACAGAATGATGACGATACCCGCGAAGATCAGGCACACATTCAGGGGAATGGAGGGGATCAGGGCGTTGATGACGCCGCCGGAGGCGGCGATCTGGGAGGAGGTCAGGCAGAACAGCGACAGCACGGACAGGATAGCCGTGAAGTTGCTGGAGAACTTGCCGAACCGGCGGCCCACCACCTCGGGGATGGTCACGGCCATGGTCTTGCGGATCTTGGGAGCGAAGTAGGCCAGGGGGATCATGGCAATGGAAGCCGCCAGAACGTACCACACGGCGCTGAGGCCCCAGTCGCCGAAGGCCTTCTGGGCCAGGCCCGTGGTGCAGCCGCCGCCGATGTTGTTGGCGGACAGGGAGAACGCCACCATGAACAGGCCCATGCGGCGTCCGGCCACCATGTAGTCCTTGGCGTTCTTGATCTGGACCTTGCTGACCACGGCGCCCACGGTCAGCATGCCCACCAGATATGCGACAACGATAATCAGGGGCAGAATTTGAATTTCCATATGCTTTTCTCCTTCTTTTTTTCCGGATTCCTGCCGGGTACTTCACTACTTTACTCGCAAATATTGTACCATGCAACAAAAATTTGATCAATTTGTTAGCTTTCTGTGAATTCAACAAAACATACCGTTTATAATCGTCTATAATGCATAAAAACGCAGAATTGCGCTAAATTATGTCATTATCGACAAACATCCCTGTCATTTGCTGGAATTATACCGGCATGATGCACTCCTCCGCCGGGCGAAAAAATCCCCCGGTTCAATGTGAACCGGGGGACAGGCCTTACTTCTCCTTATAATACAGACGGCAGTGGCAGTACCCCTCAAAGTCGGGGTCTGCGATCTGGTCTTTGAATTCCTTGCACATGCAGCGGTTTTCCTCCGTCCGGGCCAGGCGGCACGGGCAGTACCCGCCGGTGCGCTTTAACCCCTCCCGGATGGCGTCCACCACCTGCCGGTCCTCGTTGAGCCGAACCTTCATGGCGCGCCTCCTTTCTGATTTGTACACTCACTATAACATGTACAGGCCCCGTCCGCAATATACAAATGCAACACTTTGTCCCGGGCTGATTTTCATGTGCCGAAATTTATTGCATTTATACGAAACAATTTTCGTCACAATCTTGGCAATGGAGTGGGAAACGTTCCCGGTTTTCCGCCGTTTCCGAAGATTTCAAAATTTCAGGCCGCCCTATGGTTCCGTGAATTTTTCTGCAATGTTTTCTCATCAATTATGAAAATTTCTCATCGGATAGACAACTTTTCTGAAACAATTGACTTTTGAAATCAATTGTGGCATTCTGTAGCTGTAACCAATATCAGTCCGTCTGCGGCGCACAGCCAAACGCCGTAAGCGGACGGAAGGAGTGGAACTGTTTTGAGCAGACTTGACATCAAAACCCCCAGCAGGGCTCAGACCGTGGTAGAGGGTCTTTACCGCGATGTGGAGCGCCGGATCGCCGCCAGCCCTCCGGGCCTGTGCCCGGTGGAAATGTCTCTGTCGTTTCTGCAGCTGTGCCACGCCCAGACCTGCGGCAAGTGCGTTCCCTGCCGCATCGGCCTGGGCCAACTGGCCAAGCTCATTTCCCAGGTGCTGGACGGCACCGCCAATATGGACACCGTCCGCATCATCGAGAAAACCGCCCGCAGCATCGTGGACACCGCCGACTGCGCCATCGGCCGGGACGCCGCCCGCCTGGTGGTGGATGGCCTGGAGGGTTTCCGGGACGACTATGAGGAGCACGTGCAGCACCACCGGTGCCTGGCAAGCCTCCAGAATCCCGTGCCCTGCGTTGCCCTGTGTCCGGCGGGGGTGGATATCCCGGGCTACATGGCCCTGGTGGGGGCCGGGCGCTACGCCGACGCCGTGCGCCTGATCCGCAAGGACAACCCCATGCCCACCGCCTGCGCCTACATCTGTGAGCATCCCTGCGAGGCCCGCTGCCGCCGGAATATGATCGACGATCCCATCAACATCCGGGGCCTGAAGCGGTACGCCGTGGACCACGCAGGCGTGGTGCCCAATCCCCCCTGCGCCCCGGCCACCGGCAAGACCGTGGCCATCGTGGGCGGCGGCCCCAGCGGCCTCAGCTGCGCCTATTACCTGGCCCTGATGGGCCACAAGGTCACCATTTTCGAGGAGTGCAGCAAGCTGGGCGGCATGCTGCGCTACGGCATCCCCAGCTACCGCTTCCCCCGGGAGAAGCTGGACGCCGAGATCGACTCCATCCTGTCCCTGGGCATCGAGGTCCGCACCAACGTCCGCATTGGCCGTGATATCTGGCTGGAGGAGCTGGAGAAGCAGTTTGACTGCATCTACATCGCCATCGGCGCCCACCAGGACAAGAAAACCGGCATTCCCGGCGAGGACAGCAGGAACGTCTTGTCCGCCGTGGAGATGCTCAAGGCCATCGGCGACGACGTGATGCCCGACTTCACCGGCAAGCAGGTGGTGGTCATCGGCGGCGGCAACGTGGCCATGGACGTCACCCGCAGCTCCATCCGCCTGGGAGCCAGCAAGGTCACCTGTGTGTACCGCCGCCGCCTGGAGGATATGACGGCCCTGCCTGACGAGGTGGCAGGAGCCACCGCCGAGGGGGCGGAGATGATGACCCTGGCAGCTCCCGTCCGCATTGAGGCCGACGAGGACGGCGTGGCCCGGGCTCTGTGGGTCCAGCCCCAGATCATCGGCGATGTGGACAGCTCCGGGCGTCCCAGGCCCAACAAGGCCGCTCTGGACCAGGTGCGCATCCCGGCGGATATCATCGTGGTGGCCATCGGCCAGGGCATCGAGATCCAGGGCTTTGACCAGGCCGGCGTGCCCATCACCCGCGGCGGACGGCTGGTGGCCGCCCTGTCCGGTCAGGTCAACGATATGGACAACATCTTTGCCGGCGGCGACTGCGTCACCGGCCCTGCCACCGCCATCCGGGCCATTGCCGCCGGAAAGGTGGCTGCCGCCAATATCGACGAGCACCTGGGCTTCCACCATGAGATCCGGGTGGATGTGGACATCCCGGCTCCCCGGCTGAACAACCGCCCGCCCCACGGGCGCATCAACACCACCGAGCGCCAGGCCTGTGAGCGCAAGTGCGACTTTGAGGACATCGAGTGCGGCCTCACCGAGGAGGGCGCCGTCACCGAGGCCTCCCGCTGCCTGCGGTGCGATCACTTTGGCTACGGCATTTTCAGAGGAGGTCGAGATATCAAATGGTAACGCTGACCATCGACAACAGAACCGTCACCGTGCCGGAGGGCACCACCATTTTGGAGGCCGCCCGTTCCGTGCGCCTGGATATTCCCACCCTGTGCTACCTGAAGGACATCAACGAGATCGGCGCCTGCCGCATCTGCATGGTGGAGGTGGAGGGGGAGCAGCGCCTGGTGGCCGCCTGCGACACCCAGGTGGCCGAGGGCATCGTGGTCCACACCAACTCCCCCCGGGTCCGTGAGGCCCGCCGGGTGAACCTGCGGCTGCTGCTGGCCCAGCACGACATCCGCTGTCCCAAGTGCACCCGCAGCGGCAACTGCAAGCTCCAGCAGCTCACCAACGACTATAACCTGCTGGGCAACCACTATATCAAGGACCTGCGGCCCATTGAGCCGGATTTCAGCATCCCTGTGGTGCGGTTTGAAAACCGCTGCATCCGCTGTATGCGCTGCATCCAGGTCTGCGACAAGATCCAGGGTATGCACATCTGGGACCTGATGGGCACCGGTACCCGCACCACCATCGGCGTGTCCGGGGCCAGGACGTTGGCAGACTCCGACTGCACCTTCTGCGGCCAGTGCATGACCCACTGTCCCGTGGGCGGTCTGCAGGAGCACGACGACACCGGCCGGGTGTTCGACGCCCTGGCCAACCCCAAGAAGATCACCGTGGTCCAGATGGCCCCGGCGGTCCGGGCCGCCTGGGCGGAATACTACCACCTGAAGCCCGAGTACGCCACTGCCCAGCGCATGGTCACCGCCCTGAAGCAGATGGGCTTTGACTATGTATTCGACACCAATTTCACCGCCGACCTGACCATCATGGAGGAGGGCAGCGAGTTTGTGGAGCGCTTCACCCACCGGGATCAGTACACCTGGCCCATGTTCACCTCCTGCTGTCCCGGCTGGGTGCGGTTCGTCAAGACCCAGTTCCCCAAGTATGTCAGCCATCTGTCCACCGCCAAGAGTCCCCAGCAGATGTTCGGTGCCGTGGCCAAGAGTTACTTCGCCAAGAAGCTGGGGGTGGACCCCCACGACATCTTCGTGGTGTCCATCATGCCCTGCACCGCCAAAAAGAGCGAGGCGGCCCTGCCCACCATGCGGGACGCCTGCGGTGACCCGGACGTGGACGTGGTGCTGACCACCCGTGAGATCGTCCGGATGTTCCGGGGCGAGCAGATCAACCCCGCCGTTCTGGATGAGATGCCCTTTGACAGTCCTCTGGGCAGCGGCACCGGCGCGGCGGTGATCTTCGGCGCCACCGGCGGCGTCATGGACGCGGCCCTGCGCAGCGCCTACTACCTTGTCACCGGCCGAAATCCCGACCCCGACGCCTTCCGGGATGTCCGGGGCATGGACGGCTGGAAGGAAGCCAAGTTCGATATCCCCGGAGCCGGACCGGTGTCCGTGGCAGTGGCCAGCGGCCTGCTGAACACCCGCAAGCTCATGACCGCCCTGGAGCGGGGCGAGGTGCGCTATGACTTCGTGGAGATCATGGCCTGTCCCGGCGGCTGCGCCGGCGGCGGCGGTCAGCCCATCCACGACGGCGTGGAGCTGGCGGAAAAGCGCGGCAGCGTCCTGTGGAACATCGACAAGGCCGCCCCCTCCCGGTTCTCCCACGAGAATCCCGAGGTCCACGAGCTGTATCGGGAGTTCATGAAAAAGCCCCTCAGCGACGTATCCCACCATCTGCTTCACACCGACCATCAAGCCTGGAAAATGCCCAGCCAAAAGTAATATTCCGTCAAAAGTGACAGCCGCTTGTCCGCAAGCGGCTGTCATTTTATAATTTTTTTACATATTTTTTATGATTTGTTCTTACATTGTTCACATTTATATATTGTATTTATGGTAATATAATAGCAACATATATCATATGATGGAAAGTATAAAGCATAATGAGCAAGAGGAGGTACCTGCCATGAAATGTCCCTGCTGTGGAAACGAGATGCAGTCCGGCTTCGTCCGGGCTATGGGCCGAGGCGGCGTGTGCTGGGTGACGGAGAACCGTCCCATGGGCGCGGCCGTGGGCTGCCCGGGCTTCCTGCTTCTGGGAAAGGCCCCCCACTCGGAAACGGACCACGTTCCGGCCCAGCGGTGCGCCGCCTGCCGGATGGTAACCATTGCCTACGACCCGGAATAACCGGCTTGCTGCACGGATAGCGGCACGGCTTACGCCGTGCCGCTTTTCTGCAAATTTATGCAAATTCAACGAAGGCTCTTGTATTTTCCGGGAAAATTCGGTAGACTAATAGAAAAAATCAGGAGGTTTTTCATGAAACTGGAAACCAAGCGCAGATTATCCATGCTCCTGCTGGCCGTGGCCGTGATCTTCTGGCTGCTGCGGCAGCTGGCGGTGGTGTATATCCCCGGTGTCTCGGCTCTGGCTCTGGCGGGGGCCATGCTCCTGCTGGCCTCCGGCATGGACCGCAGCCGCTCCAGCCAGAAGGCCGCCGTGACCCTGATCTTCGCCTTCGGCCTGCTGAACATCCTTTTCGCCATCATCGAGCTGTACGGCTATTTCCGCGCATGACCCCGGCTTGTCCCGGTTTGTCCCGGCTTGTCCCGGCTTGTCTCAGCCTGTCCCAGCCTGTCTCAGCCTGCCCCAGTTTGTGACATTTTCATGAATTCACTTGACGGACTCTTTACATAGCCCGGAAAACCCGGTATAATGACTCGGATATGCAGAAAGAGGGTGGACCCTTGCAAGTGAATCAAGTGCGGCTGGGAGCGGTGCTGTCCTATGTGTCCATGGGCCTGAGCACGCTGATCTCGCTGATCTATACGCCCATTATGCTGGGCCGGCTGGGCGAAACGGAATACGGTGTATACGGCGCGGTGGGGCCCATCATCTCCTACCTGCTGCTGCTGAGCATGGGCCTGGGCAGCGCCTATATCCGCTACTATTCCCAGGCCAAGGTGGCCAAGGACCGGCGGGAAATGGCAAAGCTCAACGGCATGTTCCTGGTGACCCTGTCGCTGCTGGGACTGGTGCTGCTGGCCCTGGGCTTCTTTCTGGCCGCCCATCCCCAGATGGTGTTCGGCACCAAGTGGGCCCCGGAGGAGCTGGCCCTGGGCGCCAAGCTCCTGCGGATCATGACCCTAAACGCGGCTCTGTCCTTTCCCTTCAGCGTTTTTGAGTCCCATGTGAACATCCACGAGCGGTATCTGTTCCTGAAGGCTGTCACCATGGCCAAATCCGTGCTTAGTCCGCTGATCTCCATTCCCCTGCTGCTGTTGGGCTTCCGCTCCCCGGCCATTGCCACGCTTTCGCTGGTGCTGACCATCGTGTGCGGCCTGACGTATATGGCCTACTGCTTCGCGGTGCTGAAAATGCCGGTGTCCTTCCGGACCTACGACCTGCCGCTGATGAAGAGCATGATGGGCTTCACGTTCTATATTTTCCTGGCGGTGGTGGTGGACCAGCTGAACTACGGCATCGGCACCCTGATGACCACCTGTGCCAATGGAACGGCTTATCTTTTTTCCTATTTTATCAACGACAGCAAAGACGGACTGCATCTGGCTTATAGTTACGATGGTCTGAACTGGACCGCCCTGAACGGTGGCAAGTCATACCTGACCCCTGCCGTGGGTAAAGATAAACTGATGCGTGATCCGAGCATCTGCCAGGCACCCGATGGCACCTTTCACATGGTCTGGACTTCCAGTTGGACCGACCGGATTATCGGCTATGCCTCTTCCCGCGACCTGGTTCATTGGAGCGAGCAGCGAGCCATTCCCGTCATGATGCACGAACC
>OICK01000722.1_pt1 | contig 14096 bp, 8 predicted proteins | sample 1581281 | NCBI WGS metagenome assembly OICK01 (sample SAMEA3882557, study PRJEB24775) | human gut metagenome | biome: human-associated habitat; feature: intestine environment; material: feces | place: Netherlands | collected 2009/2010 | reverse complement strand
CCGCCGAGTCCGTTACGCGCAAGCAGGCCGAGGGCAATGTACTCGTCCCCTACCGCGGCGCCATGGCGTTCGAAGAGATGCGCCTGCAGGTGGATCGCAGCGGCAAGGAGCCCAAGGCATTCATGCTGACGTGCGGCAACCTGGGCATGGCCCGCGCCCGCTCGCAGTTCTCGTGCAATTTCTTCGCATGCGCCGGCATCAAGGTGATCGACAACACTTATTTCAAGTCGATCGAAGAGGGCGCGAAGGCCGCACTCGAATCCAAGGCGCAGATCGTCGTGGTCTGCGCAAGCGACGACGACTATGCGGAGGCAGCCCCGAAAGTCAAGGAGCTGCTCGGCGGCAAGGCGATCCTGGTGGTTGCCGGGGCACCGGCCTGCGCACCCGAACTGGAAGCGCAGGGCATCACGAACTTTATAAACGTGAAGTCCAACGTCTTGGAAACACTTAAGTTCTACCTTAAAGAGATGGGAATCTAATCATGAGAGCTAAATTTTCAGAACTGACATACGACGCAGGCCAGCAGAAAAGTTGCTGCGCCTCGAAAGGCTGCGGACAGGTCGAGCCGTGGCTGACGGCCGAGGGTATTCCCGTCAAGGGCGCCTATACGGCCCAAGACCTCGAAGGCATGGAGCACCTGAACTATGCGGCAGGTATCGCACCGTTCCTCCGCGGCCCCTACTCGACGATGTACGTGATGCGTCCCTGGACCATCCGCCAATACGCCGGTTTCTCGACGGCCGAAGAGTCCAACGCATTCTATCGCCGCAACCTGGCTGCCGGACAGAAGGGTCTGTCGGTGGCATTCGACCTTGCTACGCACCGCGGCTACGACGCCGACCACCCGCGCGTGGTGGGCGACGTGGGCAAAGCCGGCGTGTCGATCTGTTCGGTGGAGGACATGAAGGTGCTCTTCAACGGTATTCCGCTGGATCGGATGTCGGTGTCGATGACCATGAACGGCGCCGTGCTGCCGATCCTGGCGTTCTACATCGTGACCGGTCTGGAGCAGGGATGCACCCTCGATCAACTGTCGGGTACGATCCAGAACGACATCCTCAAGGAGTTCATGGTGCGTAACACCTATATTTATCCCCCCGAGTTCTCGATGCGCATCATTGCCGACATCTTCGAGTACACCTCGAAGAACATGCCCAAGTTCAACTCGATCTCGATCTCGGGGTACCACATGCAGGAGGCAGGCGCCACGGCCGACATCGAGCTGGCCTACACGCTGGCCGACGGACTGGAGTACCTGCGCGCAGGTATCAACGCAGGCATGTCGGTGGACGCCTTCGCCCCCCGCCTGTCGTTCTTCTGGGCAATCGGCATGAACCACTTCATGGAGATCGCCAAGATGCGCGCGGCACGTATGCTGTGGGCCAAGATCGTCAAGCAGTTCGAGCCCAAGAACCCCAAGTCGCTGGCGCTGCGCACCCACTCGCAGACCTCGGGCTGGTCGCTTACGGAGCAGGATCCGTTCAACAACGTGGCACGTACCGCCATCGAGGCCATGGGCGCCGCCCTGGGACACACCCAGTCGCTGCACACCAACGCTTTGGACGAGGCCATCGCCCTGCCGACCGACTTCTCGGCACGTATCGCCCGTAATACGCAGATCTACATCCAGGAGGAAACCAATATCTGCCGCGAGGTCGACCCGTGGGCAGGCTCCTACTACGTGGAGTCGCTCACCAACGAGATCGCCCACAAAGCTTGGGAGCGTATCGAGGAGGTCGAGAAGCTGGGCGGCATGGCCAAGGCCATCGAAACCGGTATTCCGAAGATGCGTATCGAGGAGGCGGCAGCCCGCAAGCAGGCCCGCATCGACTCCGGCGAGGAGAAGATCATCGGCATCAACGAATACCGCCTGGAGAAAGAGGCCCCGATCGACATCCTGGCCGTAGACAACACCGCCGTGCGCGAGAGCCAGATCAAGCGTCTGAAGGAGCTGCGCGCTTCGCGCGACGAGGCTGCCGTGAAGAAGGCCCTCGCAGCGATCACCGAGTGCGTGAAGACCAAGCAGGGCAACCTGCTGGAGCTGGCTGTCGAGGCCGCCAAGGTACGCGCTTCGCTGGGTGAGATTTCCGACGCCTGCGAGGTTGTCGTAGGCCGCTACAAAGCCGTCATTCGTTCAATATCAGGAGTATATAGTTCAGAAGTGAAAAACGACAAACAGTTCGAGCGTGCCAAGGAGCTGTGCGCCGAATTCGCCAAGAAGGAAGGCCGCCAGCCGCGTGTCATGATCGCGAAACTCGGCCAGGACGGCCACGACCGCGGTGCCAAGGTAGTAGCCACGGGTTATGCCGACATCGGTTTCGACGTCGACATGGGGCCGCTGTTCCAGACCCCGGAGGAGGCCGCTAAACAGGCTGTCGAGAACGACGTGCATGTAGTGGGCGTTTCGTCGCTCGCCGCAGGCCACCTGACCCTTGTGCCGCAGATCATCGCAGAGCTCAAGAAGCTCGGCCGCGAGGACATCATCGTGATCGTTGGCGGCGTAATCCCCCATCAGGATTACGACGAATTGTACCGCGACGGCGCCGCCGCCATCTTCGGCCCCGGCACCCCGATCGCCACGGCCGCCATCAAGATTCTCGAAATCCTGCTCGCCGAATAACGGTTCGACAGAATACGGTAATCCCCGCCGAGACATCTCGGCGGGGATTTTTTCATGGATACAGATGGTCTCGGGGACAAGTTACAGGCAGGCTTCCAGAATCCTGCGCGCCATCGCCCCGTCGACATTGTGCGCCTCGCCGAACCTGCTGCCCGCAGCGTTGAAGCGGCGTTCGATTTCGGCGATCGTAGCCTCGCCGATACCCTCCTGCGAAAGATGCGTCGAAAGCCCCAGGGAACGGAAGAACTCCTCGTTGGCCGCAATCGTCCGCTCGATACGCTCCTCGTCGGAACCGCCGGTGATACCCCAGATACGCTCGCCGTATTGCAGGAGTTTGCCGCGCTTCTGCTCGCGCAGCACGCGCAACGTACCGTTGATGACAATGGCGAGCGTCGCACCGTGCGTCAGCCCGTGCAGTGCGGTCAGCTCATGCCCGATCATATGCGTCGCCCAGTCCTGCGCCACTCCCATGCGGATCATGTCGTTCAGCGCCAGGGTCGCCGCAAGCATATACTCCGACATCACGGCATAATCGTGCTGGTTCTCACGAATCCGGGGTGCGATCTCGATCACGGTATGCAGAATGCCTTCGGCCCAACGATCCATCAGGCGCGACTGCCCGGGCGTGGTCATATACTGCTCCAGCACATGCACGTAGGTGTCGGCCAGGCCGTAGGCGATCTGCTTCTGCGGCAAAGAGAACAATGCCTCGGGATCGAGGATCGAAAAGAGCGGATAGTCGCCGTTGAACGGGAATTTCTCCTTCGTTTCCTGGCACGAGATCACCGAGCCGTTGTTCATTTCCGATCCCGTCGCCGACATCGTGAGCACCGTCCCGAGGGGAACGGTTTTATCCGCCTGCCCTTTCAGGACGATCTCCCACGGGTCGCCGTCATAAAGCAGCCCCGCAGCGATCAGCTTCGTACCGTCGATGACCGACCCGCCGCCCACGGCAAGCAGGAACTCCGAGCCGTGCTCACGCCCCAATGCGATGGCCTCGCGGACGGTCTCGACCGACGGGTTGGGCTCGATGCCCCAGAATTCGACCCAGTCACGGCCTTCGAGGGCCTTGACGACTTGGTCGTAAATGCCGTTGCGGCGCACGCTGCCACCGCCGCAGGTAATCATGATCTTCTTGCCGGCAGGAATCAGCTTTGCGAGCTGAGCGATCTGCCCTTTGCCGAAAACCAGTTTCGTCGGATTGTGATAAACAAAATTATTCATAATTGTATGCGATATGTTTTGATACGACTTCTAAATATACGCAAAAATAACAAAAAGAACGCCGGAATATTCCGGCGTTCAAAACTATATCGTATTTTTTATCCGAGGCTTAGAAATATTCGCCGCGCAGATCCTGGATGTTGGCCATCTGCTGGATGGCCTGCACCGAGAATTGCTGCGCCATGCTCTCGGCCATGGCCTGCGCACGCACCCTCTCGCCCTCGGCAGTCTGCTTGTCCGAAGTCTGGATGTCATCCACCTGGAAAACATAAACCCCCGACATGCCCTTCACCGGAGCCGACAGGACGCCTTTCTCGGTCGTCGAAGCGATGGCGCCTACCAGACGGGGCTCGACACCCGGGCCGTTCACGTAGAAGGCACCGAAAGTCACGCCGTCGAAATCGGCGACCTCGGAACCGAGGCTGGCAGCCTGCTCGTCGAGCGTCGTACCGGCGATCTGCTTGGTGATGTAATCGTATTTCTTGTCCCGGAGAACCTGGGCGCGAACCTGCGCAGCCACCTTGTCGATCGGGGTATACTCGTTGTCATCGATCTCGGTCAGCGTAGCGACCACATAGTCGTTTCCGACGGTGAAGATTTCCGAAAGATCGCCCGTCTCGGCACCGTAAGCCCAGCGGGCAACCTCACGCGAATCCTCCAGGCCGCGGATCGTACGCTCGCCCTGCGCCAGCGAGGCGACACGAGGAGTAACGGCCGCTTCCGAAGCGGCGTTGTTGAACGCCTCGACCGAGCCCTTGGCATTCACCGAGAAAGTGCCGGCCAGGTTGTGGGCATTGCGGCGCGTCGCAGCCGAAGCCTCGACGGGATAGGTGATCGTCGCCACCTGCATGTGCTTCGAAGGTTTGTCGGCACGGTACACCTGCATCAGCTGGATGGCATCGCCCGAAGCGACCTTCACCACGTCCCCCCGCTTGGCATTGGCCAGCGCGGCAACGAATTCGCCCGTGAAAGCCGAGAAGGGCACCACACCCACTTCGCCGCCGTTGGCTGCCGTAGCTTCGTATACCGAATACTGCGAGGCGAGCTGTGCGAAATCGGCACCGCCCTTGATTACCGTCAGCAGGCTGTCGGCCAGCGCCTCCTGCGTATAGGGCAGCACGATATGGCGGATTCCCAGCGTATCGGGCACCATTTTCGAATCCAGCACACGGGCCATCGTCCACTGGTTGTTCTTCAGCACGGGGCCGTAAGTCTCACCCGCCAGCAGTGCCTTGGCCTCGTCCTCCGAAAGCTGAGCCGCCGAAACATAGGAATCGGCGATCTTGCCGTTGCGGTTGGCACGTACGAACGACTTCAGCTCCTCCGTAGCGGCGAACTGTGCGCCCACCTCGGCAACGCTCTTTTCGAGAGCGAGCATATCGTCGTCCGTGGGGGTAACCTCGAACACGACATACGACAGCGTACGCGAGGGAGTCTGCTTGAACATATCCTTATGGCTGTTGTAGTATGCCTTGATGTCGCCGGACTTCACCTGGATCAGCGAATCGGGAACCGCCGAATATTTCTTGCCGGCCCATTTCCCGGAATAGGTATTGTTGGCCGCATTCACTCCGTTCGCAACTTCGAGTGCATTGACATACACGCCGCCCTTGATCAGGCCGAGGTACTTGGCGATCTCACGCTCCATGCGGGCCTGCTCGTTGAGCTGCGCCCACGCCTGCTGTGCCTGCGCATTCGTTTCGGCCTGCGCGAGGAACTGTCCGACGGCAGCCACGTTGTACTCACCCGTGCGGGAATCGGCGAAGGCGTTGTAGAACGCCTGCGACGGATGCTGGCCGCTGACCATCGACAAACGCTCGGGCTCCGTAACGCGCAGCCCCATCTTGTCGAAACCGGGTTCCAGCACATACTTGCCGATCAGGGCCTGCCATGCAGCATTGGCGAGCATGGCGGACTGCTGTTCGTCGCTCTCCTGGGCGCCGCTCTGCGCCTTGATCTGCTCGTACTGGTTGTAGTACTCCGAATAGTTGATTTTTTTACCGTTGATGACACCGACCCGGGGGTCGTTACCCGAGAAGCCCATTTCGGTCTTCAGGGAGAGAATGAAAGCCAAGAGGGCGCCTGCGATGACAATCGACAGCACGATGCCGAACTTGGTGCGAAGAGTGTTTAAACTTGCCATATAAATCGTTAATTATTCGTTTGTTTCGAATTAGCAGTCAAAGGTAGTAAAATTTATTCGGAAAAGGCCTTTATTATATATAAAAATTCCTACAATTTCTTGACCCTCGCCAGCTCGATACGCGAACGCGTCGTACGCAGTATGCGCAACTGCAGGCCGCCGATGAAAACCGTTTCCCCGGCGGTCGGGATCCCGTCGTAATTGAAGATGATGAAGCCCGCCAGCGTATCGTATTCCTTGCTTTCTTCGATCCCCAGCCCGTATTTTTCATTGAGGTATTTCACCTCCAGCCGGCAGGAGAGGACATACTCGTCCTGGCCGACCTGCTTTTCGGTAAGGTCGGGTATGTCGTGTTCGTCCTCTATCTCGCCGAAAATCTGTTCGAGCACGTCCTCGAGCGAAATGACGCCTGCCGTCCCGCCGAACTCGTCGATCACCACGGCGATGTTGCTGCGGTGCTTGATGAAATTCTGCAACATCAGCTGCAGCGGCATGGTCTCGGGCACGAAATTGACCTGCATCATCACGTCGGCGATATTGGCCGGGCGCGTGAACAGACTCTTCGAATTGACATAACCGACGATGTTGTCGATACTCTTGCACCAGACGAAAATACGCGAATATTTCGAATCGACGAACCGCGCCGTGAGCTGCCCGATCGACGTGTCGTCGATATCCACCGCCTCGACATCCACACGCGGCACCATGCAGTCGCGAACCCGCAGGTCGGCGAAATCCAACGCATTCTGAAAAAGTTTGAACTCGTTGTCCGGCTCGGGGCGCGGTTCCGACGTATTGGTATCGAGCAGTGCCGCGAGGTCGTCGCGGCCGAAGCTGTGCGACACGGCCCGTTCCTCGACACGGCGCCCCGCCAGGCGCAGGATGCCATGCGAGATGAGCGTCGTGAGACGGGCGATCGGATAGAGCAGCAGGTAGAAGAAATAGATCACCGGCGCCAGGGCACGGTAATAGAAATTGGGGTTGTTGCGGAAGATCGACTTGGGAAGGAACTCCGCAGCAAAGATGATGATGACGGTCGACACGGCCGTTTCGATGGCGACCGAACCGTTGCGGGCGATGCTTTCCCACCCCAGCGCATAGAAGATGCCGCGCAGCAGCAACGACATGTAAAGCGAATAGATGACCAGGGCAATGTTGTTGCCCACCAGTATCGTGGTGATATACTGCCCGGGGTGGCGGGAAAAAATCTCCGCGATATGGTCGAACATGCGGCTCTGTTTGCGGTCGATCTCCAGCTTCAGGCGGTTCTTGCTCGTAAAAGCGATCTCCATGCCCGAAAAAAATGCCGACAACAACAGCATTAAGATAATCAGTATGACCGAAGTAAGCATCGTCCTGTTTATTTTGGGTTACTCCCCCGCTTCGTCCGCATGTACGGCACGCCGGAGGGGCTGGATTTCACCGACCGGTTCGGCCGGGCGGAGCTCCTCCTCCCCGTCGGGGCGGACAGCTGGTGCAGCCAAAGGCGGCTCCTCGGAAAGCGGTGCCGCGGGCCGCGCCGCAACCGGAGCGGCAGGCCGGTCTGTCGCAGGGCGGGGCGAATCCGAAGTCCGGCCGGCAGGTTCGGCCACCGCCGTAGAGTCCGATTCGTTAGGTTTGACCTCGACCTCCATGCGCCCCTTCATACGGCGGAAGCGCCAGTCCTTGAACTCCTCGTCCGACTCGAAACCTTCGCCAATGAACACGTCGCGGCCATCGTTCTGCACGATTTTCGAATCGACGTTCGAATAGATTTTCTTGGTACGCGCGTTCCAGAACAACTGTTGCGTATAGAGTCTCTTGCCGTCCGATTTCTCTACCACGACATTTCCCCGCGCCTCCCACAGGTCGCGGGTCTCGTAATGGATCGCATAGTTGGCCGTCAGCACGGCATCGACCGACGAGAGCGAATCGTTCTTATAGGTCGTCATCTTCACCCCCTTGGGGAACTCGCGGTAAGGCTCGCGCGCCAGCGAATAACCTTCGAGCAGCGGCGTGACGAAATGGTACGACCGGCGGCCGTTCTGCGACATCACGACCGAAAGGTCCTCGCTGTATTCGGTCATCATCATCTCTATCCGGGACTCCGATTCGGGTTCTTCTTCACGCTCGCAAGAGAATAGCAAGATAGCACTCCCCACAACGGAGAGTGCTACCATCACGTATCTTGCGATAAATCTGTCCATCAATTAGCGGGGACGCACAGTAGTCGACACACCGGCAGCCGTACCGCAGTTGACGGTATAGCGTGCGCCTTCCTGCAACTCGTTGAAGAAGCACTCCTCCGAAGTCGGGAAACGGCTGCGGAATGCGTTCATCGAGGTTTTGGCAGGTTCGCGGTATTCCGAATCGCTCGGCAGCAGCTCGACGGCCTTAGCCATCGTGTCGTAGGCTGCCCAGAAGGTAGCCGGCCCGGCGAAACCTTCACAATGAGCTGCCGAAATGCCGTAGCACTGGGCCAGTACGAAATACGGCACACCGTCCTCGGGGTTCAGATCGCGGGCCTGACGGGCAGCCGATGCGGCGCCCTGGATGTCGTTGGAAACCAAACCTACCAGCGCCATGCGCACCAGCAGCAGCTGACGCTCAGCGGGATCCGTCTCGACGGCAAGCGCTTCATTGAGGTATTTCATGGCCTTCGTATAGTCGCCCTTGCTCTGGAAGGCCTGCGCAAGGAACATCGCAGTTTCGGACGAAGGTTTCACCGTATAGTATTTCTCGGCAATCGAGAAATAGAAATCGCCGTCGCACTTGGCACGCGACATCAGGGCTACGGCCTGCGCCAGCAACGCCTCATCGTCGGGAGCAGCCTCCAGCTTGCCGCGGAACAGATTTTCGAGGTTCTCGCAGCTGGCCGCGCCGCTCAGGCCGAAAGCCGCGTCGAACTGCGACTTGTAATCGCCGGCCTCGGGGTTCTTCTCGAAGAACGGGGTCAGGCGGTCGTACTCGGCGATGATCTCATCGGGCATCACCTCGTCGGTATTCTTATAATCCTCGCAGAGGTTCGAGAAATAGGCCACCACGGTTTCGGGGTCGGTGCTGTCGCCGCCCTGCGCGATTGCCGCGCGGAATGCCTCGCGGATGCCCTTGCGGTCGTTGGGTTTGTAGCGCAGGAACTCGCGCGCCTTCTGGTCGAGGATAAAGGCCGTCTTGCCGGGCTTGACGTTATCGCCGAAATACTGGGCACGCATATCGTACATCAGCATCAGCGAGTCGATGAACATGTTCTTCTCCGCCACGCTCTTGGCACGGTTGATCTTGTTCTTATACACGACGGCACCGCGCTGGTAGATCGACTCCGCTGCATCGGGTATCTTGTCGATAAGCCCCTTGAGGTAGTGTGCAGCGGCATCGTAGTCACGGTTGTCGCACGATTCTTTCAGGAAATTACTGTTCAGAATGTTCTGTTCACGCTCTTCGGGAGTAGCGCCCCATTTCGCATATTGCGGGGCACTGAAATCCTGAGCCAAAGCCGCCGAAGCCAAAAACACCAAAGCGGCAGAAAGCAGAAATTTTACGTTTTTCATCGGTCAGAGATTAATTTTTGTATTTCTTATACTTATAATTGTTTTCGTCAGTTAAACTACCTCCGTGTCGGGGTCGCAAGTTACTACTAATTCCTCGGACGTGCAATTTTCCGGCTCAAAAACTAATCGTATTTCGGCCTGCGGAACCAGTATTCCCCGTTCTCGGCACCCGCAAAGAGCGAGAATCCGACCGAGAATTTGAAATACTGCTGCCGCACCAGTCCCAGACGCTCGGAAAGGTTATAGCCGCGACGTCCGTATTCCACGCCCACGTCGATGGTCGAACTGCCGAGGAACTTCACAGGCACCCCTACACCCAACGTAACGGCGTATTCTCCGATTTTATTGCCGTCGTAGGTCTGGTTGTAGGTTCCGTAACGGAAACCCGCCCGGTAGGCCCAGCGTTTCATGAACCTGCGCACGTCGTAATAGTTCGGCGTATACTCCACGCCCACTTTCACCATGCTCGTATTGGTATAGGCCACTTCGTATGCAGATTTGTCCGGGCCGCTGACCCCGGTCATTTCGGTCGCCTTATTGCCGCCGGTCCAGTTCTGATAGACGTAGTCAAGCCCAAGCGTCCATTTCGAGGTCATATAATAAGCCCCCACCGAAAGCTGACGCGGCAAAGCAAGCGCCAGGTGGGTCGTATCGCCCTTCACGGTGGAGTTGTACAGGTCGCCGATATAAATGCGCGAGGTCACATCGGGATTCAGGTTGCCGCCGAAATCGTACGTAGCACCGAACGTCAGCATGCGTTTCTGGTTCATGATAGCCTTCCAGAGGACACCGACCTGTCCTTTGATGCTCGAAATGCTGTAATTGTCGCTGCCGACCGTCGACGAGAAGGTTCCGTCGCCCGTGATCGGCGTCGGGGTCATCACGAAGCTGCGGTCGATGTCGCCCCAGTAATACTGCGCCGCGACACCCAACGAGAAATTCTTGAAAATCTCCCAGCCCAGGCCGACCTTGACCTCCGTCACGTCGCCTTCGCCCTGATAGACGTACTGCACGCGTCCCACATTGCCCCAAACCGGATCGTTCGGGTCGAAATCCTGCGTATACTTGGTACGGTAGCCCACCGAACTGTACGGCGTGAGGCTGAACCCGAGGCCGAGTTTCTTGGCGACCGGCATCTGGAACGCGATATCGTGGAAATTGAACGTATTATAGGCCGTGTTTTTGGACACATTGTCCACCTTCTGCGAATTGTAGTAATTCTGTCCCTCGAGGCCGAAACTGAAGAGGAAACTCTTTTGCGGGATGGTGCTGTACGCTGCAGGGTTGAGCAGATTGATTTTGCCCGGAGTGCCCATGGCCACCCCGACGCCGCCCATCGAGCGCATCTGCGTCGTACCGGGCGTATTGATCTCGCCGATGCCGTACATCGTATAGGGAGAGAATGCGTTAATACTGCTTGTCTGGGCCGATACGGCATAAGGAAGCATCACGGCTGCCGCGACAACCAGCTTAATCAAGGTGTTCTTCACTTGCATTGTGCTCTAAAATTCTATTCAATCCGCAAAAGACCAGATTACAATTTGCAAATATCGTATTTTTAATTCGTTTAACAAAGAATTTTGCATCCCCACCGGTAAAAATTACGCGCAAGCCGTCGATTTTCTCCCGCATGCGGGTGACGTAACCTTCTATTTCGAAGGCGATCCCGTTCATCACGCCCAGTTCGATGGCCTCTTCGGTCGTAAGCCCCGAGAGCCCTTCGCCCCCGGTCGCGGCACACAGCGGCAGCTTGGCCGTATAGTCATGCAGCGCCCTGAAACGCATCGTCACGCCCGGGGAGATGCAGCCGCCCCGGAACGTATTGTCGGCCGTCACCAGGTCTATGGTCACCGCCGTACCGAAATCGACGATCAGCACGTTCTCACCCGGATAGAGCACCGTCGCACCGACGGCTGCGGCCAGCCTGTCGCGCCCCAGCGTCTCGGGCGTAAGGTACGCGTTGCCGATGGGCACGGAGGTCTGGGAGGTGAACTCCAGCAGATAATCCACCCGCCGGCGGAGCATCGCCGCCACGTCATCGACCTCGCCGCGCGTCGACGCCACCACGGCGCGGCGCACGGGCCATTCGGAGAGCAGTTCTTCGAGCACCGACGGGTGCAACCGCTCCATGCAGCGCTGCGCGACAAGCTCCCCCTTGTCGAAAACCGCGAGTTTTACCAGGGTGTTCCCGAAATCTACGACTAAATTCAAAGCTGTTGCAGTGTTTTATACCCGTCCTCAATGTCTTTGACATTCCTAACGGTCATCGCCAGACGATTATTGTGCTGTTTGAGCACAAATCTGGCGGGATTTTGCGTGACCTTGCGGAGCAACTCCATAAAGGTATCGCTTTTGTAATAGGGCGAGTTCTGCTCGCCGACGAAGTGGAGGATCATCAGCCCGTTCTTGACCTTCACCCGCTCGATGCCGAGGCGGATCGCCTCCCAGCGCAGGCGCACGACGTTGAGCAGTTCCTGCGCTTCGCGCGGCAGGGGGCCGAAACGGTCTGCCAGGCGGCTCTCGAAGGCCTGCAACGCGGCTTCGTCCTTGGTCGAGTCGAGCTCGCGGTAGAGCTTCAGGCGTTCGGCCTGCTGTGCCACGTAGGCATCGGGCAGCCCGGCCTCGACCTCTATTTCGATGTGCGCGTCATCCACATAATGCATCTGCTCCACGACATCCTGCTCGGCGGCACCCAGACCCGCCACCTGCAAGCCTTCGGCCCGCAGCTCGGCGATCGCCTCGTTCATGATCTTCTGGTAGGTCTCGAAACCGATGTCGGCGATAAACCCGCTCTGCTCGGCACCCAGCAGGTTGCCCGCGCCGCGGATGTCGAGATCCTGCATCGCAATGTTGAACCCCGACCCCAGGTCGGAGAACTCCTCGATCGCCCGCAGGCGGCGCCGCGCATCGGACGACAGCATCTCCTCGGGCGGCGAGAGCAGGTAGCAGTAGGCTTTCTGGTTGCTGCGCCCCACGCGCCCGCGCAACTGGTGCAGGTCGCTCAGGCCGAAATTCTGGGCATTGTCGACAATGATCGTATTGGCATTGGGGATGTCGATGCCGTTCTCGATGATCGTGGTCGAAACGAGCACGTCGAACTCCCCGTATATAAAATCCATGATCAGCTTCTCGAGCTTCTCGGCCGGCATCTTGCCGTGTCCGACGGCCACGCGGGCCTTCGGGCAGAGGCGCGTGATCAGCCCCTGGAGGGCCGGCAGGTCCTCGACGCGGTTGTGGACGAAATAGACCTGTCCGCCCCGATCCAGCTCGGCATTGACGGCGTCGCGGATAATCTCCTCCGAAAAGATATGCGATTCGGTAATGATCGGCTGTCGGTTGGGCGGCGGCGTCGAGATGACGGAGAGGTCGCGCGACCCCATGAGCGAGAATTGCAGCGTGCGGGGAATCGGCGTCGCGGTGAGGGTCAGCGTATCGACATTGACGCTCATCTGCGTCAGCTTCTCCTTGGCCGCTACGCCGAACTTCTGCTCCTCGTCGATAATAAGCAATCCCAGGTCGTGGAATTTCACCTGCTTGCCCAGGATCTTGTGCGTACCGATCAGGATGTCGATGCGACCCTCGGCCAGCTCGGATAGGATGCGGGACGTCTCTTTCGAAGACTTGGTCCGGTTGAGATATTCGACCTTCACGGGAAAATCCCGGAGCCGATGCACGAAGGAGCGGTAATGTTGCAGGGCCAGAATCGTCGTAGGCACCAGCACGGCCACCTGCTTGCCGTCCTGCACGGCCTTGAAGGCGGCACGCAGTGCGATTTCGGTTTTGCCGAAGCCCACGTCGCCGCAGATGAGGCGGTCCATCGGCACGGGCTTTTCCATGTCGGATTTAACTTCGTCGATGGTGGTGAGCTGGTCGGCGGTTTCCTGATAGGGGAAGGCGTCTTCCAGCTCTTTCTGCCATGGGGTGTCCGGGCTGAACGCGAAGCCCTTGGCGCGCTGGCGGGCGGAGTACAGCTTGATCAGGTCGTCGGCGATCTCGTGGACGTGCTTGCGGGCCTTGGCCTTGGTGGCCGCCCAGTCGGAGCCGCCGAGCTTGTTGAGCTTGGGGGCTTCGGCGCCGATGTATTTGCTGACCTGGTCGAGCTGGTCGGTGGGGATGAACAGTTTGTCCGCCGGGGCGCCGCGCTTGGAAGGCGCATATTCGATGACCAGGTATTCGCGAGTGGTTTTGTTGGCGCCGGTGCCGATGGTGCGCTGACGCATTTCGATGAACCGGCCAATGCCGTGCTGCTCGTGCACCACGTAATCGCCGACGTTCAAATCGGTGAACGAGGCGATTTTGCTGCCCTGCTGCTTCTTCGGCTTGCCCTTGGCGCTCTTCGCGCCGTAAACGTCGCCGCTGGCGATCACCGCAACCTTGATCTGTGGATACTGGAAACCGCCGGAGAGCGTCAGCGGATAGATGCGACATTCGCCGCTTTTCGGCGCGGCCGTGCCCAGCTCGTCAAACGCCGCCTTCACGCCCTCGTCCTCAAAGGATTGGCGCATGCGTTCGCCGCGCGCCGCGCCGCCGGAGAGCACCAGAATCCGCCAGCCGTCCTGCTGCCAGCGCGCGAAATCGGCGC
>OICK01000684.1_pt1 | contig 14591 bp, 11 predicted proteins | sample 1581281 | NCBI WGS metagenome assembly OICK01 (sample SAMEA3882557, study PRJEB24775) | human gut metagenome | biome: human-associated habitat; feature: intestine environment; material: feces | place: Netherlands | collected 2009/2010 | reverse complement strand
ACGGCAGAATTAAAGCCATAAGCTATATAAAAAACGATACTGAAATTACCATTGAAACCGACAACGTGATTCTTGCCATAGGTCACAGTGCGAGAGATGTGTTCTATATGCTGAAAACCCGCAACGTTACTATGCAGCCCAAAAACTTCTCCGTAGGAGTAAGAATCGAGCATAAGCAATCCGACCTTGACCGCAGTATGTACGGAGAAATGAGCGGTCACCCGTCACTTCCCGCCGCTGACTATAAGCTGTCGGTTCACGACAAAAACGGCAGAGGCATTTATACATTCTGTATGTGTCCGGGCGGAGTGGTCACTGCGTCTTCCTCCGAAGAAAACACGGTAGTCACAAACGGTATGAGTTATTACGCAAGAAACGGAGAAAACGCAAACAGTGCCGTCCTTGTCGGAATAACTCCGGATGATTTTGAAAATGATGATATTATGGCAGGAATAGAATTTCAGCGCAAAATAGAAAAAGCCGCCTTTAAAGCGGCAGGGGCAAATTACAGCGCACCTGTATGCCTTGTAGGCGACTTTCTCAGTAAACGCACCTCCGAAAAATTCGGCAACGTAACTCCTTCCTATCCTATAGGCACAACATTTGTGCCGCCCGATGAATACCTGCCCGATTTCGTATGCGACGCTTTAAGATACGCTTTGCCGCAGTTTGCCGAGAAAATCAGCTGTTTCGGCTCTCCTGATGCGGTTATGACAGGCCCTGAAACAAGAAGCTCATCGCCTGTGAGAATAGTAAGAGATGAAACACTTTCATCGGTCAGTGTGAAAGGCTTGTATCCTTGCGGCGAAGGTGCAGGCTATGCCGGCGGCATTGTGACAGCGGCAATGGACGGACTTAAATGTGCAATGGCGGCAGTTGGCAGGAACAGCAGAAGCACCTAACTGCACAGGCTTTCCATTTCCTTTTTGAGCCTTTTTATAATACGCTTTTCAAGACGTGATATATAACTCTGGGAGATCCCGATCATATCGGCGACCTCCTTTTGTGTTTTTTCGGGGCGGTTATTAAGCCCGAAACGAAGTTCCATTATCAGCTTTTCCCTTTCGTCCAGCTTTTCCACCGCCTCAAGAAGCATTCTTTTCTCTGCCTCAGATTCTATATCCACGCTGACAGTATCATCATCCGTTCCGAGAATATCGGATAGGAGCAATTCGTTTCCGTCCCAGTCAACATTAAGAGGTTCATCTATTGAAACCTCCATTTTTTGCGGATTCGTTTTCCTCAGATACATAAGTATTTCGTTTTCTATGCACCTTGAGGCATATGTGGCAAGCTTTATGTTTTTCTCAGGACAGAAGGTGTTCACCGCCTTTATAAGCCCTATCGAGCCTATGGAGATTAGGTCCTCTATGCCTGTGCCGGTTGACTCGAACTTTTTGGCGATATAGACCACAAGCCTGAGATTGTGCACGATAAGCAGCTCTCTGGCTTTTTTTTCGTCTGTTTTCAGCAGCTCGAACGCTTTCTTTTCCTCTTCTTTGTTGAGCGGAGGAGGCAGCGAATCTGCACCGTTTAAGTAATCTATAGTTTCGGGCATATCTGAAAACAGACGGCTCAAAAATCTGTTTAGTCCCATTGTCAGTGTTTTAAGTGTGGTCATTTGTATTCCTCCTGTGTTATCCCAGCAAAGCGGGATTGAATATTGCCCGTGACTTGCCGTTCAATGAGGGCTTTATGCCCACATAGCATTTTACGTTGTGCACACGGTCTTTATCGTCGATTATTTTTACACTGCCTGCGGCGGTGATGTGGATAAGTCCCTCTCCGCTGACGGTGGAGCAGGGTATTACTCTGAAACCGCTGAGAGGGTCAGGCTCATCACGGTCAAGGTCATAGTGATAAAAAAGCCTGTCGCAGCAGAAAACCACAACGGGCGTTCCTGTGAAACTGTCGCAAAGCCTGTTTCCGCTGTCGCATATGGCAGGAACTTTCACTATGCAACCGCCATTTTCATACACTGCCTCGTATTTTGCGGCTCTGTTAAAGCATCTGCGTGTGATGTTCTCATAAAGGCACAGCAGCCCGTAGGCGATACCGCAGGAAAGTGCCAGCTTTAGCAGGGATATGTCAAAATAGACGGTGAGGTTTCTGAAAAATATTACTTTGCTGCCTGAAAGCTGCCATAATGTCACCACTGCCCCTGTGAAAACTGCGTTCACGGCACTGTATATTATAAAGTATCGCAGCAGCTGCCATGGGTCTTTGCAGCCAAAGGCGATGAGCACCGTGAGTGCAGTGCAGGAAAGTTTTATCATCACGATAACAACGGCGGTGAAATATCCGCCGCTGTCTATTGCCATTACAAGTGACGAAAGCCCTCCCACAGAGCAGGCTGTCAGCAGCCGCAGCGGTCTTATCACCTTGTGGCACACTCTGCCTGTCGCCTCTAGCATTATCAGGGTCATAATGGCGTTTGTCACAAGAAGGATATCTATGTATATTTTCATTTTGTTCCTCCATATGGTCTTTGCTTTTGACCTGTGATATTATGATAACACCCTTTCGGCGGAAAAATTGTCGCAATGGGTACAAAAAAATCCGCCCTCCCGAAATGGAAAAGCGGATATGATTATTTGATATTTAGTTAGTCGGCAAAGAAAACTGAGAAAGCCTTGTATGCCATATATGTGTCTATCTTTGAGGTTATCTCAAATGGTGCGTGCATCGAAAGCACCGGTACGCCAACATCGATAACGTTCATGTCAAGGTTTGCGATATACTGTGCGACAGTTCCTCCACCGCCGCCGTCTACCTTGCCAAGCTCGCCTGTCTGCCAAACGATATTGTGCTCGTCAAGGAGTTTTCTTACTCTGCCTACAAATTCAGCTGAGGCGTCAGATGTGCCGGACTTGCCTCTTGAACCTGTGAACTTTGTGGCAACTACGCCGTAATTTATCTGTGATGAGTTTCTTATCTCAAACGGCTCTGAGAATGTCGGGTCATAGGCTGCGTTTACGTCAGCTGACAGGCACTCTGATGCGGAGATAACGTTTCTGCCCTCAAGTCCGTATACCTTTGCAAGGTCTGCGATGAAGTATGGGAGATATGAGCTGTTAAGTCCTGTGTTGCCGTCACTGCCTGTTTCTTCCTTATCTGTAAGAACAGTCATGCAGGTCTTTTTAGGGTCTTTGCATTTGAGGATAGCCTGCAAAGCTGTGTATGCACAAACTCTGTCGTCCTGACCGTAAGAGCCTACCATACTTCTGTCAAATCCAACGTCCTGTGCCTTGAATGCAGGAACAGCCTCAAGTTCTGCGGAAACAAAATCGTCCTCCACAATGCCGTACTTCTCGTTAAGGATAGCCATGATGTTGAGCTTTACCTTGTTTGAAACAGCGTCATCTTTGAAAGGTCTTGAACCTATGAGCAGGTTGAGCTCCTCACCCTTGATAAGCTGTGGAGCAGGTCTTTTCATCTGAGCGTCTGCAAGGTGCGGCAGGATATCGGTAACGCAGAAAACAGGGTCGTCCTTGTCTTCGCCGATATTTACTGTAACGCTTTCGCCGTCAGCCTTGATTATAACGCCGTGGAGCGACATTGGGATAGTTGTCCACTGATATTTCTTTATGCCGCCGTAATAGTGTGTTTTGAACAGGCAAAGTTCCTTGTCCTCATAGAGAGGGTTCTGCTTGAGGTCAAGACGTGGCGAGTCGATATGAGCGGCTGCAAGTCTGATACCCTTGTCAAGACCGTCCTTGCCCATGACTGTAAGTATGATAGCCTTGCCTCTGTTTACATAATAGAACTTGTCGCCTGCGTCATATTTCTTGCCCTTTTCATAAGGTTTGAAACCGGCCTTTTCAGCCTGAGCCACAGCCTCGATAACAGCCTCACGCTCTGTTTTGGCAGTGTTCAGAAAGCTTTTATAGCCCTCGCAGAACTTGTCTGCCTTTTTGAGCTTTTCTTCGCTAAGGCGAAGTCCGCCGTTTTTCTTATCCGAAAGGAGCTTTTCTGCAAGCTTTTCGCCCTCGGACTTTTCTTTCTTCTTGTTATCCATTGTAAATTCCTCCTTACTTAGATAAACTTTATGTTATTTATATATTTTGTAAAAAGCAAGTTGACAAACGGGCGAAAACTGCTCGCCAAGTTTGTTCTTATCTGCTAATACTCTCGGTTTTTAGTTTGTTTTTGTTATGTCTCCCTGACTGCTGAGTATCTCCTTATAGTTGTCATAAGCTTTGCGTATCTTCCGCACATAGTTGGAAGTCTGGTCGTTTTCGTCAGGTATGTCGCTGACCTTGAAATCATCAGGGTCAACAGTGCCGTTTTCTATCCAGCTGTCAACAAGGTTCATTCCGCAGTGATAAGCCGCAGCGGTGAGTTCCACAGAGCCGTCATACTTTTCCATTAGATAGCTGAGATAATATGTGCCATATTGTATGTTCAGCTCAGGGTCGAACATATCGTCATAGGTGTTGTCACGCTGATCGTCAAGGCGATATTTTATCCAGTCGTATGCGTCCTCCATAAGCTGCATAAGACCCCTTGCACCAACTGATGAAACAGCGTCCTTATCAAAGCCGCTCTCAACCTTTATCACCGAGAACACCAGCACAGGGTCGCACTTGTATTTGATGCTGTATTTTATAACATACTCCTCATATTCTGTAGGATATGAAAAAGAATTAGGAATATCCTTTGCCTTGTCGATTATCTGCTCGTGATAAAGATATGTAAGCCAGCCTATGCCGCACAGCAGAAGAATGACCGCTATGAGCACAGGACCTTTTTTTATGTGCTTTTTCTTTTTACGCCTGCTGTTTTTTCCATTAGCCGCCATTGTATCTTTCCTTTATTATTTTTATGACCTCGCAGGTCTTTTGGTATGTTTCATTTACAGTGCCGTTGTTTTCTATAACAAAGCTGCTGTGCTCTCTGAAAAACTCCACTGTGTGCTGAGATGCAAAACGTTTTTTCGCAAGCTCTTTTGAAATGCTGTCCCTTTTGGTTATTCTTTCGAGCCTTATGTCATAGTCTGCCACAACGCTCACTATAACGCTGCAAAGCTTATCCACACCTGCCTCGAAAAGCGTTGGTGCGTCAAGAAGTATGAACCTGCTTTGTGCGGCGTTTATCTTTTCGTCTATGAGCTTGTTTATAAAAGGGTAAATGGTATCGTTTAGCATTTGCAGTCTAGCCTTGTCAGAAAAAACTATCTCTCCAAGCTTTCGCCTGTCAAGGGCAAAGCCGTCGTCAAAACAGTCTGGGAAGATCTTAGCAAGCTTTTTGCAGCATTCGCTCCCTGCCTGTGTGACTTCTCTTGCAACAAGGTCGCAGTTTATTATCTCAAAGCCGTTTTCTTTGAAAGCGTCTGAAACTGTGGTCTTGCCTGCACCGCTTTGACCTGTAAGTCCTGCTACTGCTTTTTTCACAGCGTCACCACCTGAAAGCCTGCGGCTCTTAAAAGTCGGTTATACACCGCAAGTCCTACACCGTCCTTATTAGGGCAGCGTGCATAAACTTTCTTTGCACCAATATCGTCAAGCTCTCTGAGCACGTCGAAAAGCTCCTTTGCCTGCTCTTCATCATTTGCACCATAGCAGATGTGGGGCATATCAAGCCCCTCGCAATCGCTGTCAGTGAACACCATAAGCGTGGTGTCCTTATCGCCGTGTGCCTTTACATAATCTCTGAAAGCCTCAAGGCTGCTGTCTATTATAGTCACGTCAGCTTTAGGGGCATAGTGCTTGTATTTCATTCCCGGTGAGCGGACTTTTACGTTCTCGCCCAGTTTTTCCAAAACGCCCTTGTCGATAAGAACATTTGGCGTTACCTCCATAAGGTCTTCTGCGGAAATAAATCCCGGTCTGAGAAGTCTTATGCCGTCATCGCCCTCAAAGCTTATGACTGTTGATTCAACGCCAACTCCGCCGTCTATTATGGCAGGTATCCTGCCGTGCATATCGTTGAGAACGTGCTGTGCCGTTGTAGGTGACGGGCTGCCTGAAAGGTTAGCCGACGGTGCGGCGATAGGGAATCCGCAGGCGGAGATAAGTGCTCTTGCCACTTTATGTGACGGCATTCTTATGCCCACCGTGTCAAGTCCTCCGCTTGTTACCATTGGTATCCTGTCGGACTTTGGCATTATCATAGTGAGCGGTCCTGCCCAGAATTTCTCTGCACACTTTACCGCAAGAGGCGGTATCTTATCCACAAGCCCCTCAAGCTGAGAAATGTCAGATATATGCACTATAAGAGGGTTGTCGGCAGGTCTGCCCTTGGCGGCGAATATCTTTTTCACAGCCTCTTCGTCAAAGGCGTTCGCTGCAAGACCATACACCGTTTCCGTCGGCATACCAACGACTTCGCCATGTGAGAGCAGCTTTGCGGCATATGCTATGCTGTCCTCGTCAGTGCCCAGTATTTTTGTGTCAAACATTTTTATTCTTCTTCCTGACTTGCAAGCTTGGCAGCCTGATCGGCTGTTGCAAGTGCGTCGATTATTTCGTCAAGTGCTCCGTTGAGTACCTGCTCAAGTCTATAGATAGTAAGACCTATTCTGTGGTCGGAGATCCTTCCCTCAGGATAGTTGTATGTTCTTATTCTTTCAGAACGGTCGCCTGTTCCGACCTGTGAACGTCTGTTATCTGCTATCTCCTTGTTCTGAGCCTGAACTTTCTGGTCAAGCAGTCTTGAACGGAGGACTTTCAGAGCCTTTTCCTTGTTCTTGAACTGTGAACGCTCGTCCTGACACTCAACTACCATACCTGTAGGCAGATGAGTTATTCTGATAGCGGAAGAGGTCTTGTTGATGTGCTGTCCGCCTGCTCCTGATGAACGGAACACGTCTATTTTCAGGTCTTTTTCTTCATTCAGGTCAAGCTCCACTTCGTCAGCCTCAGGGAGGACTGCAACTGTAACGGTAGATGTGTGGACTCTGCCCTGTGACTCAGTTTCAGGCACACGCTGAACTCTGTGTACGCCGCTTTCGTATTTCAGTCTTGAATATGCTCCCTCGCCTGACACGCTGAAAGTTATTTCCTTATAACCGCCAAGCTCTGTTTCGTTGGCGTTCATGACTTCTATAGTCCAGCCCTTTGAGGCTGCATACATTGAGTACATTCTATAAAGAGAGCCTGCGAACAGTGCAGCCTCTTCGCCTCCTGCTCCGCCTCTTATCTCTATGATAACGTTACGCTCATCGTTAGGGTCTTTCGGCAGCAGAAGAAGTTTAAGCTCTTCCTCAAGCTTAGCCATATCTTCCTTGGATTCTTCAAGCTGCATCTGCACCATTTCCTTGAAGTCCTTATCCATTCCGCCTGCGTCAAGTAGTTCAAGAGCCTCGTCATTGGCAGCCTTTGCCTTTTTATACTCTCCGAACTTTTCAACTATCGGCGTAAGTGTCTTGTATTCTTTCATAAGGCTCGTATACAGCGAGGTGTTGTTCACAGTTTCAGGCTGCATGAGCTTTTCGTTTATTTCATTGAATTTATCTTCAAGTGCTTTAAGTTTTTCAAACATAGTAATATTCTCCTGTCATTTTATTTTAATATAGTATCGTGTGCAGACGAGAATAGCTATGACTCCGCCTCTCTGATAACAGTTTTCACATTCTTTTCGGCTTTGCTGCGAACTATCATGAACTCTCTGCCGCAGCCCTCACAGCGTAGCTTGAAATCCATGCCTGAACGCAGAACTATCATTCTGTTGCTGCCGCAGGGGTGACTTTTCTTCATCACAAGAATATCGCCTTTTACAATATCCACTATGCACCACATTCCTTTCCGTGAGGTCAGGCAGTGCGTAATGCTCTGCCCATACATTGTTATTATAACACATTTTCCCCTTTATTGCAATAGCGGCAGGCAGGCTTTTGCAGGTGTACAAATATTACAGCTATGGGGATAGGATTTTGTGAGATTGTCACAAAAATAACTGCTGTGACTGCTGAATTTACAAAATGTTCATTGAATAGCATATTGGGAAGTGTTAATATTAGATTGTTCAATTTTGAACTATCTAATATTGGAGGTTTGACAATGACTGATAATCTGACAGTTGCAACGCACATTTTTGACCACTCCAAAAAGCTTGGTGACGCTTATGAAAAGGTCATGCAGCCGATTTGCAAAAAGCTCGATATGCCTCAAACGGCACTTGACGTGCTTATGTTTCTTGCAAACAATCCGGGCTTTGATACAGCAGGGGATATATGCAGATACAGAAACATCAAGGCGGCACTTGTGTCTTTTCATGTAGAAAAGCTTGTGGAGGCAGGCTTTATCGAAAGGCGAGCGGTAGAGGGGGACAGAAGAAAATGCCGTCTTGTGTGCACTGAAAAGGCTGAGCCTGTGATAGAAGAGGGCAGGCAGATGCAGAAAAAGTTCGCACACAAGCTTGTTGAGGGCTTTTCAGAAGAAGATATGGAGCATTTCAGAAAGTGCCTTCATATCGTCAGCGACAATATCGACAACATACTTAAAGGCTGTTTATAAAAGGAGGCAGAAACTATGATAAAACTGCTTAAAAACATGGGCAGGCGTGAGGTCTTTATGGCTGTTCTTTGTGCACTGCTGGTGCTGGGACAGGTGTATTTTGACCTGACGCTGCCTGACTATATGACTGACCTGACCATGATGCTCAACACGGCAGGCAGTGAAACTTCCGATATCCTGAACGTCGGACTTAAAATGCTGGGCTGCACCCTTGCAAGTGCCGCTCTTGCTATCGGCTGCGGCTATCTTTCCGCAAAGACTGCCTCAGGATTAAGCTACACTGTAAGAGAAAAGCTTTTTAACCACGTTATGGATATGGGCAGCGAGGAGATGCAGGACTTTTCCATACCGAGCCTTATAACAAGGACGACAAACGACATCACACAGATACAGATGATAGTGTCAATGGGACTTCAGATGATAATAAAATCGCCTATCATGGCGGTATGGGCTGTTATAAAGATACTGGGCAAGAGCTGGGAGCTTTCGGCTGTTACGGCGGCGTTCGTTGTGGTGATATGCGTGTTCGTTCTTGCGGTAATGGCGACCTGCATACCGAGATTCCGTATCGTTCAAAAACTCACCGATAAGATAAACCGTGTGGCAAGAGAGAACCTCACGGGAATAAACGTTGTTCACGCTTTCAACGCTGAGAAATATCAGAACGACAAGTTCGATGTTCCAAGCAAGGATATGATGAACACACAGCTCAAAAACCAGAGAATGTTCGCACTTATGATGCCGGTTATGAACATCGGCATGAACGGTCTTACACTGGCTATCTACTGGCTGGGTGCGGTGCTTATCGAACAGGTGGCACTGACTGCGGTGCAGGACAGGATAACGCTTTTTAGCAACGTGGTGGTATTCAGCACATACGCCACATATGTGGTAATGTCATTTATGATGCTCGTTATGATATTCATGATGCTCCCTGCGGCTCAGGTATCTGCAGAGCGTATCAACGAAGTGCTTGAACGTGACGTGAACATAAAAGAGGGCAGCGTCAGCGAAGGCAATGAGCAGGGCACTGTTGAGTTCAAAAATGTTTCATTCAGATATCCTCACGCATCTGAGGACGAGCTGAGCAACATAAGTTTCAAGATAGAAAAGGGTCAGACCCTTGCTATAATCGGTGCGACAGGCAGCGGCAAGACAACGCTTATCAGCCTTATTCCTAGATTTTATGACGCAACAGACGGCGAAGTCCTTGTGGACGGCGTGAACGTTAAGGACTATAAGTTCGACACCCTTTATGACAAGCTTGGATATGTAACGCAAAAGGCTGTGCTTTTTGCAGGCAGCATAAGAGAAAACGTATTTTTCGGCGAAAGCGGTGCACCTGAAACAGACGAAGAGCTTGGCAACGCCATAGCACTTTCTCAGGCGGAAGAGTTCGTTCAAAAGCTGCCTGACGGAACAGAGCACATGATATCACAAATGGGCAGGAACGTTTCAGGCGGACAGAAACAGCGTTTGTCTATTGCAAGGGCGTTGTCAAGAAAGCCTGAGATACTTGTGTTTGACGATTCTTTCTCGGCACTTGACTACAAGACAGACGCAAAGCTCAGAGAGGGTCTTAACGAAAAGCTTGGGGACACAACAAAGATAATCGTTGCACAGAGAATAAGCACTATCCGCCATGCAGACAAGATAATAGTTCTTGACCGTGGCGAGGCTGTGGGCATGGGAACTCATGATGAGCTTATGAAAAACTGCGACGTATACAAAGAGATAGCACTTTCACAGCTTAGTGCGGCAGAGCTTGCATAGAAAGGGGGACTGCACAATGAGAAAATACGAAAAGGCTAGTAAGGGCGAAATGGCGTCCGCAATGAAAAAGATAATAGAGTATATGCGTGGCAGTATCGGTATCGTTGCCGTGGCATTGGTACTTGCGGCGTTGGGTGCGGTGCTGACTATCATAGGACCTGACAAGGTGGGCGAGATAACCGACCTTATGGCAGACGGACTTATGACAGGCATTGACCTTAAAGCGGTGGCAAGGGTAGGAATATTCCTTGGAGCGATATATATTTCAAGCTCGCTGTTCACATTCATTCAGCAGTATATAATGGCGACAGTCACCTTGAAAATGTCATACAGAATGAGGAGAGACCTTACAAGGAAGATAAACTGCGTTCCGCAGAAGTATTTCAACTCACATTCACAGGGCGATATACTCAGCCGTATCACAAATGATGTATCGACTTTGCAGCAGGGTCTGACAAACAGCCTGCCTACTATAATAAGTGCGGCGGCACAGTTTGTCGGCTGCCTTATAATGATGTTTGTTACAGAATGGCGTCTTGCACTTGTGTCACTGCTTATAACGTTTTTTGGACTTTTCCTGATAGTTTTCATAATGTCAAAGTCCCAGAGATACTTCCTTGACAGGCAGGAAAGCTTGGGCAAGCTCAACGGATATGTTGAAGAGATGTATTCAGGTCACGAGGTGGTAAGGATATCCCGTGGAGCAGAAAATGTCAAGAAACATTTTGGTGGACTTAACGAGGCGGTATACAACGCAAACTGGAAGTCACAGTTTCTTTCAGGCATGATGCAGCCGCTTATGAACGTTATCGGAAATATTGCATACGTTGCAGTATGCGTGTTTGGTTCAGTGCTTGCACTTAACGGCACTATAAAGTTCGGCGTTATAATCTCATTTATACTTTATGTAAGACTTTTCACATCTCCTCTTGGTCAGATAGCACAGGGCATGACGAATATGCAGACAGCCTCTGCGTCAGCTCAGAGAATATTTGACTTTATCGAAAGCGAAGAGCTTTCAGACGAGAGCGGAAAGAGCAGTGAAGTTCCTGAAGTAAAGGGCAACGTAAGCTTTGAAAATGTACGTTTCAGCTATCCTGATACTCCTGACAAGGTGATAATAAAGAACTTCTCCGCAGAGGTAAAGGCAGGACAGAAGGTGGCTATCGTCGGACCGACCGGAGCAGGAAAGACCACTATGGTAAATCTGCTTATGAGATTTTTTGAGATAAACAGCGGAAGTATCTCAATAGACGGCACGCCCATCTCCGATATGCACCGGGAGGATGTACACGGTCTCTTCAGCATGGTTTTGCAGGACACATGGCTTTTTGAGGGCACTGTAAGAGAAAACCTTGTATACAACATGGAGGGCATAAGCGACGAGTCCCTTGAAAGAGTGTGCAAAGCCTGCGGTCTTGATAAGTTCGTTCACACTCTGCCAAATGGCTTTGATACTGCGCTTTCAGAAAGCGTGGCTATATCAGCAGGTCAGAAACAGCTTTTGACTATTGCAAGGGCAATGCTCCAGAACGCACCTATGCTCATACTTGATGAGGCGACCTCGTCAGTTGACACAAGAACGGAACTGCTCATACAAAGGGCAATGGATAAGCTCACAAAGGGCAGAACGAGTTTTGTTATCGCACACAGGCTCTCGACTATCAAAAACGCAGACCTGATACTTGTAATGCGTGACGGCGACGTAATAGAAAGCGGCGACCATGAAACGCTTATGGCAAAGGGAGGCTTTTACGCAGAACTTTACAACAGCCAGTTCGATCAGGCGTCATAATAGAATAAAGTTTGCATACAAAAAACGCACAGACATTCATCTGTGCGTTTTCTTTATGATGTGAGATATCAGTTTCCGTAGATATTATCTCTCAGATAATCGATGTTAGCAGCGAAGTCAATGCCGATAACGCTCATGCCTCTTATGGTGAGATACTGCCATGTGTCATCAGCAGGCACTCTGCACTGTTCAAGGTCGTAGCTTAGATATGTGGCTGAGTTGAGGATAAGAGAGAAGATCTCGTCCTCTTGCATATTCGTCGTTACCTTAGGAAGTATCTCGTCAAGGAGATCAGTCAGCTGAGTTATGCTTGCACCTTTCATTTTCTCAAAGAGCTTTGAAAGGACAGTTCTTTGTCTTTCAGATCTTCCAAAGTCAGTTCCTACATATCTTATTCTTGCATAGGAAAGAGCCTGTGCACCGTTAAGTGTGTAAGTGCCGCCTTTTGAGAGTGTATATGCATCTGTGTTTCTGCCTTCGAGTGAGTTTATTTCATAAAGTCCAGCATTTATGTATGGTACTTCTTCATCGGTAACATTTATCTCTACTCCGTCAAGTGCGTCAACAACTGTTTCAAATGAATAGAAGTTTACCTGAACGTACTTATTTATCTCTATTTTGAAGTTGTCCTCTATAGTTCTCACAAGAAGGTCAGGTCCGCCATAAGCATATGCGTGATTAAGTCTTGTGGATTCGACATCAGGGATAGCGAGGTAAATATCTCTCAGGAACGAAGTCATTATGATCTTGTCGGTCTTTTTATTTATTGAAACAAGTATCATACTGTCTGACCGTCCTCTTTCGCTAGGATCTCTCGTATCAGTTCCTATGAGGAGAATGTTGTAAACGTCTTTATCCTTCATTACGTCATAGGCGTAATCTTCAAGGTTTTTCTTTATTGCGTCTTCTACGGCGTCTATATCTTCTTGAGGTGAATCAGGTTCGGAGGTAAGGTCATCGTCTATATTTATGGAATCAAGTATCTCATATTTACCGTCATCAGGGACGATGTTAATTTTGTTTATGTAATGATAAATGATACCCACAAGCACGCATATGATTATGATGATTACGCCAAGAACTATTGCAAGTGCGATGAGCAGCTTTTTCTTTTTGGACATTTTTTTCTTCTTGCCCTTTTGTGTGCCCTTGCTGTTCTTGCCTGACTGAGCAGGCTTTGTGCCGTTTGAAGTTTTTTTCGCAGTGCCTTGTGTGCTCTTGTGAGGCCTGCCGTTTTGCGGGGTCGGCTTTTTGCCTGAGTGACCTGCGGCGGAAGAGCTTTTCTGTCCGCTGTGGTGCTGTGAACTCTTCGGATGACCGTTTGCTATAACAGGTCTTGCACTGCTGTGACCGCTTGTGCTGCCTGAGTGTTGTGCACCTGAACTGTGGTGCTGTGTACTGCCGGAATGTGCTGCACCGGAAGTATGATGCTGTGGCTGTGCACCGGCTGAATGTTGTGCAGGACTGTGCTGCGTTGTATGTGGCGTGCTGGTGGTTTTGTTTTGCGGTGCGACGCCTTGCTCTCTTGCGTGTTTAAGAGCCATTGTTTCCGCAATTATCTCTTCAAGAGATTTATCTTTGTTGTCATTTGGATTGCTCATTTACCGCTCCTCCGAACTGCATCGTAATAGTTTTCCTGATAATTACTTATTATATACTTTCTTTGCCCATAAATCAATAGCGAAAAGTCATTTTGTACTTTTTTACCTAAAAAATTTGCAACTGTATTCTCAGTGTGTGAAAAATGACAGTAAATTTCATTTTATTTTATAAAACCAGATATTTCACTTGACTAATCCGTATTAAAATGGTATGATAAATGAGTATTTTTAAAAAATATATTATTTGCAGAAGGATTGATATATAATGAAAACACCATTTATCACTAAGGAAAAGGCTGAGGAGATAATCAAGCAGTATCCAACACCTTTTCACATCTATGACGAAAAGGGTATCAGACAGAGAGCAAGAGATCTTTACAAGGCTTTTAGCTGGAACAAGGGCTTTAAGGAGTATTTTGCAGTAAAGGCTACTCCTAACCCATTCATTCTGAAGATACTCAAGGAAGAGGGCTGCGGCGTTGACTGTTCTTCTCTTACTGAGCTTATGATGAGCGACTGCTGCGGTTTCAGCGGAAGTGACATCATGTTCTCTTCAAACGTTACCCCTAAGGCTGATTTTCTCAAGGCAAGAGAGCTTGGAGCTTACATCAACCTTGACGATTTCACACATATCGACTATCTTGACGACCTTTGCGGCATACCTGAAACTATCTGCTGCCGTTTCAATCCGGGCGGACACTTCGAGATAGAAACTCAGATAATGGACAACCCTGGGGAGGCTAAATACGGCTTTACAAGAGAACAGCTTTTTGAAGGCTTTAAGATACTCCAGCAGAAGGGTGCAAAGCATTTTGGTCTGCACGCATTTCTTGCGTCAAACACTGTTTCAAACGCTTATTATCCAAAGCTTGCAAGGATACTTTTTGAGCTTGCTGTTGAGCTGCATGAAAAGACCGGTGCTGACATCAAGTTCGTGAACCTTTCAGGCGGCGTTGGTATCGCTTA
>OICK01000678.1_pt1 | contig 14726 bp, 11 predicted proteins | sample 1581281 | NCBI WGS metagenome assembly OICK01 (sample SAMEA3882557, study PRJEB24775) | human gut metagenome | biome: human-associated habitat; feature: intestine environment; material: feces | place: Netherlands | collected 2009/2010 | reverse complement strand
TTTTTGACATTACACAGGCGGCACCATCCGGTGCCGCCTGTGACAATTATATTCTCAGAAGCACGTCCAGCCGCCGTCGCACTTGATTTCCTCGCCATTGACGTAGCGGGACTGGTCGCTGGCAAGAAACAGAATCGCGTCCGCCAAGTCTTCCGGCATGGCCAGTTCGCCGGAGAAGTCCAGCAGCTTGCTGGTTCTGCTGAATCCAAATTCATCGGATGGCGGCATGACCAGCGGGATGTCAGTCACGACGCCGCCGGGGGAGAGGGCGTTGCAGCGGATGCCTTCCTCCATGTACATGAACGCCGTGTTCTTTGTCGCCGCCAGAACAGCGCCCTTGCTGGCGCAGTAGGCCGCGCCAGCGGTCTGATGCGTCGCGCCGACGGAGCAGACGTTGACGATCACGCCGCCGTCGCCCTGAGAAAGATACTGCCTGCATTCCTCCCGCAGGCCGTACATCAGGCCGAAGGTGTTGATGCGGAACGTCTTTTCCAACATCTCGTCAGACATATCCGCGATGGCTGTGTTGTCGTCCATCACGCCCGCACAGTTGACGGCAACGTCCAGCCGGCCGAAGGATTCTACTGCCTTTTTTACCATTCCCACGGCCGCCGCCGGGTCGCCGACATCTCCCGCATACCAGACAAGTTCGCCGGGGGCGTTCTTGCATTCCTCGGCCAGTTCTTTCAGGCGTTCCTCACGGCGGGCAACTGCCACGACCTTCGCGCCCTCCCGGCAGAACAGCTCTGCCGTGGCGCGGCCAATACCGGCGGACGCGCCGGTCACGATGCAGACTTTACCATCTAATCTTCCCATAATGTCCTCCTCAGCAGAAAACCTTGTTTACGACAACAGCGGGCGAATCGTTGCAGCCGACGGTCAGCTCCGCGCCGTCGGGCACATCCGCGCGAACGGTGGCAAAGCCGATGTTTCTGTCCACGGTGTAGCCGTAGATGGTCTGCGCGCAGCGGCCGACCTCAACGCCGTACCAGTATACCCGCTCCCAGATGGAGATGTCCTCGGTCGATTCGCGGGAAAATTCCAGACCGACCATACGGTATTTCGGGTGCTCTTTCCGTGCCAGCGCCGCTTCCTTGCCGATAAAGTCCTTGTCGGCGGCGACCGCCCAGCCGAGGCCGCATTCATACGGGCTCAGGTGCTTGAAATCCTGCTTGAGCGCGAAGCCCTTTTCCATCGGAATGGAGCGGACATAAACCTCGAGCGTCTGCAGCTCGCGGCCGCCGACGGACGCGACTGCCTTCAGCGCCAGGTCGTGAACTTCCGCGCTCTTGTCGAATGCGGAGTAGATCTCATATCCGTTTTCGCCGGTGAAGCCGGAGCGGTGGATATAAACGGGGATATCGCCGAGCTTCCGCTCACAGATGCCGAAGCGCTTGAGATCGTCGACCGGCGCGTCCAGCATGGCGTTCATCGCCTTGAGGCTGTCCGGGCCCTGCACGGCGTACATATCCCAGTCATAGGTGATGATCTTCGCGTGAATATCAGCCTCGCCCTTGTGCTGCTCGATCCACGGCAGCAGGCGCGGGCCGTAGAGGTCGGAGACCCAATACAGGCCGTCCGCCATGTGCATGACGATCACATCGTCGATGATCTCGCCGTTTTCGTCCAGCGAGGCGGTGTATTTCGAGCGCCCGACGGCGACCTTGGAAATGTCGCTGATATAAATTTTTTGCAGGACTTCCAGTGCGTCCTTGCCGGTGATCTCCACCAGATCATGCGTCCAGCGGTAGAAGCCTACACCCTTGCGGATGGCCTCGGCGTCGGCGCGTGCGACTTTATCTTCTCTGAATAACATCGTTCGGCACCTCCTTACAGCATCCGCAGGTCTTCCTTGCGGATGACCTTGATGTACATGTCTTCCTCGTCGCGGTCCTCGATCACGCAGGACCATTCGGGGCTGACGAGCGTTTTCGCCGCGCCGTTCCACTGCGCCTCGTAGGCATCGACCAGCTCGTCGAGCGGCGCCATCTCATAGCGGGCTGTGAAGTCCTCGCTCTTGACCTTGATCCACGTCTCGTCCTTTGTCCAGCGCACCATCTCATACGGCACCTGCTGCACGTCGAGCATATAGCGGATGTAGCCGCCGAGAATTCTGCCGTCGTTTTCGTCCATCTCGTGCGGCACGCCGAGGTAGCTGCGCAGGCCCTCCTTGGCGAACGGGTCAATGAACTGGTTCTTGCCGGCCGTGGCAAAGACGATGCGGAACACGCGCAGGAACTCATCCTCGTCGGGCGCCATGTCCTTGATCGCCATCATCGGGAACTGGATGGACCAGACCCAGCCCATCTGCGCGACCCAGTGGTACGCTTTTTCGAGCGACGTTTCCTCGCCGAAGTTCTGCGTGTACTGACCGTTGCGCAGGCACTGGCCTTCCTTGACCATGCGCTCGCGCGGGGTGTCGTGGATGGGGTCGACAGGCTGCTGCATGTGGTCGAGCCATCCCTGCTTGGGAAGGCCGTACACGTCGCGGCGCTCCGCCACGACGCGGCAGTGCTTGTTGCCGCAGCCTCGGGCCTGACACATGTTGAGCGCGACTTCATTCTCCGTGCCCTTGGAGGACGCGAGGTCGAAGTTTGCCGTGAACATACTGGTCGTCATGTTGCAGAGCTCACTGCCGACGATGTCCCACGGACAGGTGTCGAGTTCCTTTTCCACGCGGTTGCGCGTGAACTGCACGACGCGGCCCGCCATGTTCTCCCACTCGTCGCCGGAGTCGCCGGTGATGCCGCCGAGCCAGCTCGACTTTTCGCACAGCTCCGGGATGTTGAACGCCTCATAGAGCGAAGCATTGACATAATCCTTCTGCTCCTCCGGTGTGCCCGCGACCGCCATATTCATCATGTTGGCGATGTCGCAGATGGCCTCGGTGCGCTTTTCCCAGCTCGGCTCAAAGATGCGCATGACCTGAAACAGATTCGCGGTCATGGCCGCGATCTGCCGGTTGAGCTGCCGGTAGGCTTCTTCCTCTGGGATGAGCTTGCCCCACGCGGTCGGGAAGCATTTCCGCTGCTCCAGTTTTTCCTTTAGCATGGTATTCCTCCTGTCTCTTTTCTGAGTTGACTCTATTATAAAAAATAGCCCATGCCGCGGAAATGCTGCAAATTGCGCGGTTTTTTCCGGTTTACGCCATACAGTTTGTATGGCAACAAATCATACAATTTGTATGTGCTGATTTTGTGTAAAACAGCAGATTCTTCACTGTCCAAAGATGCGACCCATACAATTTGTATGGTAACTTCGTTGACAGCCGCTTTCTGCCGGAATATAATAAAAATCAAGAAAACGATTGGAGGAAGCTCCCATGAAGCTGTGCGCGGATATTCTCTATTGGAGACTGAAAGAGGAGCTGAAGGCCGTCGAGCTGCACGGCGCGGGCAGTATGGAGCTGACGCTGAGCCGCCCGGAGTTTTATCTCGACCGGACGCAGACGTTTGAGAAAAATCGTGTCTACGTCTGCTCTGCCGACCATCTGCCGACGCGCCCGTCGCTGCGCGAAAATGTGTGCCTTGTCTGCCTCGGGCAGCACTGGAACCTGACGGCGTTCTATGACCGGTGCAGCGTGATCGTGGTCGAGGCGGATACGGACATCTTCCGGGTCTTCAATCTGGTGCAGCATATTTTTGACCAATACGAAGCATGGGAGGAACGCCTCTGGCACATCCTCCGCCACGGCGCAAATCTGCCGCAGATGCTGGAGGTCAGCCGCGACATTCTTTCCAATCCGATGCAGCTGATCGGTTCGGACTTCCGGTATCTGGCCGTGACAGATGAGGCATATTTCCAAAAAGATCTCGGCATCCGGCTGGATACCGAGACGTTTGACGCGGAGAAAATGGCGACGTTTCTGTCCCTGCACGACCTTTCCACCCATGTCCATGAACCGCTCTTATTGGAGCTGCAGGGCGCGCGGACGTTGTCGGTCAACGTGTTCGATCAGGAGGAATATCTCGGCTGCCTGACGGTGTTTGAGGCGTTCCGCCCGCTGCGGGATTCTGACCGCGCCCTTGCGGTGTTTCTCGCCAAGCTCCTGCGGCAGGCGATCCAGCAGAACCCCGTGCTCGCCAGCACCCGCTCTGCCGTCCGGCGGGCGCTGCGCAGCGTCATCGCCGGGCAGCCGGTCGATTTTGAGCTGCGGCGGGCGCTCAGTCAGGAAAACGGAAAAACGGACTGGGTCTGCGTCCGCCTTCAGCCGAAATCAGGCGCGGCTCCCCTGCCCGGTGCGTATCTGTCCGCCGCGCTGGAGGAACGGCATCCCGGCGCGATGGCCTTTGAATACGAGCGCACCGTCGCCGCGTTCCTGCCCGCCGCGCAGGCCGAGCGCGAGACGACGGCGCAGCTGCTGCCGCTTTTGGATAAACTCGGCCTGATCTGCGGCGTGTCCAGCGCGTTTTCCAATCTGTATGAGGCCAATCAGGCGTGGTTTCAGGCGTCCAGCGCGCTGCAGAACGGACTTTTGCAGGATGGCTGCGGCACGGTCTTTTACTTTCAGGACTATCTGCTGCCGCAGCTCCTGTCCGGCGCGCTGGCCGGGCGGCCCTCATGGGTCTATTACCCGGACGGACTGAAAAAGCTGAAGGCGCACGACGAAAGCTCGCAGGTCTCATATTTGGAGACGCTGCGCGTTTATCTCGATAATAACCTCTCCGTCACCAAAACAGCGGCGGCGCTCTACCTGCACCGCTCGACCCTTCTGGATCGCCTCGCCCACATCACGCAGCTGCTCGGCTGCGACCTCAAAAACCCCGACTTCTGCCTGACCCTCGGGATCCTCCTTCGCGCAGAATTGCAGCAAAAGCGAATCACTCAGCCAAAACCATGATTTGCATCTGACTACTGTTTGACTACTACCATCCGCAAAACCGAAAAAGCTAATTTCCCCAGTGTTTTCAATGGTTTTCGTAAAGTTCAGAGAAGCTGGCTGTTCTCGTTAAAAACCGTACAACCCTTGAAAATACAGCATTTTATCAGATAATGTCTGAAAACTCCGACTCTGTAGGTCGCACGTTCGAATCGTGTCGGGCGTACCAAAATGCCGTGAAATCGTATGATTTCACGGCATTTTTATATAAAATTGTTCAAATTATCTGCTTTTACAGCGTAGCGCAACCGGACAGAGCTTTTCGGGAGATAGCTCAGATCTCCAAGCTGCTTTGCATAATCTGGCTGGCGGCTTTCTTGTTCTTATCGAACGCGTGGGTGTAGATATTCAACGTGGTCGATGGCTGGCTGTGTCCTAAGAGTCCGGCAACCGTGCCGACGTCCGTGCCGCTGGCGATGAACAGGCTTGCCGCCGTGTGGCGCAGGCTGTGGACGTTTAGGTCGGTATGGTCGCTGCGATCTGCGTCGCTTTCGGCATTTTGCACATCCAAGCGCTGTTTTCAGATACACCCTAGTGCAGAAACTTCTGGATGATTTCGAAGGACATGCATCCGTATTTCTTCTATCTGTGGCTGGAATGGAGCGATAGATTAAAACTGGCGACACCGGATTGCAAAAAATCCAATGAAGCTTCTGCCACACAGGGAATTGGCGCACGTTCCAGGCAATTTGGCGACTATGCATCAGCAAATCCAAACGCCTGCTCCAGACGGCGCTGAACGCAAGCATGACTGATGTCGACTTTTCCATGTGCGGGTGCGTCTGACAAAGAATTTCCATGCGCATCTGCAAAGCTGCGGCAGATATTTTGCGCTCACGGTTCACGGCAGCACGGAATATTGTAGCCGCGTGTTCGATAGCCGTGGCCGCACCTGCAAGGAGGTCGGCGCTATGCGGCAGTATGTGCAAAGTCACGCACAGGACGAGTTGCTCAAAATCTATCGTCGTGAGTACATGCGCCGCTTCGCGTGGATTCGCATAGGAAAAATTTAGCAGAAAGTATGTTCCGCGTGGAGTAAGGAAGCGCAGAAGGAAAAAGAGAAGTGCGAGAGCGACCAAGATCTCACAGAGGAAATTTGTGCAGTGGCTAAAGCGGTAATACCAACATAAAACATACGGGACAAGGCAAGCTTGTCCCGCATATTCGTATTTGTGCTGTGCCCTTGAAAGCCAATCAAAGCTCCTGCGGCATCTGCCAGGCTTCGATATCGGTATGCAGCAGATGGTGAGAACGTTCGGACAGCGGCTTTCCGAGATACTCTTTGTAAAGCGCCTGCACATCGGGGTTTTCATGCGAGAAACGAAGGGGCATCTTGTAGTCAAGTCTCCACAGGACATTTCCGCGCGCCTCGGCGCACTCCTCGCCGTCGTGAATCGGCTGGCCGCCGCCACCTACGCAGCCGCCGGGGCAGGCCATGACCTCAACGAAGTCATACTGCACATGGCCGGAGGCAATCGCCTCCATGAGCTTTCTGGTGTTGCCGAGTCCACTGACCACCGCCGTGCGGACCGTGCCTGCACCGGGAATGTCGAAACTCGCTTCCTTCCAGCCCTGCATGCCGCGCACAGCAGTAAAGGCATCGGGGTCCGGATTTTCACCGGTCACAAGATAGTACGCGCTGCGAAGCGCCGCGTCCATGACGCCGCCGGTCGCGCCGAAGATCACCGCCGCGCCCGTACCGGAGCCGAGCGGCGAATCGAAGCTGCTCTCCTCCAAGGACGCTGGGTCGATCATCGAGCAGCGGAGCATCCGCACGAGCTCGCGCGTGGTGATGACCACGTCGACATCGGGGTCGCCGCATGCATCCTTCATCGTGGGAAGCGCCGCCTCTGCCTTTTTGGACGTACACGGCATCACGGAGATGACACGCATATCTTTCGGGGCGACACCGATCTTCTCTGCGAAATAGCTTTTGGCCACCGCACCGAACATCTGCTGCGGCGATTTCGCGGTAGAGAGGTTCTTTGCAAACTGCGGGAACTGCCCCTTTACGAACCGCACCCAACCGGGACAGCAGGAGGTAAACATCGGCCAGGAATACACATCCCTGTGCGTAAAGCGCTCGATGAACTCGCTGCCCTCTTCCATGATGGTGAGGTCGGCGCTGAAATTGGTGTCGAATACATAATCAAAGCCCAGCTCCCGCAGTGCGGAAGCCAGAACGCCCGGCGCGGCCTGTTCGGGTGAGAGACCAAAATATTCTGTCCACGCCGCGCGGACGGCAGGTGCAACCTGTACGACGGTCGTGAGGGTGGGATCGGCGAGCATGCGGTAGACGTGGTCGGTATCGTCGCGCTCCTCCAATGCACCGACCGGACAGTGGGTCACACACTGTCCGCAATAGGTGCAGAGGGACTGGGAAAGGCTGTCCGCCTTTGCCGTACCGACGGTCGTCCGGGAGCCGGTGCCAACCAGATCCCAGATATGCACGCCCTGCACCTTATCGCACACCTGCACGCAGCGCATGCACTTGACGCAGCGGTTTTCAAAGCGCAGAATGGGCGCGGAGTAGTCGACCGGCGCCGGACGCAGCTTTTTCTGATAGGGCGCGCCGAGCAGATTATAGTCGTTGGCGAGCTTCTGCAGCTTGCAGTTTCCGCTGCGCGTACACTTGACGCAGTTGACCTCGTGCTGGCTGAGAAGAAGCTGCAGATTGACGCGGCGCGTCATGCGCACCTTCTGAGAGTTCGTGTGGATGACCATGCCCGCATGCACCTCGTTGTCGCACGCGGCGACAAGCGTTTCCTGTCCCTCGACCTCGACCATGCAGATGCGGCAGGCACCGATCTCGTTGAGATCCTTGAGATAGCAGAGCGTCGGTATTTCAATCCCCGCCTCGTGCGCTGCATGAAGAATACTGGTTCCTTCCGGCACGCAAACAGTTTTGTTGTCAATGACAAGCGTTACCATCTTTCCGTCCTCCCTCCTTTGAAGATGCCATAGCCAAAGTGGTCGCAGCGCAGGCAGCGTCCGCTCTCCGCGCAGGCTTCTTCGTGCGTCATGCCGCATTCAATGTCTTCAAAATCACATTTGCGCTGGGCTGCCTCACGCTCTTTGGTGTTGACGCGGCCGCGCGCGGGGCAGACGTCCAGATGCGGCGCAGGGATCTCCACATCGGTACGGATCTCATGGTGGAAGCCGAGCTGCTCGTCGATATTGGCCGCCGCGACCTTGCCTGCCGCGATGGCGCGGATGGCGGTGGCCGGGCCGGTCACGCAGTCGCCGCCGGCAAAGACGTTTTCCATGTTGTCGATCTGGCTGGAGCTTTCGGCCATAAACGTTCCCCTTTTAATGGGGATACCGGTCTGCTCAAAACCCGCGATCTCCACGCCCTGCCCGATGGCGACGACGATGATGTCCGCCGGAATGCGTTCTTCTGGCTGGTCTGCCGCGTCCGGGCGAGGCCGTCTGGACTTGTCGGCAAGGCCGATGATCTGCGGCTGCACCCAGAGGGCGGCAGCCTCGCCCGCTTCGTTTGCCTCGATGCGCACCGGCGCAGAAAGCTCGCGGATCTCCGCACCCTCGGCAATTGCGCCCTGCACCTCGTCGGGAAGCGCAGTCATGTCCGCAATTCTGCGGCGATAGACGCAGGTGACGCTCGAAGCACCCAGACGCACGGAGCTTCTTGTCACGTCCATCGCCACGTTGCCGCCGCCGATGACCACGACGCGCTTGCCGGTGAAGTCCGGCATGATGTCGTCGCCGATGGCGCGCAGCATTTCGACGGCAGACATGACGTTTTTGCTGTCCTCGCCGGGAATGCCGGTTTTCTTGTCCGTATGCGCGCCGATGGCGACATACAGGCAGTCGTAATCCTTGTGCAGCTGTTCAAAGGAGATGTCTTTTCCGACCGTCACTTCGGTATGTACCTCCACGCCGGTGGACAGAATGGAGGCAATTTCCGCGTCCAGCTTTTCGCGCGGGAAGCGGTAAGCCGGGATGCCGTAGCGGAGCATACCGCCGAGCTGCTTCTTTTCCTCAAAAATTGTCACGCTGTGTCCCATGAGGCGCAGATAATACGCGCAGGAAAGGCCGCTCGGGCCTCCGCCGATAATGGCGACGCGTTTGCCGGTCGCCTCCCCGCAGGCAGGATTCGGGACATTGCCCGCATGATCGACTGCATAGCGCTTGAGGCCCCGGATATTGACGGGCGCGTCGACCATATTGCGGCGGCAGCGCGCTTCACACGGATGCTCGCAGATATACGCACAGGCGGTCGGCATGGGGTTATCCTTGCGAATCAGGCGCACGGCGTCTGCGTACCGCCCCTCGCGCACCAGCGCAACATAGCCCGGCACATCCACGCCCGCAGGACAGAGCGAAACGCAGGGCACGGGGTTCTGCAGCGACGCGAGGCACCGGTGGTGCTGAACGTGGTTCACATAATCGTCCCGGAAGCCCTCAAAGCCGCTCAGGACCAGCTGCGCCGCGTCGCGGCCGATGGCGCAGTCGGCAGAGGCGACGATGGCGCGCGCCGTTTTTTCGATGGTGTCGATGGTCAGCATCGTACCAGTACCGTCGAGCACCTGCCCCATCAATATGCTCAGCTGGCCAAGTCCAATGCGGCAGGGCACGCATTTGCCGCACGACTGCGCGTGGCACAGCTGCAAAAATGTCAGCGACATATCGATCGGACACAGGCCCGGAGGACTGGACGCGATCCTGCGTTCCATGTCCTTGTAGAGGCGGTCAACGACCGTCTGGGCCTTGCTTGCGGTTTTGATATCCAATCTGCTCAAGGCTGGCTCACTCCTTCTGCTTTTCTGATCTTTTTATTCTATTTTTTGATATAAATAGCATTTTTTAATCCAAAAAAATCATAGCATATCCACCGGATACCGGTCAATACTTATCGATAAATTCTTATCAAACCGCTCATTCTTCTTTTGCGGACCGTCTATTCGTAATTTGATATGTCCCATTTCAAAAGCCGGAGGCAACCCTAATACGCGCCGGAGCAGCGGCGTTGTTTTGCGCCGCTGCTCGTTTTGTTTATTCAGCCTGTACGTTTTGCTCGGTATAGATCTTTGTGTCATCCTTATGAACTGTGTTCAGTTTGGGCTCCGCCGTCTTCTGCCCAGGAATAAAAATGGGTCGAGTGCGTATCCGACGCCAGCGGTGCAGGGTCGAGGCGGAAGCCGGAGATCCCGAGCGCCTCTTCCGGGCGAACCCATGGTTTTCCCTGTACGGCGCTCGTTTCCTCATGCGTCAGAAGCCCCCGGTAGATCGTCAGCGCCCGCCGGTAATAGCCGTCGCGGATGCAGGTCTCCTCCTCGCCGTCATTCAGCAGGTGCAGGATCAGCGGCAGCATCTGCGCTGCGTAGGCAACAGACGCAGAGCGTGCGACCGCGCCCGGAATATTTGCAACACAGTAATGCACAATGCCGTCTACAATGTACCGCGGATCTTCATGCGTGGTCGCGCGGCTGGTCTCGATCGCGCCCGGCTCGTCGTTGGAAATATCCACGATCACTGAGCCCTTTTCCATGAGGGAAAGCATGTTTCGGGTGATGAGGAACTCTTTGTTCTCCTTCTGCCATTTGACACAGTTGAGGACGATATCCATTTTCGGCAATTCTTCCGCAATATGCGCCCGTGAGCAGCGCCTAACGCGGACGCGGCCATTATACTGTGCTGAGAGCGCACGGAGCCTGTGCATATTTCTGGCCATGACCGTACAGTTGGCGCCGAGCGCCTGTAAGACCTGCAGAGCGCCTCTGCCGACTTTTCCGCTTCCGAGAATCAGCGCATGGATGCCCGGCTCCCCCGCAAAGCCGCCGACATATTTTCCCTTTCCGCCGTGGATGGTCAGCAGCGATTCCAGCCCGAACAGCGCCCCCTGCTTCCCCGCTGCCTCACAGTTCGGGGAGCCATATCGATGGGAATCCTCCGCCGTAAATGCAATGCAGCCGCTTTTCATCAGCGCGTCGACCTCCTCCGGATTTGCCGCCGGATGCAGGCAACCGAGAAGTAGCTGGCCTGTCCGGATCAACGGCCATTCCTCCGGCGTAAACTCCTTGACCTTGGCAACCATATCGCAGACCTTGAACAGCTCCTGCACGGAGTCTGTCAGAAGCGCTCCCGCAGATTCATACGCTTCATCCGAAAAACCGGCTCGTTCTCCGCAGCCGCGCTGTGCATAAACAGTGTGTCCTGCGGTCGTGATGGTCTCCACCTCTTTTGGCGTACAGATCACTCGGTTTTCACCCTTCTTCGTCTCACGCAAAATCCCCAAAATCATATGCCGCGCCTCCTTTCAACAAATATTTTTCTTGTCATGCTGTGTTTTCTGTTTTTATATTATACAGGAAAATTGGCAGATCCGCAATGCTAATAATATGAAGTCTCAGTTTAATTTAGTGCCGCTCCGCATACCTCAACAAAAACGTGCAGGATTTGAGCGGATCCCGCTCAAATCCTGCACGTTCCAAGTTTCTGTGCAGCGCTTATTTCTCACGCTCAGCCTTCTGACACGCCGGGCAGACGCCCTCAAAGATCAATCTGTGCCGCGTGATCCGATACCCGGATTCCGCTGCGATCGTTTTGTCCGGCGTTGGGTCGTATGAAAACGGGGCATCACAGACTGCACCGCAGCCCGTGCAGATCAGATGATAATGAAAATCCGTCCTGCAATCATACCGATCCGCTCCCGGAACCTTTACATGTGTGATCTGCCCCTCCTCAGAGAGAATATTCAAATTCCGATAAACCGTTCCGCGGCTGATTCTCGGGTCTTTTGCACGGATCTCCAGATAGATCTGGTCTGCGCTCGGATGGTCATGGTGTTCCTGTACCGCTTCCAGAACAATTTTACGCTGCCGTGTGTTTCGGTACTGCATCTTGCTTCCGCCTGCCCTCATATCATTCAATTTCATCGTCTGCCATAAAAAATCCGGACTTTCCGCCCTTATCCATGAGCAGATATATGAATTGTACCGCAAAATATATCGGCTGTCAACATTCCAGTAATTGCAGTTTTTGGCAGCAGATTTCCTGTCGTTTTTCCCCCCTTGTCAAACGAAACTGAATCAGATATACTCAAAATAGAGGAGAGAAGCCGAAGTTCCGGAACAAATCCTGCAACGGAGCCTCTGTTTTCCTGTCTATATAAACAGAGCGACAAACGAAAGGAGATTACACTATGAAAAAGGATCGCCAACTTGTAATTCTGCTTGCCGCCCTGCTGGTTCTGATTTTTTTTATCCAGCTGTGCTGCGGGCAAAAACACGTCCATGACCCCTGCGGCCACTGATTTTACCTACGCCGAGGACTATTCCTAAAGCAAAAAAGGCTGCCGCCGAGGCTGTTGCAAAGGAGCAGGAACCATGATCAGGCGGAGCAATACTACTGTTTTTTATAAATCGCTTGCTATCAGGACTCGGTATCTATTATAATATAACCACCACAGGAAACCCATATGAAAGCAGCTTTGCCCCGCCTGCACCCGCCGCCATTCCGACGTGAATATGCAAGGAGGTATTGTCTATGCGTACACAAGCCATCCGTTCCAGAGAGAATCCTAATCTCGAACTCATTGCATTCCATGGTCATTTTGCAACCCGGCATTCCCATAACAGTCATTACCTTGACATCACACGGCTGAAGCACGAATACAGTCTGGCGCACGACACTGCGCTTGCGCTCGCAAACCATTACATCTACGAAAAGTCGATCGACACCATCATCTGCATGGATGGCAGCGAGGTCATCGGCGCGTTCCTGGCCCGACAGCTGACGCAGAAAATTTTGTTCTCTGTCAACAATAACAAGAGCATCTGTGTCGTCACACCGGAATATGACTCCAACGGTCAGCTTCTGTTCCGTGAAAATCTGGTTCCCATGATCCATGGCAGAGACATGCTTCTATTGATCTCGACAGTCAATTCCGGAAAAACTGCGCGGCGCGCCCTTGATTGTATCCAATATTATGGCGGCAAAACGCAGGGCATTGCGGCGGTTTTCAGCGCGATCCCAGAGCTGGACGGCATCCCGGTATTAAGTCTGTTCACGCCTGCCGATATCCCGGGCTATGAGACCTATCCAACCGGCGAGTGCCGAATGTGCAAAGCCGGGCAGCGAATTGACGCACTGGCGAACAGCTACGGTCTTTCCACCTTCCAATGATCCTTCAGACAGGCAGCGCACCCGGCCTTCGCGTCCGGGTGCGCTGTTTATCTGATCAGAAAACATCTTTTGCGTAACCGCTGACGAAACCGTTTGTCAGCCCATATCGGCGGCAAGGGTCTGGTCGATGAGCGTTTGCAGCGTCTCCGCCTGCTTCTTTTCCGTGATGGCGCCTACGATGGGGTCACCCACGATGTTGCCGCTGCGGTCCACCACATAGGTGGTGGGATAGGCGAAGATGTTGGTTGTGAATTTTCCGGCCTCGCCGTCGGAAGCGAAATACACGTTCTGATAGGTCGCGCCCTTCTTGGCCAGCACATCCTTCGCCTCCGAGATTGCCGCTTCGTCGCCGTCCAGCGTGAAGGTGTTGACGCCGATGAGGGAGCCGCCCTTCTCCGCAAGCTCTTTGTTCAGCGCGTCCAGCTCGGCAAGCTCACCCACGCAGGGATTGCAGGTGGTGAACCAGAAATTCACCACGGTGACAGCGTTGCCGGAGAACAGCTCGTCGCTCTTCACCGTGTTGCCATCCAGGTCCTTGCCCTCAAAGGCGGGGAATTTCTGCATGCTGCCGTCATCAGGCGGCGTGGTCATGTCGCTGCCCGCGGGCACGCTCATAGCGCCATCCGTAGATTGCTGTGCCGCCTCGGGGTACTTTTTCTCTATCATGGTCAGCTTGTTTTCAATCTCGCGGATCTTCTCCGCCGCCTCCTTGAGCAGCTTCAGCTCATCCTCCGTAAACTGATCTTTGGAACCTTCGATGGTGTCCAACAAGAACTCACCATAGTTTTTGCCGTCCTCCTGCATGGTCATGCCCTTATCGGCCGCCATGAACACCTTCTCCCAGAGTTCGGCATTTTCCGACAGGAGCGCGTTTTCCCGCTCCAGCAGCTCCTTGTGCAGAGCGAGCGCCTCCTCGGCGGTTTTCGGCTCGCCGGTCATGGCGGAGCTGTCTCCGCTCATATCCGCCTGCTTGTCGTTGCCCTTTGCGCCGCAGGCTGCAAGGGAGAGCAGCATCATCGCGCACAGCATCAGAGCCAGTATCTTCTTTGCGTTCATATTCGTTTCTCCTTAAGCTTTGTTGTTGTTTTCTCGCAGTGTCGCTGCGTTTTCTTTCTCTTTTCCATCGCCGAAGCCGTAGCGGAAGCACACGGCGTTCGTCGGACAGGCACGGATACACATCCCGCAGCGGATGCACTCGGTATGGTTGGGCGTTTTCGTCACATCCACGTCCATCTTGCAGGCTCTAGCGCATTTCCCACAGGAGACGCACTTACTCTTGTCCACCTTCATCTGGAAGAGGGACACCCGGTTGAACAGGGCGTAGAACGCGCCCAGCGGGCAGAGCCACTTGCAGAAGGGACGGTAGAACAGTACGCTCAGCACGATCACCGACAGCAGGATGCTGAATTTCCATGTAAACAGCTTGCCCAGCGCCGCCCGGATGCCGGAATTGGCAAGGGACAGCGGGATGGCTCCCTCCAGCACGCCCTGGGGGCAGAGGTATTTACAGAAGAACGGGTCGCCCATGCCAACATCGTTCACCAGAAGCGCCGGCAGCAGGAAAACCATCACCAGCAGCACGGCGTACTTCAGGTATGTCAGAGGCTTCAGCTTCTTTGTGGAGAGCTTCTTCGTCGGGATCTTATGCAGCAGCTCCTGAAACCAGCCGAAGGGACACAGAAAACCACAGATAAAGCGTCCC
>OICK01000677.1_pt1 | contig 14729 bp, 15 predicted proteins | sample 1581281 | NCBI WGS metagenome assembly OICK01 (sample SAMEA3882557, study PRJEB24775) | human gut metagenome | biome: human-associated habitat; feature: intestine environment; material: feces | place: Netherlands | collected 2009/2010 | reverse complement strand
CCTCAGCGATAACTTCTACCTCAACAAGGACGTCCTTTGGAAGCTCCTTTGCTGCAACGCATGAACGTGCCGGCTTTGATGTGAAATACTCGCCGTAAACGCCGTTGAAAGCTGCAAAATCAGACATATTTTTCAAAAAGCATACTGTCTTTACTGCCTTGCCGATAGATGTGCCTGCTGCCTCAAGAACGTTTGTGAGGTTCTTGCAGACCTGATGTGTCTGCTCTTCGATAGTTGTTGCCTCAACATTGCCTGTTGCTGGGTTTATTGCTATCTGACCTGATGTGAAAACAAGGTTTCCGACCTTCATTGCCTGTGAATATGGACCGATCGCATCTGGTGCATTTTTTGTGTAAACAACTTCTGCCATTTTAATCTACTCCTGTCTTATAAAATTTTATTTGTTGACTATCTTAAAGCCTGCTGAGGTAAGAGCCTGTCTTATCTCTCTGATATGGTCAAAGTTTCTTGTTTCAAGCACAAGTCTGAGGAGGCAGTCTGTGATATCGCTGTCCTCGCTCGCTCTCTCGTGATGAACTGAAACAACGTTTCCGCCGAGCTTTGAGATTATCTCTGAAACATCTCTCAGCTGACCAGGTCTGTCCTCAAGCTGGATAGTAAGAGTATCAGATCTGCCTGACTTGAGCAGACCTCTCTTGATAACTCTTGAAAGTATAGTTACGTCGATATTTCCGCCTGAAACAAGGCAAACTACCTTTTTGCCCTTGATATCAGGTATCTTATTGAACATTACTGCGGCAACCGGTGTTGCACCTGCACCCTCTGAAACGAGTTTCTGCTTTTCGATAAGGTGAAGTATAGCTGATGATATCTCGTCGTCAGAAACTGTAACAACGCCGTCAACATACTTGCTGCAATACTCGAAAGTATGCTCACCCGGCTCTTTTACCTTGATACCGTCTGCGATAGTGTGAACGCTTTCAAGGCACTCTATCTTGCCGTCTTTAAGGGAATTTACCATTGAAGGAGCACCCTCAGCCTGAACGCCGTATACTCTAACGCTTGGCTTGAGCTGCTTTACTGTGAAGGCAACGCCTGAGATAAGTCCGCCGCCGCCGACCGGAACAACGATAACGTCAGCGTCTGCCACCTGATTGAGTATCTCAAGGCCGATAGTTCCCTGACCTGCGATAACGTTCTCGTCATCGAATGGGTGAATGAATGTATAGCCGTTTGCATCTCTCAGCTCGATAGCCTTTGCATAAGCGTCATCATAAACGCCCGGCACAAGACATACCTCTGCACCGTAGCCCTTTGTTGCCTCTACCTTTGAGATAGGTGCACCGTCAGGCAGGCAGATTATAGATTTTATACCGTTCTTTGTTGCAGCTAGAGCAACGCCCTGAGCGTGGTTTCCTGCTGAGCAGGCGATAACGCCGTGTGACTTTTCCTCGTCTGAAAGCTGTGATATCTTATAATAAGCTCCTCTTACCTTGAAAGAACCTGTTACCTGAAGATTTTCAGTTTTCAGATAAACGTCACAGTCAGGATTTACTTTTGGTGCATGGATACACGCCGTTGGTCTGATGACCTCTTTGAGCACGTTTGATGCGTCAAAAACCTTATCCAGTGTAAGCATAAAAAACAACCTCTTTTTCTCTGTAATAAAAAAAGCCCTCGCCCGACTAGAGGCGAAGACATAATATCTCCGTGTTACCACTCTGATTGCAGACCAACGAGCCTGCCACTCATATCTCTTTCTAACGGTGAGAACCCGTATCCGCTTAACACACCTGCTTAGGCAGATCAGCTCAGAGATGATCCTGACGGCGTTATCCCTGCGGACTTTCACCAAACGTCCGCTCTCTGCGAAGTATTCGCACCGTCACCTTTCTCGTCACAGCCTTTATGATATTCAATACAATCATTATATCACCATAAATATGAATTGTCAACAGCAATAAAATGAATTTTTCTGCAACACAAAATAAAAACCCACACGCTCGTGCAGGTTTTTATTCATTAAGGAAGTATAGAAAAATATATGAAGAAAACAATCATGAAGTCATATTCACTGTCGGTCTTACCTTTCCGACTGTAATAATATTAACACTGCAATGTGATAGATTTATGTGCAAAACAAGTGTATTTGCAAAAATATCACCTTTTATTAGCATAATGCACGACGACATGACGGAGCTTTCCTGTGGTCATATCCTTGCCCTTTATATCCGCACCGTTATGGCTCATAAGCTCGGCACAGACTATCCCGTCGGTGCTGCATCTGAACACCTCGTGACCGTCACAGACCACAACCAGCTTTTCGCTGTCCACAGATATTCCGCCTGTTCTGCCGATGACATTTTCCTCTGCACCCTCTCGCTCCACCACATAGGAAACACGCTTTCCGTGATAGCGTTCAAGCTCTTTTAAAGGCGTGCCTTTATTTTTTCTGAAAAGTCCCATTTTACGCTCCTGTATCAATTATATGCTATATTATTATCATTTCCTGCACAAAGCTGCCTTGCGGAGGCGATAACGTCAAGCGACTCGCCCACCGACTGCAAAAAGGCTGACAGTAGCCCAAGCTGGTCAACGCTCAAACCCTCGCCAAGATAATTTGCAAATGCCGCAGCCATTATATTAAGCTGCTGACCGCAGCACGATCCCCTGTTTTCCACTGATACCGCCCTTTCCTGCTCACAGCGTTTCTCTGTCATAATATGCGGCAGAAGAATAATACGTTCGCATATGCAGATAATAAGGGCATATTCTGAAAGGGGTCAAACACCTATGAACATCACTCACACCATACTTGCCACAGTCGGCTCTATAATCGTTATGTTTGCCATATCAAAGCTGCTGGGCAACAAGCAGATATCCCAGCTGACGCTTTTTGACTACATCAACGGCATAACCATAGGCTCTATCGCCTCAGAAATGGCGGTATCGCAGGAAATTGGCGAGCTTATCGTGCCTATCATAGCAATGGTGCTTTACGGTCTGACAGGCTTTCTGCTTTCTGTGCTTACGATGAAGTCTATCCACTGCCGACATTTTCTTTCGGGCAAGCCTATCCTGCTTATCGAGAAAGGCAAGATATATCCTGAGAACCTGAAAACCGCCAAGCTGGACGTGAACGATCTGCTTTCAAGAGCGAGGACGTCAGGATATTTTGACATCTCGAAGATATACTACGCCATTCTTGAAACAAACGGCACTATCTCGTTCATGGAGCAGGCAGCTGAATCTCCTCTTACGCCGAAAGATCTGGGCTATCAAAAAGAGGACGAAAAGCTATGCACAAACCTTATCCTTGACGGAGTTGTCATGGAGGACAACCTGAGATACGCAGGCAAGGAAATAAAGTGGCTCACAAACGAAATAAGAAAGCAAGGCTGTTCTTCCCCTGACAAGGTCTTTCTCTGCATCGTTGACGGTAACGACAAGGTGACAGTGTTCCCAAAAACGCAGGAGAACAACAAAAAGATCTACTTTGACTGAACCTTTTTAAGAAACTCGTGGAGTTCCTCAGCAAGCTTGCTCACAGGCAGACCAACAACGTTATAAAAATCGCCGTCTATCTTTTCCACAAGCAGTGCACCAAGGCCCTGTATGCCGTAAGCACCGGCCTTATCCATAGGCTCGCCGCTTTTCACATAGGCTTTTATCTCCTCATCGGAAAGCTCTCTGAAAGTCACGGCGGTGTCAACAGAAAAGCTGCGGTAGCGGCAGCCTCTTCCCAGTGTAACGCCAGTTACAACGTGGTGGGTCTTGCCTGACAGCATTTTTAACATTCTTACAGCGTCCTGCTCGTCCGCTGGTTTGCCGAGAACTTCGCCATCACAGATCACCACGGTATCGCAGCCGATAACGACGCTCAGGTCATAGACCGAGGCTATACATCTGCACTTTATCCCTGAAAGATACTCAGGGGCAAGCTCAGGAGAAACGTCCTCAGGTATTTTTTCGTCACAGTCAGAGGGTATAACTCTGAAATTTTCACACATCAATGACAGCAGTTCTTTTCTTCTTGGCGATGCAGAGGCAAGTATGACGTCATACTCCATAAGCTCGCTTGAAATATTCACTGGCATAAAAATCTTCCTTTACTTCATTACTCAAAACAAGGCAACGCCCTTTACTACTTTGCGTTGCCTTGTTGTTTTTATACTATAGCTTTGTTCCGCACTCTGAGCAGAACTTAACGCCGGCAGGCTCTTTGTGTCCGCACTCTGAGCAGAAAACAAATCCGCTGTTCACAGGTGCCGGAGCAGGCTCAGGTTGTTGAGCAGGGGTGTCCACAACCGGTTTTTCCTCATTTATCAAAGGCTGAACGACTGGTTCAGGCATCGGTGCTGGCTGAGGAGCTGTTTCAGGCTGAGGCGTCGGCACTGCGGTCTGTGGGATAACAGGCTCAGGCATTGGAGCTGCTGTCTGAACAGGCTGAGCATTTGTAGAGTTCACAGGATTAGCCTGCGGTGGTACATATGCAGGTGAAACAGGGTGATTATGATAGCCCTGAGTATTCTGTATCACAGGCTGAGCACCGCCCATAGGCACTGCTGCACCCTGCGTAGGCTGCTGATAGACCGGCTGTGCAATTTCAGGCTGCTTTGTTCCGCAATTAGGGCAGAACGCCATATTCACAGGTATCTCCCGTCCGCAGCCTGAGCAAAGTTTCATTCCTCTTATCGTCAAAAGCTGCTCATTAAGGCCCTTGAGTTCTTCAAGAGTGGCGTCTATCTGAGCGATAAGGTTCTTGACCTCAGGCTCATCTATTTTATCAGCCATTTTGAGCTTTACAAATCTGCCTATTTCAGTATACTTATCGTTTATAAATGCAAGCTTTGCGTCTATCTGTGCTTTAATCGCATTTTCAGGCGTATTCTTTGGTGCAAAAAATCCCATTTTTACTCTCCCTTTCAGTTACTAATTTCGTCAGCACTCTGCTCCGCCTCGCTGTTTTCAACAGGCTGGGCGGTAGTTTCCGATGTAGTTGTTTCGCTTGGCTCTTCGCTCACAGGAGCTGTTGTGGCAGCGGTAGTTGTAGTGGTGCTCTCGCTCTCAGTTGGCTGAGTCTGAGCAGGCTCGCTGTCCTTATCTTTATCCTTATCGGCAGCAACGGCGTTTCCGCCCTCGTCAACTATCTCAGAATCCTTTATTTCCTTATCTATCTCTTCCTGTGACATCTGACCTCTCTTGACAGCCTTGTCATTTACAGAGGACAGACCGAGATAGCAATTCACATAATAATGCGTAAGTATCTGGTCATATTTATATCCAGCCTCGGCATAATAGCAAGCACCCCACTGCGACATACCAACGCCGTGACCCCAGCCGTAAGACTTGAACGTGAACACGCCGTCCTTATAGCTTATCTCCATAGCGTTCGACTTAACGTCAAAGAGGTTGCAGAGGGTTATTCCCGTTATCCTGCCGCTTGAACCTTCATATGTACAGCTTGTATGACCGTCGATAGTCACTCCGCTTATATACTTTCCGCTGAAAGCTGAATCTATCTTGAACCAGTTCTGAACGTCATCTGAAAGCTTTATATCAGTTTGGCTCTCGATACGTTCCTTGACTTCTTCCTTTGTATATGTTGTTTCTATTCCCCAGTTAGGGTCTTTGTTATCGAACTCGCTCTTTACACGCTGGAGATACGGATAAGAAACGCCCCATATATCCTGACTTGTGGTGGAATATCCTGCTGTAGACGCAGAATACACGGCATTTATGATATTGCCGTTATACATAACGGCCTGACCCTCGACCTTGTTCACGCAGTTCTCTATCTTTGAAGAATATCCGCTTTTAAGTCCCACAGTTGGTATCGCACCGAGAGAATCGTTGAATCTCACCCATGTATAGGCAGCCACGGCCTGAGCCTTTATAGCCTCTTCGCCCCAGTTATCGCCTATCTCGCTGTTTACTATACGGCAAAGCAGCTCGTGGCCGTTAAGGGTAACAGTCCCCCCTGAGATAATATCATATACAGTATAATACTCATCAGCGATACTTCTTGTATCAGTAAAGTTGGCAGGGTCGTTCATTGTGTTATAATACTCGCCGTTATCCTCAGGCATTTCCACTGTGAACTCAGACGCTGAGCTTTTTTTCTTGGAGATCTTTCCCTGCGTTTTCTGCTGGGCATAGGTCATATCATATTTGTCCACAGAGGATTTTTTGAACTTCACAAAGTCATACACCTCAGTGGCAGCAGTGGTCTTAATGCTCTGAGTTTCAACGTTTTTGACCTGCACCGCAGGAGCTTTCTGAGCACCCACGCTTTTATTGTCCAGCAGCAGTTCGCCACATACACCCACGGCAGTTATTCCCATTACGGCTGCACAGACATTTGCACATATCCTTTTTGTAATCAAATTCATTGTCAAGACACTGTCCTCATCTTTTAAGGCGGCTTTTTTGCCGCAAAACATTCCCATATGCAGTAAAAAAGTCACTGCATACCTAAGTATAAGTTTATCAAATACTGAAAAAAAGTCAAGACAAAGCTAAGTTTCGTCCTGACTTTTCAGCATTATATACAATTTTATAGCTGCATTATCAGCATATTAGCCAAAAACTTCAAATAAATTACTTGAAGAATCTCTGACCGTCCAGTTCCATACAGAATGTAAGTGACTCGAACCATGCTGCTGTGCTGCCGCCGCAATATTTTGGAGCGTAGTAATATACTGCACCGTTTGAGTTATCCTCGCCGCCAAGTGCTCTCTTTGCACACTCGATAGTGTTCTGAGTAGGCTTGTTTCTGCCGCTGTAGTAGCCGCTGATAGCGGTGAACTGGTTTGGTGCTGTGAGCACGTCCTTGATAGAGCTGCCGAATCTGCCTGACTTAGCTCTGTTGATGATAACGTTGGCAACAGCTATCTTGCTCTGCTCTGAGCAATCTCCGACCTCGCCCTGAAGAACATAGCAGAGCATATCGAATTCCTCATCGGTATAGCTTATCACCGAGCTGTCTGAGCTTGCTGCTGTTGTTGCAGCCTCAGTTTTCTTTGTTTCTGTCTTAGTCGTTTCCGACTTCTTTGTTGTCTGTGTTTTGGTTGTAGTAGTCTTTGTTGTTTCAGACTTCTTAGCTGCTGTTGTAGTTTTGGACTCTGTTTTCTTCTCAGTTTCAGCAGTTGTTGTTACTTCTGCCTTCTTGAGGTAGTCCTTCATTACATATCCGCTGTAGTCGCCGTATGTAACCTTATACCAACCGTCGTTTGTTTCAGCCGACACGATGACCTCTTCGTCTGCCGCAACGATAGCCTCGATCTCCGAGTTCTTGTCAGCCTTTGCTCTGACATTCACTATCTCAGTGGCATACATCGTAACGTTATCGACCTTTGTTTCTTTTGCTGCATTTGTAGTTGTTTTTGTCTTTTTCTTTGTTGTGGTTTTGGCAGAAGTTGTTGTCTCTGACTCTGCCTGTGCCATTTCATACTCGCTGATACCTGCCTTTTTCCAAGTAACGGTATTCATTGAAGTATAGGTCTCATCTCTCTCAGTTTCTGCTTCTGTTACAGAAGTGGTTTTAGTGTTGGTTATTGCAGCTTTTGTGTCCTTCTGAGCCTCGTTGTTGCCGCTTGTAAGTGCGAAGATACTAACTGTACCTATCATGAGCACTGCCAACGCACCGCTGCCCAGCATTGTTCCTACTTTCCTGACCGACGGCTTAGCTGTACGCTTTATGCTGTCTTCAGTTTTTTTCTGCTTCATTTTTATCACATTACCCTTTCCGACCGTCTGCGAGCAAACCGTCTTCACTGCCGTCCGTGAGCTTGACGCCAGCTAAAATTTATTTTACACCGAAACGGTGTAATAAACATCAATAATCCCAGCCGAAATATTTCTTATTGTTTCCGTATACGTTTCTCCAGCACTTAGGGAAGTAGATATCCTTATTTGCTTTCTCCTTATAGGAATCTATTATAAGATCCAGGTTATCGTCAGCCGTCATTTTCTTTGCCACGATGACCCACCTGAGATTTGAGGTTTCGTTTGTACAAGTTGAGAGCGATATATACTTATCGTCTGCTGTACACTCGATATCGTTTGAATACCACGAACGCTTTCTCACTTCTGAGATCCAGTCGTCGAACTTATAGTCGGCGTCGTCAAAATATCTGGTAGTCCAGTATTTGAAAAGCTTGCCGTCGTCCTGATTTTCAAGTATTCCCGTTACGAACGCACCCACGATAACATACTTGCAGTTGCTATCATAGATAGTATTGAACTCGATAACAGGATATTTCTTTAGAAAATCCACGCCCTTCTTATACTCTGTGAGGTGAGTGAAAGAAGTTCCCACATATCTCATGTTGTGACCGTAGATCGTGATATTATCAGACTGCCCGTCCTTATTTATGGTGGACCATGCGTCTGCGTAAATACTTCCCGACTCGTAATACTGTTTGTCAATATTCTTATAAAGATAATATTCATTATCCTTACCCTTGAGAACAGGGAAGTTTATATATTCATCTCCTGCGGAATTTTTAAAGCCGGGTATCTTTATCCAGCCTACGACGTCCTTATTTCTTTTCAGAAGTTTCTTTGCCCAGTCCTGAACTTTTCTGTCTTTCTTGGCAGCCTCAGGGTCTGAAACATCGATATCGTCTGCACCGTCATTCTTGCTCAGATCAACGTCATCGCTGAAATCAGGCTCATAATTGACGATCTCCTGCATATAGGTCTGATCCTGCTCGTCAGCTTTAAGAAAATCAGAAAGCTCGTTGAGTGAGATACAGAAAAGCACTATGGAGAACATGAACACTATCTTTCTGAACACTTCTCCTGCTCCGTCGCCCTTCCACGGGATAAAATATTTTACTACTCTTATAAAAAAATTAGTATCGTCCTTTTCGGACAGATTCATTGTTTCATTAGCCATTGACATTAACTTCAAGCCTCCGCCTTTTGATCATACAGCTCAAGCACCATTCTCAGTGCTGCCTCTGTTGTAAGCATACGGATCTTTCTTCTGTCCAAATCCTCATATTCTTCATAAAAGTCAAACCGTCTTACCAATTCTTTCTGACGGTCCCTCACTGAAACGTACACCGTGCCCACAGGCTTTTCCTCCGAGCCTCCGCCCGGACCTGCTATCCCTGTCACAGCCACCGCACAGTCTGCACCGAAAAGTTCAAGTGCACCTTTGCTCATCTCACTTGCCGTCTGCTCAGAATAAACGGTATATTGCTCCAGCGTTTGTGCTTTCACATTCAGGAGTTTCATTTTTATTTCCTCGGTATAGGTGCACGCACCGCCAAGAAACATTTCTGACGCTCCCGACACGGAAGTCACAGCCTGACTTATCATTCCCCCTGTACAGCTTTCGGCAGTGCAGAGTTTCAGACCGCTCTTTATCATATATTTTACTACACTTTTTGTAACAATGTCAATACTATCTGTAACCACTTTGTCACCTTCAGCAAATTTCATAGTAATAATCGCCCCTTTTAGTTATATATTGCACATAAAAAATACGTCTTTTTTGACTATTTTATTAATTCGACGGATTTTCAAAACCAATACAAACAACAATATCTGTAAACTTATGTTACGCTTTTGTTACCAAATTGCTGATTTTTCATTATTGAAAAGCTGTTTCGGACGGTTTCTGACGCAAAGAAAAGCCCTGAAAATTCGGGGCTTTTCGGCATTTTTCTCCACAGAACGTCAAAATATTCGGGTACAAAAAAGCGTACAATTAGCTGTAGTTGGTTACAGCTTTAACTCATTTGTAACTTTTTCACAGACACTATGCAGAACGTGTACGCCGTAAAAATACGACTACACATTTCTGATAAGATAAGGCTTTGTGCCCTCGATAGCTTTCTGGATATAAGGCTCCCAATCGAAAGCATTTTGAGCCGCCTCAACGTCTGCAAGGTTAGGTCTTGTCTTAGGGTGCTTAGGTGTGAACACCGTGCAGCAGTCCTCATAAGGGAGAATAGAAGTATCGAAAGTATCTATCTTTCTTGCTATCTCCACTATCTCGGACTTATCCATACCAACGCATGGTCTGAACACCGGCATACGACAGGCGGCGTCTGTGCAGACCATTGCATACATAGTCTGGCTCGCTACCTGACCAAGGCTCTCGCCTGTTACAAGTGCCTGAATGTCCTCCTTTTCGCATATCCTCTGAGCTATCTCCATCATAAGTCTTCTCATAAGGATAGTGAAAAGCTCCTCAGGGCAGTTATCTCTAAGCAGCTCCTGTATCTCTGTGAAAGGCACACAGAAAAAGTTTATATCGCCGCAGTAAGCAGTGATTATCTTTGCAAGCTTTTCAACTTTCATCTTCGCTCTGTCAGAAGTGTACGGCGGAGCCTCAAAGTGGATAGCAGAGATTATCGCACCACGCTTTGCCATCATATATCCTGCGACAGGCGAATCTATACCGCCTGAAAGCAGCAGCATTGCTTTTCCGCTTGAGCCTACAGGTATTCCGCCTGCACCCTCAATAGAGCCTGCATGGACGTAAGCGTTCGTTTCTCTTATCTCCACTGTTACCACGACGTCAGGGTCATGAACGTCAACTTTAAGGTGTGGGAATCTCTCAAGTATCTTTCCGCCCAGTTCTATACATATCTCAGGGGACTTGAATGGGAATTTCTTGTCTGAACGCTTTGCGTCCACCTTGAAAGTTCTTGCAGTTTCCAGCTCCTCCTCAATATAGTCAAGAGATTTTGTAAGTATCTCGTCCATATCCTTTTCCAGAACACAGCAGCGGCAGATCTTAACGATTCCGAAAACTTTCGACAGCTTTTCTACTGCCATGTCAACATCGCTGTCATCATCAAGCGGTTCAACGTAAAGAGTAGACTGTGCCTTTGACACGCTGAACTGTCCGCAGCTTTTGAGCCTTCTCTTTATGCTTTTTGTCATCATGCTTTCAAAGCTTGACTTGTTAAGACCTTTCAGAGCTATCTCGCCGTATTTACAGAGAATGATTTCTTTCATATTTTTATCCTTTCTTTGGAAAAATCGTCATCAAAAATCCTCGTCATTTTCATGACTTCTGCGACCTTTTTCGCCGTTTCCCTTTATAAATAGTACAAAACATTTGTTTGCATAAATTATCTTATCCTGCACAGGTCATTTTGTGCAGCTTTTATGCCCTCGATTAGGGCGTCGATATCCTCTTTTGTGGTATGGATACTAAAGCTTATCCTTATAGTCGAATCAAGGTTCTGTTCAGGATATTTAAACTCTTTTAGCACAGAGCTTTTCTTGCCCTTTGAGCAGGCTGAACCGCTTGAAACATATATCTCACGCTTTTCAAGATAGTGGAGAAGTACCTCCGATTTAAGCCCCTTGACTGCAATGCTGGTCACATATGGCGAACCGCCTTTTCGTGAATTTACGAAAATCTCGCCATTTTCTTCACATTTTTCTATGAGATATGACTGCACCTGTGCGGCTTTTTCAAAGTTTTCCGAAACGTTTGGAGCAAGCTTTTTCACTGCCGCACCAAATCCGCATATGAGCGGAACAGACTCCGTACCTGAGCGAAAGCCCTTTTCCTGACCTCCGCCAAGCATGAAAGGCGGTATATGCACGCCTTTTTTCACATACAGTGCACCGATACCCTTTGGAGCGTATATTTTATGACCGCTAAGGGATATCATATCGGCATTCAGCTTTTTGGCTTTCACAGGAATTTTCATAAAGCCCTGAACGCAGTCGCAGTGAGTAAGCACCTGAGGATATTTTTTCTTTATCATGGAAAAAGCTTTTTCCACAGGAAGTATGTAGCCGTTTTCGTTGTTCACAAGCATACAGCTAACAAGGAACGTATCCTCATTCACTGCCGCAAAAATATCACGGGCGTTTATCTCGCCGTTCTCGTCAGGGGATATCCTTATTACCTCACAGCCCATTTCTTCAAGTTCCTGTGCAGGATTGTTCACCGCAGGGTGCTCCACAGAAGAAATGACCACACGCTTTTTTCGCTTGCCATGAGCCTTATAAGCACCAAAAATGGCAGTATTATTGCTCTCTGTCGCACCTGAGGTGAAATAGACCTCATCAGCGGTCACGCCCAAAGCCTCCGCCACAGTTTCACGGGCGTCAGACACAAGCAGCTCTGCGTCAAGACCTGCCTTATGAAGTGATGACGGATTGCCGAACACTTCAAGCCCTTTCATCACCGCCGCTTTAGCCTCTTCACAAGGTTTCGTGGTGGCAGCATTATCAAGATATATCAATTATTCCAAGTCCTTTCGTATTTTTTCGCAGTTATATTTATTATAACATATATTTATGAATAATGCAAACAAATCGGTAAAGTGAGAAATGAGGAATTATGGTATCGCCTGCGGCGATGTATTTTTATACAGCACAATGCGGCACGGCATTTTCAGCCGCACCGCACAGAGCACTATTTATTGCAGTTACAATTACTTCCCCATGACGCCATTGACAGTCTGATATAATATCCCTGAGCCTCTCCGCAGACCGGGCACTTTTCAGGGGCTTGCGTGCCCTCCATGATATATCCGCAGTTAAGGCACACCCACGTTTCAGACTGGGAGGAAGAGAACAGCTTTCCCTCTTTCATCAGTCTGCCAAAAGCTGCGAAACGCTTGCCGTGGACATCTTCTATTTTTGCGATATTAGTAAAGTCCTGAGCTATCTTTCCATAGCCCTCCTGTCTTGCAACATCAGCAAATGCAGGATAAACGTCATCTGATTCCTGATGCTCGTTATGGTCTGCCATACCAAGCAGCGTGCACATATCCTCTGAGATATCCACTGGATAACCGCCGTCAACGAACACGCTCTCCCCTGACAGCTCTTTAAGATGCTCATAGAATATCTTTGCGTGGACTTTCTCCTGATTGGCAGTGAATTTGAACAGGTCGGCAAGCACATACAGCTTTTGCTGTCTTGCTTTTTCCTCCGCCATTGTGTAGCGGTTTCTTGCTTGACTTTCCCCCGCAAAGGCTCTCATAAGATTATCTTTGGTTTTTGAATTTCTGAAATCTGACATTTTTTTATCCTCCTTTATACTTATACAGTCAGCGTGCCTGACTTGCTTTCCACAAGAATGAGTATCTGCTCTTCCTCCGCAGTTTGTGCATTTATATACACAAGCACGTTTCTGCCGTTCTCTGCCCTGCACCTGAACTCATAGCACAGCTTTTCTTCCAAACCGTCCGTAGGGATAAGTGCAAGCCTGCCTGAAACTATCTCAAGGCGTGGTGAAACGCTTTCTTTTGCACGGCTTTGTGATATCTCCGCCTCGGGGATATCTCTGTCATAATGGTTCACCAAAAAGCCCTTTGCGTCAAAGCCTAATATCTCACCGTCGTCCATTGCCACTGAAACTTTTATAAGGTCGGTGTAACAGCACACGTCAAGATCTTCATAAGCGAAATTCACTGTGAGAACGTTGTCGATATTTTCATAATAGGTGGTTTTCATTGACAGGATACCAAGGTCGTCAAGGAACTCCTCCGCAGCCTTTACGCCCTGCTCGTTTGAAAGCTCAGTGCTTTCGCATATACGGCTCTTGAGGAAATATGAGATATAGCCGCCCTGCTTTGTCACCTCGCAGGCTATTGTCTTATCATCGTTTGAAAATCTCCAGCATGGCATTTTTCCCTCAACGTCTGAGATATCTGTGAAAATGGTTGAGTTCATATTAAGTCCCAACGAGCAGCGTTCAAGTGCCTTTGTCTGTGACACAGTCTGTGCAGAGCTTGTCATGCGTGGAGTTCTTTCAAGGATATTGTCAGAGAATGGGCCGTCATAAATAAGGCTCGGATAATCTTCAAAGCTGCCCTCAAAGTCGGAAAAGCCCTCTGTTACCGTAGGTGGTTCGCCCTGCTGAGAGCCTGTTTCCGTCAGAGATATCTCGCCGCTGCTCACAGAGCTTTCAAGCTCCCACATATCCTGTGAAAGTTCCTTTGAAAAGTCATAAAGGGAGGAAATGTTCTCATACTCTTCCTGTGATATCTCCTCGCCGTTCATAAGCTTTTCGCTCACCGCCATGGAATAGTTTCCTACCTGAGAAAGAAATTTATAGGTGTTTTCAAGCTGCAACTCCTCCACAGGCAGTTGGGCAAGTGCCGCCTTTGCAGAGGCAGCCTCACGGTAAAGTTTCACCGCAAGTGACTGGTGCATTTTCCCTGAGCCTGCATAAAGCTCCTTTTCAAGGGTATCGCTCACGTTCTCAACGGCGTCGCAAAGATCGCCAATTGCCCTTGCATATGTGTAATTCACCGAACGCACTGCCTTCTCCGCACTGTTCATAAGCTGAATATCTCTCACCGCCAGCACGCCTATCAACGCCGCCGCAAAAGATATTATCCTGACAGCGTTTCGTCTTGATATATCCATAATATGTTGCTCCTTCTTCATTATTTGCGGTCATGTCCGCACCATTATTATGCCGCCTGAAATGCTGATTATTCTCAGGATATGTTCCTTTCAGTGCCATTTTCGGCATATCATAACACACAAAATTTCAAAGTATTTCTTGTGTAATGTGAACATCTTTATTTGCTTTTTATGCCATATAAGGTAGCTTTGCGGTCAAAATATTATCTTTTAATGCCATAACTGCATTTTTATGTATGTGTTTGCATTTGACAATATGGTGAAAAAGGGCTATAATAAAGGATGTGTAAAAATGTTAGTTGTAAAAGGCAGAAAGATGGAACTTCTGCCATAGTTTTAATGGGAGGATATTATGAAGTTTTTTCCTAAGCTGACGGGTGTAGTTTTGTCAGCGGCAATTCTTT
>OICK01000670.1_pt1 | contig 14809 bp, 18 predicted proteins | sample 1581281 | NCBI WGS metagenome assembly OICK01 (sample SAMEA3882557, study PRJEB24775) | human gut metagenome | biome: human-associated habitat; feature: intestine environment; material: feces | place: Netherlands | collected 2009/2010 | reverse complement strand
ATCTTTCACAAAGTTATGGGCGCTGGATTGTTGGTTTTCACGAACCAATGACCAGCCCTTTTTGCGCTCAAAAAGGGCGCTGGGATTGGAGGTGATGAATATGAGCAAAGAACAGACAGCAAAGAAAGAGAGATTTCTGAGAGAGGTGGAGCGGCAGCTCCTGCGCAAAGGACTGGATTCGGAGATGACGGAAGGCGGGATACTCAACGTCAAATGGCACGGTCAGTTGCTCTGTGACGTTGATGGCGACGGTGTGGTTTGTTTCCCGTCGAAGACGGTCAGGGGAGTAGACGCAGATGCGTCGCTTCAGACTGTGATACAAATCGCTTCGCAGGTCAGAGAATATATGCCGATCTTTGCACGCGCTCCCGCACTGAAAGCAATCGGGCTGGAGGGCAGCTACAAAATCCTCGCAGATTTCGGGGACGCGGTGCTGGCCGGGCGGCTTGGGAAAAAGGGCGCTAATTTCGTAACATGGGAATGGGATTTTGACCGCAATGGTGTGCATATGGGACACTACTTTATAGAGGACTATGCGGGTGCAAAACGAGACTTCGCCGCCCGTTCCAGGTTGATAGAACCCCAGCGCCTTTTTTCGGACAAGGAACTGGGTGTGATCCGGAATGCGTGCGAGTTTGCATTGGCGGATGACGCGACGCTCACATATGGCGACGAAACGCGGCTCCGCAGCATACAGGAGCAGATCGAAATTCTTCTGCCAAGAAATCAGGAACAGGAACAGGAGCAGGAACAGCGTTCCGAGATGGAACAGACAATGTAATAATCGCAGAGGGCCGGGATTTCTTTTCGGAAGTCCCGGCTTTTTGCGTTCTGGAGGTGAACGATCATTGTAGATAAATCAAAGCACTGGAATCTGCACATCAGCCGGTGTGCGCCGGACTGCCCGCGCGATCCGCCGGAGCCGCTGGTGTGCAGCGACTATGAACGCTGTCAGCACTGCAACTACATGGCGCACGGCTTTCAGTGTGACCACGGAAACGGGCGGTGTGTGTTGACAGACATGGAAGAAATCAACGGAAGGAGGCAGATCCTTGTTCAAAGCATCGCTGGAAAATAACAATAACCCGGAAATGGGAACTGTTACAGTCGAGTTTCCCATTCCGGAAGATCAGTACGAAGAAACAATCCGTGCGCTGAAAAAAATTAAGATCGGCACAACGCTGGATAAGGATTGCTGTGTTGCAGATCTTCGTTCGACAGACTGCCCAGCATTGCGCAGGATGATCAACCGGATGGCGAACGTAGACGAGCTGGACTGGCTTGGAAAACAGTTGGAGAGCTTCGACCGGTATGAGCTGCTGCAGTTCAACGCGGCAGCGGAACGCTTTGGGTTGTCCTCGGTGGGTGAGATGATCGATCTCTCCCTCCAATCCGGAGAGGTAACGGTTATTTCGGATTTCAGCGATTTGGAGCTGGTCGGAAAACGGCACTATCTGACCGTCCACGGTGCCTGTGATTCGGAAGAACTGGAGAATCTGGATGGAAAGGAGACGGCGTTGGCGCTGATCTCCGGGCAGCCCGGCTATGTAACGAGATACGGTGTTGTGTATCCTTGCGTGCTGACCGCCTCCTTTTCTGCTGGGGCCGGCGCGTCGGCCGGAACGATTGGCTACGCGGAAGAAGTCACCCCGACGCTCAAGGGCAGCCCCAGCGGCAACTGTATGCCGTCCGTCATGTACCTACACGATCAGGGCGGGCAGCGGATGGACGTGTGTGAAAATATGACCGGAACGCTCCGCGCCAGCGAAAAGGGGCATCAGCCCTTAGTGTATGAAAACCATGGTGTTGATGCCCGTATCCGGGAATCCAGCGAGATCAGTCCAACAGTCACAGCCCGTTTTGGCACAGGCGGCGGCAATACGCCGTTGGTGCAGGAACCAAACGAGGTCTACTGCATCGTCGGCAACATCATTGACCGTCAGCCTGAAAACGGCGGCAACGGCTGTGGATATCAGGAAAATCTTGCATACACGATTACAACTTGTGACAGGTTATCTGGATATCCAGATAAGCGGTCTAATCCCGAGGATTGAGTTATCCCGAGATTGCCTTGCAGCGGTTCACAAATCTCTTGGTTTTTCACTGCTTTCTGTGTACTGTCCACAAATAACCTCCAGATAAGAAAAATTATAAAAACACCTCTATAATGTAGCTGGCGGCATAGGCCGACTAACTGCATTCAGAGGTGTTTTTATGTCTGAAATTGTATTTGAAGTTTTATGTGCAGAAGTGTTGGAGGCGTTGCGCGGGTTGGGGCTTGGCAAGTTCAGCATCCGAAACTATTACTACGAGGGGATGTGGCCAATTATAAAGGCATATCGCTCGGAGGGGCTGGTATTTTACAGTATTCCCTTTACGAGCGAAGTTGTAGATCGCTTTCGTGCAGAACACGAAAATGGTTTGGTCTCTGACCACGTTTGGATGAGCATCAGAAAAGTAAAAGCCCTCTTTGAGGAGTACATACAAACCGGAGAAATAATCTGGCAGCGCCTCAAACCCAAACCCAAAGTTTGTATATCGCCATATTATCAAGAAATCCTACTTGGTTTCCGAAAGCATGAAGCGAATACGAGATCCATTGGATACGGGAGCTTACGGGATGAGGAAAATATCTGCCGGAGATTCTTTGCATATCTTGATGCCAATGGCCGTCATAACTGCAAAGATATCGATTTGACAATAGTCAATGATTTTCTCATAGTCATTGCGCCTCAACGGAAGTCCAGCATAGATAGAGTGACTTCTACACTAAGGCACCTGTGCGAATACCTTCTTTCCAAAAAAATATGCAATGATTTTAGCACCGCGTTGACTGCTCGTCCTGCGCCTCGGAGAAAACTGCGGCCTGCTTTCTCGGCAAGAGAGGTGGGTATCGTCATGGAAGCAGCTGCAAAAAGTCCGGCCCTATCTCTCCGCGATACTGCGATGTTCTCCATTGCCGCCAGCTTGGGAATGAGAGCAGGCGACATCGTTCGTTTAACGCTGTCGGATATTGACTGGGTTCACCACGAAGTGCGCTTCGTACAGGGCAAGACTGGCGTTGAACTGTGTTTACCCCTCGAAGCGTCAGTGGGAAACGCCATTGCGAATTACATTCTGCACGAGCGCCCAAAAACAAAGTCTCAAGTTCTTTTTGTACGGTCCCGTATACCTTTTGATGCCATGACTTCAACAGCTGCGGGAGACCGCCTCAGAAAATACATGAAACTCACGGATATTGAGTACACTCCGGGAGACGGAAAGGGCTTCCATAGCTTTAGAAGATATGTCGCCAGTTCCATGATAAATTATGAGGTACCCGTCGATACCGTGAAAGAAATTCTGGGCCATACGCAGATGGACTCAATGAAGTCCTATATGCGTATCAGTCGTGAAAAGTTGGCAATGTGTTCGCTCAGCCTGAATGGCATCGAAGTACGCCAGGAGGATTTGCTGTGAAGTATGCATTTCATGGAGCATTTGCTCCCTACATTTATGGCCTGATAGAAAAGAAACGATCTCTCGGCTATGATTATTACGAAAGCGAGCGCATTCTCCGTACCTTCGATGAGTTCTGCCGAGAGCAGTTCCCGTGCGAAACCCACTTGACTGCGAAAATTGTCATGAGATGGGCCGAACAGACTGGAACCGAACAAAACCTGTTTCGGCTGAATAGGGTATCCGTGATCCGAGAACTTGCCAGGCACATGAACAGCGTAGGCTGTCAAGCCTATATCCTGCCGCTTGATTTCACAAAGAAAACCGGTCGCCATATCCCTTATATTTTCTCATACGAAGAATTAGCCAGATTGTTTCGAGAAATAGACTCCTGCGCTCCCAGTCTCAACGCACCAACGAGACATTTAGTCGTGTCCGTGATTTTTCGCATGATCTACTGCTGCGGTCTCAGACCGGTAGAAGCAAGACGCCTCCGCAGAGAAGATGTCAGTCTGCGCGACGGGGTTGTGAAAATTCTGGAATCCAAAGGACATAAAGACCGAATCGTTGTACTCTCTGAGAGTATGCTCGCCCTATGTGTGACTTATGACCAGCGTGCAGACACGATTTATCCTGACCGAAAATACTTCTTTCAGAGTCCAAGTGCCAGAGGAGATGGGATGTATTCTATGGAATGGATGATTCCCACGTTCCGCCGGTTTCTCCATTCCGCAGGTATATTCGGATACGCCGGGGTCACCCCGAGAACTTACGATTTGAGACACTCGTTTGCCACACACCGCTTGTACCAGTGGATAAAGGAAGGAAAGGACGTGAATGCCTGCCTTGCCTATTTGAGCGAGTACATGGGACACGCAAATCTCTCAGATACAGCGTATTATATACATTTACTTCCGACCCTCTATACTGATTTTCCAGAACTACATCTGGACACACTCCAAACGGAGGTGCGCTCATGAGATTGAAGGATGAAAAATTCTATAAAACGGTGCGGGATTTCCTTGATATCTATCTGATTCGGCACAAGGGATATAGCGCAAATACCCAAAAATCGTATCGGGAGGCGTTGAATCTTCTTCTCCTCTACTTCAAAACGGAACTTGGCCTTGAATACGTCAATATTGGATTTGAGGATATCACTTATTCCAATATAACTGGATTTCTTGAATGGCTCTCAAGTTCCAGAAACTGCTCACCTGCAACGATAAATCTGCGGTTGATGGCGATTCGTTCCTTTACAAAATACGCCGGAATACTAGACCCTGCAAAAATCCATACCCAAGTGGAAATCAGCAACATTTCCATTCGGAAAATGCCGGGTAAAGTAGTTGAGTTCCTTTCGATGCCAGCCTTGAATACCCTTATGGAGCAACCGAATCGATTGAAAGCAAATGGATATCGAGACTTTTGCTTTATGAAGCTGATGTACGACACTGCAGCCCGTTGCCGAGAATTGGTCAATGCAAAAATCGGTGACCTTGATCTTCGTAAATCGTATACTGCAATTTGCCTCACTGGAAAAGGAAACAAAATGCGTGTGGTACCGATTTCCCCGAGTATGAGTGCCCTTCTCAAAGAGTATATGGATACCGTTCATCCCATTGAACAAAGACAGAATAGTGATTACCTGTTCTTTACAACACTCCATGGCCGCAGGACCAGAATGTCAACCGATACCGTGTCCCTCTTTATGAAAAAGTATGGCGAACTTGCAAACCATATTTGTTCTGAAGTTCCCAAACGGGTACATCCTCACCAACTCCGACACTCCAGAGCCATGCACTTGTATCGTGCCGGTATGCCGCTCGTTCTTCTCACGGAGTTTCTTGGACACGCCGATGTCAACACAACTCGTGTCTATGCATGGGCAGATACGGAGACAAAGCGTCAGGCAATCCAAAAAATCTCTGGAAATTTGAATGAAAGTTCCGTTGCGCCTATTTGGGAAAACGATGAGGAGATGATAAAGCGCCTGTATGGATTAGCGTGATTTTACCACAATTCAACAATAACCGCAAGGCGGCGACCGGTTGGTTTCCTCCGGCCGCCGCAAATTTATTATTCGGAGGTTTGATAATGTAATGCCCAGAAAAAACGCCCTACCTCAAGCAAAGAGCAGTATGGTGACCGGCTCCCTCGGGATAACTCAATCCTCGGGATTAGACCGGCACGCGGTCTTTGCGCGCCAGCGCGTGGACGAGTTCAAGGAGGATGATATTGCCAGCACGCAGAGCGCACGGCAGGCCAAGGATGCGACGGATCTGGTCGTAGAACCGGATCGGCAGTATGCGCAGCTCATCCGAAGACTTACTCCATGGGAATGCGAACTTCTTCAAGGGTTCCCGCTGGGGTGGACAGATATCCCGTCCGCGTCGGACTCTGCCAGATACCGCGCCCTCGGCAACAGCGTTCCTGTGCCGTGCGTGGAATTCATTATGAAAAGTCTGCAAGCAGTTGCCGCAATGGAGGTTGATGACGAACGAAGCCAAGCACAAGGAGATCATCATGCAGAAGAATGAATTTGAAGTCATGGTCAAGGAGTTGCTGCCGGACGTGACAGCGCAGGCCATGGAGAAGTGGACGCAGTATGCACAGGAGTTGGAGCAGGACGGCACAGAAAAGCAAAGCGACCTTTATGATGCCGCCTATGTGGAACTAAGGCTTATCAAAGAGCATCAGGGAGAGCCGACCGCAGCGAGCCTGTTCAACTACGGGGAGCAGTTCGTGTTCAATTATTTTGAACTGCGCGGTGCGGCAGCGAAGCTCACCGAGGGGTGGACGCTGGATAAGATCCGCGATTATACCATTGAAAATGGCTGCGATCCCACCGAAGAAGAATACTGGGAATTCGCACAGGCGCTGCAGGCGTTCCGCAGCCAGCAGGCGCATACATTTTCCGGCGAGATGTGCTTGTAATATGCTTCGTTTTGCGGCGATTCTTTGTTGCTTCTAGTCAATAGCTTTGTTCCGGCGCTTACAGTATGCTTGCTTTGCAAATCAAAAAGGAAAGGACGAAGCCCAATGGCAGATAAAAAGAACTTGTGCGCGCAGATCGACACAGCACTCCATGCGCGTGTGCGGCAGGAGCAGGAGCAATCCGGACAAACACTTAGTGAATTCGTAGAACAGCTTATCACAGATTATTACAAAATGAAAGAAGGAACAAAAATGACAGGCGATATGAGAACGATGGCAATCCAGCTTCCGGAGGAACTCTTCGAGCGACTGAAAGCGTATCTCAAAAAGAACAACCTCAAACAGAAGCAGTTCATCATCGGACTGATCGAGGATGCGCTGGAGCAGGACGAGGAAGACCCTGCCGTGCAGCCGGAGACAGAAGAAGCCGGCGAACCGGACATGGATGCCGAAGAAGAATAATCGCGCAGCCAGAAGCCGCAGGGATCGCCTGCGGCTTCTGCTTTTGCATTTGTGGGCGCGCTGTGGTATAGTTGAAATTGCAGATGGGAGGTGCGGCGCATGAATGAGAAAGAGCTGATCGGCAAAATCAACAGCTCCATGTACCATCAGATTCAGACGCGCGGATATGCCGCGCCGGTGGATGTGCTCATCGACACGGGCATCCTGCCGAAACAGAAATATGAGGATTGGCGGTTTGGACGAGTGCGGTATCTCGAAGCCGTGTGCAATGCCGACCTGAAACGGCTGTCCTTCGTGCTGCACCAGATGCGCGTGTATGCGCAGGCACATGGTTTGAAGCCATCCTTCTGCTACTATAAACGCTGGGGTGTCCGCAAGAAAAACGGGACCGGTCACAAGCCGGTCATTCCACTGCAATTCAGCAAAAGCGGCAGCCCGGAGATCGAGCGGAGCTATGCGACCCACTTCGTCGATCTGGCGCGTGTGCAGGAACTCAAGGCGGCGCAGCCGCAACCAGAAAAATAACCACCCAGCGCCGCCGCAGGATGTTCTGCGGCGGCGCTTTTTCGCATTTTGGAGGTGATCGTATTTACATTTACCCCGATAACCTGAACGCCAAAGCCACGCTCTGGCTCTGGCAGCTTCGGGACTTGGCCGTCATCGGCATTGGGCTGCTCATTGCGGTGCTTGCGCTGACGCAGCTTGGGCTGTTTTTGCCAATGGTGCTGGTGGCGGCGTATGCGTTTTTGTCCATCCACCTGGACGGACTCAGTGTGCTGGACTTTCTCTCGTTCGTCGTGAGCTTTTACATCACGGAGCAGCAAATTTTCGAGTGGGAGGAACCAGTATGAGGAAAAAGAAAGATAAACGGCGGCAGTCTACGCAGGATCTCTTAGGCATCAAAAAAATTACGGACTACTGCATTTCCACAGATGCGGGTGACTTGGTGTTTTATATCATTAAGCCCACAAACATCAGCGTCCTCCCGGCTGGTGCGGTCAGCGCGAAGATCCGTGCGCTGCAGAACACACTCAGCGCACAGGCTGGCGTGGAGCTGCTGGCAATGAACTCCCGTGAGAGCTTTAACGCGACGTGCCTCTTTTACCACGACCGGATGCAGGCAGAACCGAACCCCGCGATTCGGGAGTTGCTCGAACAGGATCGCGCGTTTCTGGACGAAAAGCAGGTGCAGATGACGCTGGCGCGGGAATTTTATCTCGCGGTGCGGCTGAAAAATGAAAAGCCCGACACGGCATATACGCTCTTATCTACTATCGAGACAAAATTCCGCGACAACGGCTTCACCACGCGCCGCGCCGGAAAGGAAGACCTCAAGCGCCTGCTTGCCATCTATTTCGAGCAGAACACCACAACGGAGCGCTTCGAGGACTACGACGGTCAGCGATTCATGGAGGCGACGGGATGAGTATTTTCAGAAGAAAAAAGCAGACCGACGCGGAAACAGAATCTTTGAAATCCTTCCTCGACATGATTGCGCCGAGCATCGTGAAATTTGAAACCGGCTATTACATCTGCGGCAACACGTTCCGCTGCATTTGGGCGCTGCGCGAGTACCCAACATCGACCGACGATCTTGCCATCCTGCGGCATTTGGGTGAAAAGCACGGCGTAACGCTGCACATCTATACGCGCATGGTCTCGCCGCTCGAAGAACGCAAAATCGTCCATAACGCCGAGATCCGCAACCGGATGAACCGCGGCAGCACCCAGGATATGCAGCGGGCGGTGGAAGCAGAGAGCAATTTGCAGGATGTGGCAAACCTCATTGGTTCCCTGCATCGGAACAAAGAGCCGCTTCTGCACTGCGCCGTCTACATCGAGATGATCGCGGGAGATATGCAAGAGCTGCAAATTTTGCAGACGAATGTGGAGGTCGAGCTCATGCGCTCGAAACTGAACGTGGACAGGCTGAAGCTCCGGCAGCAGGCAGGCTTCTGCGCCGTCAGCCCGGTAGGTTTCAACGCCTTCGGCACGGAGTATGAGAGAGTCCTGCCGGCCAGCTCGGTCGCAAATCTGTTCCCATTCAACTATTCCGGTAAAACGGACCGAAAAGGCTTTTACATCGGGAAAGACAAATACGGCAGCAACATTGTTGTCGATTTCGACCAGCGCGACGAGGACAAAACCAGCGCCAATGTTCTGATTCTCGGCAACTCCGGTCAGGGCAAGAGCTATCTCATGAAACTGCTTCTGCTCAACTTTTTGGAAGCAGGAAAATCGGTCATCACGCTGGATGTGGAGCATGAGCAGTGGGAGCTGTGTCAGGCGCTTGGCGGCTGCTTTGCGGACATCATCGAGGGAACGTATAAGATCAATCTGCTGGAACCCCGCTGCTGGGACACCGATGCAGACCCATATGATGTGGACGCGCCCAAAGCGTTCCGGCAGTTCACGAGGCTTGCCCAGCATACCTCCTTCCTGAAAGATGTTTTCCGTACCTACAAGGATTTCACGACGGCGCAGATCGATACGATTGAAATTATGTTAACCAAGCTGTACACCGAATGGGGCATCACGGAGGACACAGACTTCTCGCAGATGCGCCCGGAGGACTACCCCATTCTCTCAGAATTGTATGACTTTATTGAAATCGAGTACGAGAATTTTGATGAAACGAAGCCGCAGCTCTACACCAGAGAAACGCTCCAGCAGATCCTGCTGGGGCTGCACTCCATGTGCCGCGGCGCGGACTCGAAATTTTTCAACGGTCACACAAACCTGACCTCAACGCGCTTTCTGGTGTTCGGTGTAAAAGGTCTGCTGTCCGTGGCGCAGAATGTGCGCAGCACAATTCTTTTGAATTTGCTGTCGTATATGTCGGACAAGCTGCTGACCGAGGGCAACACCGTCGCGGCGCTGGACGAACTCTATATCTGGCTGTCCAATCCCGTCGCTATCGAGTACATCCGCAACTCGCTCAAGCGCGTGCGCAAAAAGGAATCCGCGCTCGTGCTGGCAAGCCAGAACCTTGAAGATTTTGACCAGCCAGGCGTGCGCGAGATGACAAAACCGCTCTTCTCCATCCCGCCGCACCAGTTCCTGTTCAACGCCGGTTCCATTGACCGCCGCGCGTACATGGATATGCTCCAGCTGGAAGACAGCGAGTTTGATCTCATCAAGTTCCCGCAGCGCGGCGTGTGCCTCTACAAATGCGGCAACGAGCGATACCTGCTGGAAGTCCACGCGCCGCCGTATAAGGAAGCGCTGTTCGGAAAGGCTGGCGGACGCTGATGGCACTATCTCCGCTGATCGTAAAGGCTGCCGCCGCACTGCTGACCAGCGAAAAGGGGCGCAAAGGCGTCGGCTTTCTGCTGGTCGCTATTTTCGCGCCAGTCATCCTGATCGCCGCCATCCTCTGCTCGACTACGTCCGGTGGGGCTGACCACAACAACTCTGCCGTGGAAGCCTCTTTTTATGGGGTGACATATAGCGAAGGTGTGCCGGACGAATTCAGAACGCACATTGCAGATATGCAGACTGCTTTTTCCCTTCTGGATTCGGCGGTGGCGGAAGCCAACGCGACTATGACCGACGGCAATCGCCTTGACCCGATACAGGTCAAGGCGATTTTTTATGCTCTCTGTTTTGGCGAGGCCGCGCCAAGTCAGCGTGCGGCAGACCGTTTTGTGGACTGCTTTTTCATCACAGAGCAGAGAACGCGAACCGTACTCGTTGAACTGGAAGACGGGAGCGTCATAGAACAGGAGGAACCCTATACCGCCACCGTTCCGCTCTCGCTGGCGGCAGCGTATGAAAACCTTGCGGCGAAGCTCGGCAGAACCGTCACTGACGAGGACAAGGAAAACGCCGCGCACATCTACACGATGATCGCGGGCAATGCCAACGGCAGCGACGGCACCGGCGCATCGGGCGGCACGATCCAGATTGACTACGGCAGCGGAACCGGCAGCACGGAACTGGACACGTCCGGCTTCACGAACCCGGCCGGCAAAAACGCCGACGATCTGGTGCAGTACGCCATTCACGCCTACGAAGAACACTGGGGCTACGTCTGGGGAACGTTCGGTCATGTGCTGACCGAGAGCCTGTTTGAAGCGAAGCTGGCGCAGTATCCAGATGCTCTTGCTGGCAACGCAGATTTCATCCGTCAGACGTGGGTCGGCGGCAGAACGACGGACTGCGTCGGTCTGATCAAAGGCTACGGCTGGCTGGACGCGGAGACGGAAGAGATCGTCTACAACACGAACGGTATGCCGGATATCACGGCGAACGAAATGTATCATGCTGCGACGGTTTCCGGTACGATTGACACGATCCCCGAAACCCCCGGTCTTGCCGTCTGGCATGAGGGACATATCGGCGTGTATATCGGAAACGGCGAAGTGGTCGAAGCAATGGGCACACGGTATGGTGTCGTCAAAACCAAGCTCGAAGGTGCGCGCTGGACGCACTGGCTGAAAATTCCGTACATCAGCTATGACTGAGGAAAGGACAAACATGAACGTCTTAATGGTGGAGCCGGGAAAGGCTCCGTATGAAACGCAGATCGGCGATGATCTGCAAAGTATGCAGTCAGTAGTCGGCGGATATATCCAAGCCGTGTATCCCTATGAGGAACCGGTGGCACTGATTGCGAACGAGTCCGGAAAGCTGGACGGACTGCCGCTCAACCGTGCGCTGCGCGATGCGGATGGCGATATCTACGACATCGTCGCGGGAAATTTCTTTATCGTCGGACTCGGCCAAAATGATTTCACCGACTTGCCGCACGAACTTGCCGAGCAATTCGCGGAGCGTTTTCGGCAACCGGAAATGTTCATGCGTGTAGATGGTAAAATCGTGGCCGCGCCGATGCCGGACGAGCAGGTGCAGGGCGGAATGTCATATTGACAGCGCAATTGAAAACTGCCCAACAGCATGGTAAGATAAGGACAGAGGTGAGTGTATGGAAAACCGTCAATTTGAAGCTATGCTTGCCGTCGCACAGGAGCGGCTGGCCCAGCACATACCGGAAGATATTGCAGAAAAGTCCGGCGCGCAGTATGCAGACGGTTCGTTTTCATTGAAAACACTTGGGCAGACCGTGACTGTCCGGCTGTCGGACTGCACGATTCAGCCGCCGCTTTCCAAGTGGCATGCGCTGACATTGCTGCACTATCTGGACCTGGCAGACGGTGCGCCGCTGAGCGGTCAGACGATCACATTTTCTCAATATAAGGACGGGCTGGTGCGCGGCGGCGGTCTTGACCGTAACGCGGAGCTGATCGTCCGGCGCGACCTCGGCATCCTGCCGCCGGAGGAACTGGAACGGCGATGCAGATCACTCGGCGCAGAGATCCTGCCGTCCAACGCGGACTTCTGTGCGCGGTTCGATTTCGCGCCGCGCTATCCCGTATGGCTGAAGGTCTGGTTTGCGGACGAGGAATTTCCAGCGTCCGGACGGCTGCTGCTGGATGAGAGCGCGCCGCATTACCTGACGATCGAGGATGCGGTCACGGTCGGTTCGCTGATCCTCGACCAGCTCACCGGCGCACAGCATTGGGCAGTATAAAACAAATACGCACAGCAGGCACATGGTAAAAACCGTGTGCCTGCTTTTTGCAGAATGGAGAAGTCTATGAAGCAGGCAACAATTCAAATCACATTCGAAGAAGAAAAGCTCCGCGCCCTCCGGCGCTACATCGCCAAGCGCGATTCCACGCTGGAAGCGGAGCTGCAAAAGGCGGCGCAGCGACTCTACGAAAAGGTCGTCCCTGCTGCCGTGCAGGAATACATCAGCGACTGTACGCAGGACGATCCAGTGCGCAAACCGCAAAAGAAATCGGAGGTGCCGCGATGAGCGGTCAGGATATTTTGCAGGAGCCGCGACAGGCGGTATTTCGAGTGACCGAAAATGGCGAGAGTATGTATTTTTCTGTGCCAGAATCCGTGGAGCTGTTGCAGGCGGCAGCCCACCTGCGGAACTATCTGTCCGACAAAAACGCGGGCACAAAATTTACAGCCATATTTCCACACGGTGAGAAGATCACGCAGGAGCAGTTCGATGCGGCAGCCGCAGAGCGCATGGAGAACACAGGGTGTATCGCCGGTGCGTATGAGCTGGACTTCGATGCGCGGACGTTTTCGGCACTGAACATCATGGACGGCTGGAAGGTCTACGCGATGCAGGACGTGGCGGATGCGGCAGCGCAGGCATATCAGGAAGCGGAGATGTCCGAGGATGACCGTTGGCGCATCTTTCTCGATCGGTTGGATGGGCAGGAGCTGACAACGCCGAGCAGACTCACTGCGCGGAATTTTTATTTCGAGGATAGCATCGAGGCGATGGATGACCGAATACTGAATTTTTACGTCGTTCCGTGTTTCAACGTCGACGAAGCGTTCAGCACGTTTGTGGAAACCGATGAAAACGACCATGCGCTGAATATCTATGCCAACTACGATATGCAGCGCCAGCAGGTCTGCGACACGCTGGAGATCACGCTCTATGGCAGCGGAATCGATGATCAATCTCTTACCTACCGCCTGAATGCGGCAGAGAAAGAGGTGCTGCGTGAAAAGATGGAGGCCTACTGTATGCAGAGGGAACACAAACCGCTGGAGCAGCTCTGTCAGGAGATTTTGCAGGAGCAGGATGCGCCCATACAGGAGATGCAGATGTGACCGGCAGCGCGTTCCGCGCCACCGCGCCCGTGTCGGCGGTTTGTGCGGCTTTCCGGACACAGCCGAGTGCGTACCCGCCAAGTACCAGAAAACCGGACGTTGCGCCGGTGTGCGGGAGTGTCCGGCAGAGCTACAGCACAGAAGCCGGAGCGCCTGCGGGCGGCTTTCGGCGGAGGAGAAGCCGCAAGCGGCGAAGCAGCCGGCTATGGATTTGTCAAGGGATAAAAATGCAGAAGAAATGAAATGGTCACCGCTGGAAATGGGCGCGGCAATGCAGGCTCACGGAGCGTGAGCAGGCGGATATGGGTGCGAAGCTTCTATGCGGCGGTCGGCAGAACAGGTTCATAGACCTTATGGTCACGCAGAATGGCAAAGATCACGGCAGTCATTTTCCTCGTCACATGACCGATGATCGTCATGTATTTGAGCCCTTCTGCGGTTTTCTTCTCGTAATATGCGCGGAACATGGGATCGCGCTGTACAGCGACCTGAGACGCCATCCAGATGCACCTGCGCAGATATGGAGAGCCACGTTTGGACATATGCGCGTGCGCAGCCTGGAACTCGCCGGACTGGTTGACAGACGGATCGACGCCAATATAGGCTGCGAGCTTGTCCGCGGAAGAAAAACGGGAGATATCTCCGACTTCGCTGAGAATGACGGCTCCAATGATCGGGCCAACGCCGGGAATCGTCGTGACCGTCGTATCAAAGCTCTGAAACAGTCTGGATATTTCTTTTTCCAGAGCGTCAGCCTTTCCGGAGAGCGACTGGATCTGGTCGAGCATCAGGAGAATCAGCGTGGAATACGCGCCGTCACAGTCTTCAACGCCGAAGCTGTTTCGTGCAAGCTCCCTGAGTTCACGCGCCTTCCACTCGCCGAAGTGACCGTTGCTGCTGTTCCAGAGCAGTTCCGTCAGCTTATCCAGATGTGCGTTGGAAAGCTTCTGCGGCGTCGGATACTTTTTTAGGAGCGCCACGGACGACTTACAGAAAATCGTATCGAACTGCGCCTCGTATTCCGGAAAGACACGGTCGATCAGCGCGATCAGCTTTCGCTTGAGGTCGCCGGCCATGTCGACCAGATAGAAGCGGTTCCGGCACAGCTCCTTCAGCGCCAGCAGACGATCCTGTGCAACATTGCTTTCGGCATAGCGCCCGAAGCGGATCAGCTCGGCGATGATGAAGGAATCTTTTGCATCTGTTTTGATCTTGCGGATGAACATATCCCTCATGGCGCTGGTCTGGATCGGGTTGAGCAGAATGACGTGGTAGCCGTCCTTGCGCAGCCGCGTAAAGAGCGCCAGCCAGTAATGCGCGGTGGACT
>OICK01000663.1_pt1 | contig 14944 bp, 9 predicted proteins | sample 1581281 | NCBI WGS metagenome assembly OICK01 (sample SAMEA3882557, study PRJEB24775) | human gut metagenome | biome: human-associated habitat; feature: intestine environment; material: feces | place: Netherlands | collected 2009/2010 | reverse complement strand
GGCGCACATCCGCGCGCGCCACTTCGGCGACGTCGATCGACTGTGTGGCGGGATTCGGCTCATCACCCGCGTTTGGCGAGTCTGCCGCCCGTTGTTCTTGCGATTCCATCACGTTCCCCTTGTACTTGGCTTTCCGCGGACAGCGTCGTTCCGCCCCAGCCATACGGCAACGAGCTGGCCGCAGGTGCCGTCTTCCTAACCTTGTACGAGTCTACACGTGCGTTGCAACCAAACATCGAACATGTCCGATTCGGTGGATAACTGTGGATAACTGTGGATAACTTCGGGTGGCCCTAGACGTCTACGAATGGTTATGGAAGACGGTGCGGCCGCGTCAGACGGACACGTCGCACAACCGCCGCATCGCATGCCGTGCGTCGCTTTCGTCCTCGCCGCTGAACAACACGACCAGATAGTCGCCGGCGCGCAGCCGCGTATCGCCATGCGGCACGATCTGCCGTTCTCCGCGACGCAGGCCGATCACCAGACAGCCGTACGGCCAGCGCACGTCACGCATCAGCTTGCCGTCCGCGGTCGCGCCCATTTCCACAGGCAGTTCCATGATGCCGTTGTCGATGCGATTGGCGATTGCCGTCGTGCCTCCTTGCGCGCGCATGTACCGTTCCAGCAGCTCGCCGTAGATCGGTTTCGTACGCAGCAGGTCGGAGACGAGCAGTGCGATGAACGCGACGGCGGCGACCGGCAGCATGTGCGTCAACGTGCCGGACATTTCCACGGCCAGCAGAATCGACGTGATCGGTGTTTTCACGGACGCGGCCAGCGTGCCCGTCATCACGCATACCGCGAAAATCGCCACGGAATCGGACGGCAGGTTGCCGAACTGGCGCAACGTCTCGCCGCAGATACCGCCGGCGAGCGAACCCACCGCGAGAATCGGCATGAAAATGCCGCCGGGAGCGCCTGAACCGAAGCTGGTGGAGGTGAACAGCACTTTCGCCACGAACAGCACGCACAGCATGCCCAAGCCGACGCGCGCATGCTCGGCCATGGCGATCAGGTTCGAGCCGCCGCCGAGCACGTCAGGCAGCCAAATGCCGATTGGCAGCGCGAGTGCGATCGCGATCAAAGGGCGGCTCCATGCGGGAAGCTTGCCGTACAGCGTTTGGAAGCCGAGCAGCGAACGGTTCATCAGCGAACCAACCAAACCGGCCACCAATCCCAGCGGAATCAGCCACCCGTATTCGCCGAGCGGCAGTTGGCCGATGGTGCCGAAGTCAAGCACCGGACGCAGGCCGAAACAGTATTTCGATACGAAATCGGCGGTCAGGGACGCGGCGGTGGCGCCCATCAGAATCGCGGGCGAAAAACTGCGATGCACCCCTTCCAAAGCGAACATCATGCCGGACAGCGGTGCGCTGAACGCGGCGGACAGGCCGGCCGCGGCACCGGCGGTGACCAGATAATGCTCCTGCACGTCCTCACGTTTCTTGCCGCGCAGCCGGTGCGATAAGAACTGCGCGCCCGATGCGCCGATTTGGATGGACGGTCCTTCGCGGCCGAGCGAGAGGCCGAAGAGCGATCCGAGCAGGCCTCCGATGAAGCGAACCGGCAGAATCGTCTGCCATCGCATTTTCAGGCCGCAGATCACCACGCCGTTGGTTTGCGGAATGCCGCTGCCGCCGGCCATCGGCTCTTTTTTGACCATCCATGCGATGGCGAGCGCGGCTGCGATTGCGGCGACCGCCCACGGTGCGACCAGCCACGGGGTTTCGCGGATGCGCGCGTAGATCCAGCGCGCGGTGTCGGTGCCGTATTCGATGCCGAGACGGTAGAGGACGACGAGGAAGCCGGAAATCAGGCCGACGAGAATGCCGGCAGCGGCCATCTTCCATTTCAGGTGGTCGAATCGCGGGACCAGTTTGCTGAACCTGTCAAACCTGTCGAACCTGTCGTTAGGCGGCATTGCAGTCATCGCACTCCCCTTTTCCGTTCCTCCGCCGCGCACCCCGTCGGTGTGTATGCGGTGTGCGTCATACGCGCACACCATCGCACGCACCATACGCAAAGTGCCGGCAGGCACAGGCCCACCGGCACTTGTCATTGACGTTCGTTACCGACGTTCATATCGACGAATCAGCCGAATCAGCTTCAGTCGATCAGCGAGTTGATCTGGATGATGTGGTCGCGCTGCGGGCCGGTGCCGATCACGGAAATGCGACAGCCGGACAGTTCCTCAAGACGCTTGACGTAATCCTGGCAGGTCTTCGGCAGATCGTTGAAGTCATGGACCTGGGAAATGTCCTCGTCCCAACCCGGCATGGACTCATAAATCGGCTTCGCGGCGGCGAACTCGGCCTGGTCGGTCGGCATATCGTCGCGACGCTCGCCGTTGACGTCGTACGCCACGCACAGCGGGATTTCCTTGAGGCCGGTGAGCACGTCGAGCTTGGTGAGCACGATGTCGGTCAGGCCGTTGACCTGGGCCGCGTAACGGTTGACGACCGCATCGAACCAACCGCAGCGACGCGGGCGACCGGTGGTCACGCCGTACTCGTGGCCTTGGGCGCGCAGCCATTCGCCGTCCTCGCCGAACAGTTCGGTCGGGAACGGGCCTTCGCCCACGCGGGTCACATACGCCTTGGAGACGCCGATCACGCGGGTGATCTTGGTCGGGCCAACGCCGGTGCCGGTGCAGGCGCCGCCGGCGGTCGGGTTGGAGGAAGTCACGAACGGGTAGGTGCCGTGGTCCACGTCGAGCATGGTGGCCTGGCCGCCTTCGAACAGCACGGTCTTGCCCTCGTCGAGCGCCTTGTTGAGCACCAGGGAGGTGTTGGCCACGTACGGCTTCAGGCGTTCGCCGAGCTTGAGCAGCTCGTCGGTGGTCTCGTCCACGTCGATCGGGCGACGGTTGTACAGCTTGACGAGCATCTGGTTCTTCTGATGCAGGCTGGCCTCGACCTTGTCATGCAGGTGCTCCGCGTTGAACAGGTCGTGCACGCGGATGCCCACGCGGTTGATCTTGTCGGCGTATGCCGGGCCGATGCCACGGCCGGTGGTGCCAATCTTGTGCTTGCCGAGGAAGCGTTCGGTCACCTTGTCGAGCACGCGGTGATACGGGGCGATGATGTGCGCGCTTTCGCTCACCAGCAGTCGGGAGCAGTCCACGCCACGGCTTTCAAGGCCGTCGATCTCCTGGAACAGCACTTCCGGATCGACGACGACGCCGTTGCCGATGACGGGGGTGGTGTTGGGGCTGATGATGCCGGACGGCAGCAGATGCAGCGCATACGATTCGTCGCCGACCACCACAGTATGGCCAGCGTTATTGCCGCCGTTGAAGCGGGCCACGTAGTCGACCTTCGTGCCGATCAGATCCGTTGCCTTGCCTTTGCCCTCGTCTCCCCACTGGGCACCGATCAAAACAATTCCAGGCATGTTGTTGCACCTCCGTGCGTACGCGATTCTGCCTTAAGCCTTGCGCCTAAAGCCTTACAAAGGTTACTCTTCACCCTCTACCGGGTCTGAGGGATGCTCACGGCTCCGGACCGACCGTAATCGGATTGCAACCGGTCCGAAAAACAGACCAGAAAACGCCCGAAAACAGTTCGAAAGACCGTTGGCTAGTTCAGCGCGCGCCCGGCACTGCCGAGCTGCTTGCATGCTTCGACCACACGCGCGGCCATCGCGGATTCAGCTTCACGACCCCAGGATCGCGGATCGTACAGCTTCTTGTTGCCCACCTCACCGTCGATTTTGAGCACCGAATCATAGTTGGAGAACATGTGACCGGCCACCGCACGGCTGAATGCGTACTGCGTATCGGTGTCGATGTTCATCTTCACCACGCCGTAGCTCACGGCCTGCGCGATCTCCTCCGGCGCGGAGCCGGAACCGCCGTGGAACACCAGGGCGAACGGCTTACCGGGAGCGACATCCAGCGAGTGCGCGGGGTCGGGCATTTCGCCGGCCTTGATCGCGAGCGCGACCGTGGTCTGGATTTCGTCGAGCAGTTCGGGGCGCAGTTTCACCACGCCCGGTTTGTATGCGCCGTGCACGTTGCCGAAGGTGAAGGCGGCCATGTAGCGTCCGCGCTCGCCGAGGCCGAGTCGTTGCGCGACGGTGATGCCTTGCGCGGGCGTGGAATACAGTTTGTCATTGATTTCGGCGCTGTGCCCGTCTTCTTCGCCACCGACCGCGCCGATTTCGATTTCCAGCACGGTGTGCGCGGCTTGGGATTTGTCGAGCAGTTCTTCTGCGATGTCGAGGTTTTCATCCAGCGGCACTGTGGAACCGTCCCACATGTGTGACTGGAAGGTCGGTTCCTGACCGTGCTTCACCTGTTCGACTTCATGGTCGAGCAAGAGGCGCACCCATTCGTCCAAATACTGTTTGGCGCAGTGGTCGGTGTGCAGGGCGATGGTGATGTTGGGGTATTTCGCCGCGACTTCGTGCGCGAAGGCTGCGAAGGCAAGCGAGCCGGTGACGCGGTCGTTGACGCGTTGCCCGGAGAAGTAGGCGGCGCCGCCTACGGAGACTTGGATGATGCCATCGGATTCCGCCTCGGCGAAACCCTGGAGTGCGGCGTTCAGGGTCTGCGTGCTGGTCACATTGATCGCGGGATAGGCGTAACCGCCGCGGCGTGCGGCGTCCAGCATTTGCGCATAACGTTCCGGCGTTGCAATAGTCATGCCTCCATTATCGCCCAACCCTATCCCACTTGTCATGTGACAACATTCGCCATCTTTCCTTTCCGTTTTCCCGACCGTCCGCTCCATATCCAGGTCGCCCGCCCCACTAGGGCCATATGCCGAGCGTTTTCGTCTCATATCCCGACACTTGCGGGACCGACCAATAAACATGGCGAAACCATTGCGATCGTTCCATCGGAAGTCATAGAATATCCACCGGATCGCGCGACGAAGAGCCCAACCGGGTGTTCCCGCACGGGCATGCCGCCGCACGTAGATGTTGCGACCAATACCCACGAGGAGGCTTGATGCACCAGGTTTTCGCCATCTTCCTTCGAGACGTGAAACGCATTCTGAAGAACCCCGTGGCGCTCGTCGTCACGCTGGGTGTGGCCATCATCCCATCACTGTACGCATGGTGCAATATCCTCGCCAACTGGGACCCGTACGCGAACACAGGCAACATCCAAGTCGCTGTGGCGAACGAGGACAAGGGCACAACCTCCACGCTGGTCGGCCATCTCGACGCTGGCCAGCAGACCGTCAACCAGCTTAAGAAGAACCATCAGCTCGGCTGGCGTTTCGTTCCCAAGCAGCAAGCCATCGAAGGCGTGGAATCCGGCAAATACTATGCGGCGATCGTACTGCCGGAAGACTTCAGCTCCAGACTAATCGGCACCGTCACCGGTAAAGGCGACCGACCGTCGATCACGTACTACATCAACGAAAAGCTGAACGCGATCGCGCCGAAAATCACCGATACGGGCGCGACCACGATCGACGAGCAGATCAACACCACTTTCGTTTCCAGCGTGGCCGACGCCGTGGCAAAGGAAGTGAAGGAGGCAGCGGGAGAAACCACCGGCAGCGTGAAAAGCGCGCAAAGCGACGTCGTCAACGATCTGACCGACACCATCAACCAGCTCGAAACCGTCCAACAGCAGCTGCGCGACACCCGTTCCACGCTCGACAAGGCCCTCACCACCATCGATTCGGCCAAACAGTCCAACATCGCGCTCGCCTCGGAAATCACCAACTCGCTTGACACCGTCGGCAAGGCGTCCGACTTGCTGAGCGAGACGCGCACACAAACCGAACGATTCTCGAACACGCTGGTCGGAGCGCTCGACAACGGCAGCACGCAACTGTCCGGCCTGCAGGTCAACGTGAGCAATGCCACCGGCACCGTGCTCAGCGGACTGAACACCACGCAGGACGCGCTCGACCAAGTGTCCAGCACCATGCATCACGTCAACACCACCACCGGCAATGTGCTCGACGACGTGGAGAAGGCGTTGCAGGCCAGCCAGCTGGATCCGAACAGCCAAACGTATAAGGATCTTTCCGCGCAGCTCGCCGAAGCCCGCAAACAGCTGACGTTCCAGCAGCAGCGCATCGACGCCTTCGATCAGGACACCACGGCTGCGATCAACGCGGGGAAGAACACCGCGAACGGGTTCAACGACGATGTCACCACGCTGGCGAAAAACGGCACGGCGTCGATGGCGAGCGCACGCACGACCATCACCGGCACGGTCATGCCGAATCTCAACACCGGGCTCGATACACTCAGCCTGGCCAATGGGTCGCTGTCCGGCACGCTTACCACGCTGCAAAGCACGCTGGAACAGGGCAACGGGCTGCTCGACCAGTTGTCGCGCACCGTGACCCAAACGAACACCACCATTGCTGGCACGCAGACACAGCTCGCCAATCTCGCCAAACAGCTCAACACCACGCGCACCGATGTGGCCGCGTTGAGCAGTTCGGCGATGTTCCAGCAGCTTTCCCAAGCGCTCGGACTTGACGCGAGCGAGGTCGGCTCGTTCGTGGGCGAGCCGGTGCATTTGGACGAACAGGTCCTCTACCCGGTCAAAAACTATGGTTCCGCGGTCACGCCGTTCTACACGAATCTTGCGCTGTGGGTCGGCGGATTCGTGCTCGTCGCGATCTACAAGCTTGAAGTGGACCGCGATGAGAAGATCCGCATGTACACGCCACGCCAAGGCTATATGGGCCGTTGGCTGCTGTTCGTCACGGTCGGATTCCTGCAGGCGATCATCGCCACGATCGGCGATCTCGCGCTGGGCATCCAATGCGAGCATCCGTTCCTGTTCATCCTCGCCGGCATTTTCGCCTCGTTCGTCTACGTGAACATCATTTACGCGCTCGCCGTGGCGTTCCGGCATATCGGCAAGGCCGTCGCCGTGATTCTGGTGATCATCCAGATTCCGGGCGCGGCAGGCCTCTACCCCATCGAGATGATGCCGGAATTCTTCCGCCGTCTGAAACCGTTCCTACCGTTCACCTACGGCATCAACGCGATGCGCGGGCCGATCGGCGGCATGTATGCCAACCATTATTGGATCGACATGCTCTCGCTGTTCTGGTATCTGCCTGTGGCGCTGTTCATCGGCTTGGTGGTCCGCAAGCTGGCGTTGAACCTCAACCGCCTGTTCGACAACCGTCTGGCGGACACTGATCTGATGATCACCGAACATAACGAAGGCACGGTGGAACCGTTGCGGCTCACCGAGACCGCGCAGCAGATCGCCGAGGAGTTCCCCGAACTCGCCCGCAGACGGGCGATTCATTTCTTCCGCCTGTACCCGCGCCTGGTGCGTTGGGGATTCCTCGCGCTGGCGGTACTGCCGTTCGTGTTCCTGCTATTGCTATTCATCACGCGCATGAAGCTCGCCATGCTGCTCGGTTGGATCATTTCGATCATCGCCATCGACACGTATCTCATCGTGGTGGAGTATCTGCGCGAACGGTATGCGAATTATCTGGGCGAGGAAGCGATGAGTGCGGAAGAGTTCCGCAGCGCGATCCTGCACGAGAACCTGCTGTTCCGGCCGGGCATGCATTACAAGCCGATGCATGCCGTACGTACGAGGCTGTATGAGGCTGCGCATGGTGGTTCGGCCGGACATGCGCCTGAACATGCGGCTGAGTATGCGGCTGGAAACACGGACGGAAATGCTGGCAGGAGTCTGCGTGAGGAGGGGAACGAACAGTGAAAATGATCTGGGGCATCTTCAAGCGGGACATGTGCCACGCCACCCGCAACGTGATCGCCGTGATCGTCTCGATGGGCCTGGTGGTGGTGCCGGCGCTGTACGCCTGGTTCAACATCGCGGCCAGCTGGGACCCCTACGGCAACACCAAGACATTGAAGGTCGCCGTGGCCAATAACGACAAGGGTTACAAGTCGGATCTCATACCGGTGCGCGTCAACGTGGGCGAAACCATCATCAGCACACTGCACGCCAACGACCAGCTGGACTGGCAGTTCGTGAAAAGCGACAGGGCAATCGACGGGGTGAAATCCGGCGAATACTATGCGGCGATCGTAATTCCGAAAGGTTTCAGCGCCGACATGATGACGCTGTTCTCCCCCGACATCAAACACGCGCAGCTCAAGTACTATCTGAACGAGAAAATCAACCCGATCGCCCCGCATATCACCGATCAGGGCGCGACAACCGTGGTCAACACGATCGACAAAACCTTCGCCAAAACGATTGCGCAAGTCGGACTCGACCTGGCCTCAAGCATCCTACACTATTCGCAAAGCCCGCAAATGGCCGAATACATGCGCAACCTCAACGGCAATCTCACCACCATGGCGGATACGCTGAGCGGCGCATCGCAGCAGGTGACGTCGTATTCGCAGCTGCTCGGCTCGGCGAACGACATCGTGGATTCCACGGGCAAACTGCTCGCCTCGGCGACCAAGGCGGGCAAACAGGCCCAGAACGCGTTGAAGCAAGGCAAATCAGGTGCCACATCGCTCACTTCGGCAGGTGCGAACGTCACCTCCTCGGTGAACACCGCGCTCGACCAGGTGTCAGGCGCGTTCGACCAAGTAGCTGCCAAGGTGAACAAGGCGTTCGACGCGATCGGCAAGGGCTCAGACACCGCAGCCAGCCAGTTGGCAACGTTGAGCGAACAAGTCTCCAGCGGCGAATCGCTGTACGACACGTACATCACAAGCCTCAACCACATGCGCGAATCGGTGGAACAACTACCGGACAGTGATTCCGCGAAACAGGCGTTGCTGGAAGCCATCGACCGGGAGATCACGCTGCTGGAAGCCGCCAAAGGCGATTCGCAGAAGCTCGCGCAGCAGCTGAAAGACGCTTCCACGCAGGTCACGCAGGATACCGCAGCCGCGGAACGCTCCCGCAAGGAGATCCTGAACCGCATCACCTCCGCGAAGCAGTCGATCAGCAATGTGCGCGACGATTACGCCACGAACGTCAAGCCGAAAATCGACGCGCTCGCCTCCACAGTCAGCACGCTGATCTCCCAAACCGACAGCATGATCACCCAGCTGAGCGGCACCGCCGACGATCTGGACGATGTGACGGGCGATGCGGGGACGAATGTGACGTCCATCCGTTCCACGCTCGGCGCGATCGCGAAGAAACTCGACTCGTCGGCAGCGACGGTGAAGGAGCTGATCACGAAGCTGGAGACGGGCGGGAACGCCGGTGACGGCAACAGCGATGGTGGCAATGGTGGCAACGACGCCAGTTCGTCCGATTCGGGTGAATCGGACGAACTACGTGCACTGGCCACCGCCAACGCGTCCACACTGTCCACACTGATTTCCGCGCCCGTCGCACTGCATCGCGTCTCGGTGTACCCGATTGCGAACTACGGTTCGGCCATGGCGCCGTTCTATACGATCCTGTCAATCTGGGTGGGTGCGATCATCCTGTGCGCCATGCTGAAAGTGACAATTTCGGACCGCGAGAAGGCGCATGTGCTGGGCTTGGGCGACACGCTGCCGCGCATCGCCGGCCCGTCCGGCCCGGGGAACGCCTCACGTTGGGGACTGCGTCTCGACCACGAGTATTTCGGACGGTACGCGATCTTCGCGCTGCTCGCGTTGCTGCAGGGCACACTGGTTTGCCTGGGTGACATGTATTTCCTTGGTGTGCAGGCGAATCATGCGCTGCAGTTCCTTGCCGTGGGGTGGCTTGCCGCGCTCGTGTTCTCGAATATCGTGTATACGCTGACCGTGTCGTTCGGCGATATCGGCAAGGCCGTGGCCGTGGTGCTGCTGGTGATGCAGGTCGCCGGTTCGGGCGGTACGTTCCCTATCGAGACGCTGCCGAAGTTCTTCCAAATGCTCTACCCGTTCCTACCGTTCCCGCACGCCATCGATGCCATGCACGCCGCGATGGCCGGATCGTACGGCAATGAGTACCTGCTTGATATGGTGTATCTCGCCTTGTTCCTGATTCCTTCGCTGCTGCTGGGATTGGTGTTGCGCAAGCCGGTGATCCGGTTGAACAACTGGGTGAGCCGCAATCTGGAGTCCACCAAGGTGATGTGACGAGGCGGATTTGAACGGGCTGGTTTGAGCCGGTTTAGATCGGTTTCGGCTGGTACACGTGAACGCGCTGCCCGCCATCATCGACGACCTGAAAACCCAAAGCCACGAATTCGTCACCATCGACCAGCCGGCAAAAACCTAAGCTAGCGTGGAGGCGTAGGGCATTGTCCTGCCCAGTCACTTCCCTTACGTACCGCTGCGCCGCCACTACCCCACATGTCGCCTCCTCACACACCAACAAGCGTCCGATTCTGCAGAATCGGACAATCAGCGGCGTCGCGCAAACCACACGTTGATCAGCGAGCCGACCACCACCAGCGCGACACCGATCCAGAATGGCGTGCCCAACGTCACGCCCAATAGGAGCGTGCTGGAAGCAGTGGAGAACAGCGGCGTCGCATACGAACCGATCGCAAGCGTTTCCATACTGCCATGTAGCATGCCATACCCCCAGCACGCGTAGCCGCCGGCAATCGACGCGGCACATGCGAGCAGCGCAATATAGCCGCCGATGCCAGGCGCTACAGCTGGCAAACCGTCGCCTGAAACGAAATGGATAATCCACAGCACAACAGCAACGCAACAGAAGAAAATCGTCGTACCATCGTAACCGCTGGACATCGATGGCGTCACGGTCGCGTAAATCGCCCAAATAAAGGCGCCTGCGAACGCGAGCGCGTACGGCAATGGATTGCTGGCGATATTGGCGACCGCTTCCTGCACGTCAAGATTTTCACCGCCGACCGCCATTGCCACGCCGACGGTGGCTACGATTGCACCCGGCAGCGCTTCGGAGACCGAGCCGCGTTTGTGCGACACGGCGGCGGTCATCAGTACCAGCAGCGTCGGCCACAAATAATTGACGAGGCTGACTTCCACAGATTGCGCGTTCGTTGTGGCCAGACCGATTGACAGCGAGATCGACGCCTCGTATGCGATGAACATGAGTCCGCCTGCGACGAGGTACTTGCGTGGCGCTTGGCTAATCGGTTTCGGCCGTCGCACGATGAGCAGGAGCATGCCGCCGACAGTGTAGATGAGCGCCGAGCCTAGCGTGGCGCCGAATGATTCGGAAACGAGTCGCACGAGGCCGGCCATGAAGCCCCACAGGACGATTGCGAACAGGCCGATGAGTGTCGCCGCGTGTGATATGGCATGACCAAATAGGGGGGTACTGGGGCGTTCGCCTGCGGATTCGGCGGGAAGTTTCTGATCCGTATTCACGGATTCCAGCCTACCTGCCGCCCACCCCGCATGTCCGATTCTGCAGAAACGGACAATTGAACACCGGTTTTGGCACCTTGTGCGTCCGATTCACCAGAAACGGACGCACAAGCATTCGGATTCGTATCCCTAACGTCCGATTCACCAAAATCGGACATTCCTGCGACCTGCGATGCCGCAAAGCATCAGCAGCTTGTCCATTTCGGGGTATGCCTTCTCGGACTCCCATTTCGAAATTGCCTGCCGGGAAACGCCCAGCAGCATTGCCAGCTGTTCCTGCGTCATGTTGCGCGAACCGCGCAGATACTGCAGATTCTCTTTGAAACTCATGTCCGCCCTTTCATCGAGTTTCCATATCGCCTCGACTTGCGATTATTGGCGATTGCCAAGCAACAGCTTGTCATAAACGTCGCGTTCCACGCCACCATCTTTCGGTTGCATTGCGATTCGCAACCAAATTTTGCGATGCAACCGACAGTCGCGCAGCGCGAAGTTGACTTCACGGGTCTTTTATGGCAATAGAAAACCCTTGGAATTCCAACGATTCCAAGGGTTTCGAGTGGAGCGGATGACGGGAGTCGAACCCGCCTTTAAAGCTTGGGAAGCTTTCGTTCTACCGATGAACTACATCCGCAAGGTGTGCCTTTTGGGCACGAGCCATTAGTCTAGCACGCAACGGATGCGTATGCGGACACAGACCGATATGCAATACCAATTTTCCGTAATATCACGGAGACTCAACCACGCGGCCGCTGCGAATAGTCGCGAGAATATCTGCCAGCCGAGCCGCCCGAATCATGCGCGGATCCATACTGCGTTCCAAATTGCGGCCCACCGGCACCAGCCATCGCAGAACGTCCGCCTTGCCGAATATCCGCCGCCGCAACGCCGCTCGTGGCATAACCGCCGGCCAAATATCCGGACTGCACGCCCTGCTGACGCATCTCCTGCCCCATCTGCATCAGCCGCGCAATGCGATCCGAGGTCGGCGGGTGCGTAGAAAACAGCTTGGAGAAACCTTCCGCCGAAAACGGACTGGCGATCATCATCGCAGCCACCGACTGCGTGCCGGCGGTCTTCTCCATCGGCATCGCGGCTGCGCCGCCGGAAATCTTGCTCAACGCGGAAGCGAGCGCTTCCGGATCCTCCGTCAACTTGGAACCGTCTTCGTCGGCGTCGTATTCGCGTGTGCGGGAGATTGCCATCTGTATCAGCGACGCTGCGATCGGCGCCAGAATCGCGCTCAGCAGCACACCCAGCAATCCCAAGCCGCCGGACGCCGAATCGTCGCGGTCGTCACGCGAACGGCCGCCGCCGAAATACATGAGCGAGTAGCCGAGGTACGAGATGACGGTGGCCATGGCGGAGGCGATTGCGGACGTCAGAATGTCGTGGTTGTAGACGTGCATGAGTTCGTGTCCGAGCACGCCGCGAATCTCACGTTCGTTAAGCGTCTGTAGGATGCCTTGCGTGCAGCAGACCGCCGCGTGTCGTTCGTTGCGCCCCGTCGCGAACGCGTTGGGGCTCATAGTGGGGGCGATGTAGATGCGCGGCATCGGCTTACCTGCCTTCGCCGATAGCTCGCGGACGATCTTGTATAGTACGGGGGCTTCCTGCTCGCTCACCTGTCGAGCGTGCATGCTGGCAATCGCCAGTTTGTCGGAAAACCAGTAGGAGACGAACGTGGAGCCCAGGCCGATGAGAATGTAGTAGCCGAGCGTGCTTTGACTGGCGCCGGTCGCCCACCAGATGAGCATGATGACGCCCCACATCAACGCGAACAAAAGCGTTGTTTTCAAGCCATTGCAATGGCCGTGCACCTGCAATTTGCCGTTCATGGCCACCAGCCTAGGAATTCAGGCTGGGATTTTGCTGTATACAAGCTGAAGGGTGGATTTGCAACATCTAGAAACATGCCACGCAACGACGCTACAGCATCGGCCATAGACCTATCTGCGGCACGGCGAGAGTCACCCCAACTTGAAACGTATTACCCCCGCATATCCCCTGAATGCACTGCGTCAAGCGTGCCGATCAGGCTGGTCAGCAAATCGTTGCGGCCGCACGCGTTCGTCAGCACCGCCAGCACGTACGTGCCCGACTGCGACATCACCAGTCCGGCATCGTTCAGCACGTACAAACCGCCTTCGCCGTTGATCCATCCGGCCTTCGTGTACACGGTGTCCGCATCGCCAAGGGCCGCGTGGATGCAGGAGTTCAGCGAATTCGTCATGTCTCCGGACAGCCATTGCAGCGATTCGGGCGTGATGTTCTGCACCCCCGCCGTTTGCCCGGCGAACAGGAAACCGTATCCGGCGGTCCACAGTTTGGCCATGTCGCGCGCGGAGGTGAACAGGTACCCGCCGCGATCACCCATTCTGGAAGCCGCGCCTGCCTGTTCGGCCCACGTGTTGAAGCAGTCGAGGCCATACGTTTTGTACAGCCAGTCGTAAGACGCGTTGTCGGAATTGCGCAGGACGGCGTCGACCTTCTGGTGGACGGTGGCGGACTGCGCGTCAGCGGATTGGGCCACGCTGTTCAGGTCGACGGTGCCCGTTGAGAACAGCGATATCAGGTATGGCGCCTTCGCCGACGAGGCCGAATAGATCTGTGCATCGGCGTTGTATGCGATCGTGCGGCCGGTCGTGATGTCGGCGAGCACGAATGATGCGGTATATCCGTCGGCTTCGAAAGTGGCGATTTGAGACTGCACGGCGGCCTGCGAATCGGCGCTTAGCGTGAAGCCCTGCGTTGTGATCGTGGCGCTGCCCTCGACTGCGGAAATGCCGTCCAGCGCGACCTGCGTCGGCGACGAGACGGCTTGTGTCTGCGATTGCGGCGCGCTGTTTTTCTTAAGCGCGCCCGACGTGGAGGACGTTTCCGAAGACGTTCCCGAGGACGCCGCTGCGTGGGCTTCCTCTTCGAGATGCACATCGACAAGACCCACGCCCATGGCGAAGCCGATCAGGCAGGCGATCAGCAGGCCCACGACGGACACGGAACAGCAGTACAGTGCCTTGCGCTTGACGTGTTTTCCAAAGTTCATGCCGACTTCACAACCTTAGATTTCAATGCCCGCATCCGTTTGCGATGATATTGCGCACCGCGTTTCACTGGGGTCAGCCTAGCGCATGGACCCGAACTTCGGGGGTAATAGGTCAAAACGACCGCGTATGTCCGATTCTGGAGAAACGGGCGGTTGTGCGATCGAAAACGCACGCTACGCGACCAGTCCGCCGAAAATCGACCACTAAAGCGGCAAAACTAACGCCCTGCACGTCCGATTCAGAGGAATCGGACGTGCAGGGCGTTACTAGATTGCGTTAAAAGGCTTGGAGTTAGGGTGTCAGGAAGTCAGCACTCCCACCCTAATTCCAGCCGGCCCGATTCAGGCATGCGCCAGCGCGCGCATCTGCTCCGGGTCGATGACCTTCTTGTGCTCGCGACCTTCCTTCGCACCCTCAGCACGTTCGTACGCGTCGACCTTCTTCCAACCGGCGAAGTCGATCGGCTTGACACCGCGGGAAGCCAGCAGACGGTCGATAGATTCCGGATCGCGGTCAGCGGCCACGCGACCGCCTTCGGCGGCCTTGGACAGGTCCTCCAGCATGTTGGTGACGATGAGCAGCGCGTCGGACTTGGTGGAGCCAATCAGTCCGACCGGGCCGCGCTTGGCCCAACCGGTGGCGTACAGACGCTCACGCACCTGCGCGCCCTCGCCGGA
>OICK01000657.1_pt1 | contig 15025 bp, 12 predicted proteins | sample 1581281 | NCBI WGS metagenome assembly OICK01 (sample SAMEA3882557, study PRJEB24775) | human gut metagenome | biome: human-associated habitat; feature: intestine environment; material: feces | place: Netherlands | collected 2009/2010 | reverse complement strand
TGGAGACTCCCCTGATAGGCTTTTCTGTTTTTTTTGCGTGGCATGACAGTGACTGTCATGCCTTTTTGTATAATAGAAAGCAGGAAACATATTTCATTATTTTTTCTACGAGCCCTGGTATAATACAGGTAGTAATTGTAAGGGGGTTCCTATGGCTGACATCATTGATTTGAAGGACGGCGTATATGAGAAGGTTATTTCCCGGGACTTTGATAAAAAGCTGACAAAGGCGCTGGCGGATAAGGAAATCTGGGCGGATCGGGAGGATGTGGATGCCCAGGAGGCAGTGGGGTACTTGTCCTCTTATCTGGAAAAGCTGATCCGGCTCTGTCTGAAGGAGATTGCCGATGAGAACCAGGACCACTGCGTGAAAGATGAGCTGGCACTGACAAATGAGCTGGTAGAAAAGCTGGCGTCCCGGATTGCAAATCTGGGAGATGGCCATGATGTGACGGCGGAGCAGTTCCTTTTGAAATCCCTGGAGCATCGGGCCAATAAGATTGCCAGAAAGAAATGGGAAGTGCCGGCTACATCACTGGTGAATTCCTTCCTCTTTACCAATTCCCGGAATGATGTATCCATGATTCATGAGCTGAACCGGGAAATTATGACCTGTGACCGCATGGATATGCTGATTTCCTTTATCCGCTTTTCCGGCCTCTCCCTCATTTTGCCATGCCTTCGCCAGTTTACTGCCGGCGGCGGTCATCTCAGGGTAGTGACCACCACCTACATGGGTGCCACAGATCCCAAGGCAGTGAAGGTGCTGTCGGAGCTGCCCAATACGGAGGTTCGGATTTCCTATAACGTGAAGGAAACAAGGCTTCATGCGAAGTCCTATATGTTCTATCGGGACAGCGGATTTTCTACGGCTTACGTAGGATCCTCCAATCTGTCCCGCGCCGCCATTGCCGATGGTATGGAATGGAATATGAAGGTCACTGAACAGGACCTGCCCGGTATCATTGCCAAGATGAAAGCCACCTTTGATACCTACTGGCATTCCGACGAATTCCAACCATTTCAGGTGTCTGACTTTGATAAACTGAGCCGTGCCATCGACCGGGAAAGGGGACGGAAGGAAGAGGGGGGCGACACCACCTATTCCTTTGATATCGAGCCCTATCCTTACCAGCAGGCCGTGCTGGATGCCCTCCGCACAGAAAGACTGGGTAAGGGCCGCTGGTATAATCTGGTGGTGGCGGCAACAGGCACGGGGAAGACCGCTATTTCTGCCTTTGACTATCGGAATTTTTATCAGAGCCGTAAAGGAAATGCCAAGCTTCTTTTTATAGCCCACAGAGAGGAAATCCTGAAACAGAGTATTTCCTGCTTCCGACAGGTCATGAAAGATCCGAACTTCGGTCAGCTGGCTGTGGGAAATTACCATGCCGCTCGCAGCGAGCATCTTTTCATGTCCATCCAGACTTTTAACAGTCAAAAGTTCTGGGAAAAAATGGATCCCTTCTACTATGACATGATTATTGTAGATGAATTTCACCATGCGGCGGCCAAAGGGTACCAGAAGCTATTGACCTGGTTTCATCCGAAAATCCTGCTGGGCCTTACGGCTACGCCGGAACGAATGGATGGGAAGAACATACTGAACTATTTCGGCGGTCATATGGCGGCAGAAATCAGGCTTCCCGATGCCATTGAGCGGCGTCTTCTCTGCCCTTTCCATTACTTTGGCATCGACGATCCCGTGAGCCTTTCCAATATCAAGTGGACCGGCGGCCATTATGATATAGAAGAACTGGAAAATGTATATACCGGGGAAGGGGCCCTGGCCAGCCAGCGGGCCCGTGCCATTATCCAGGCCCTGGAGCGGTATACAGCGGATATGAGAGACGTGAAAGCCCTGGGCTTCTGCGTTTCTAAAAAACATGCCCATTTTATGGCAGACTACTTCAAACGGCAGGGGATCAAAGCCCTGGCCCTGGATGCGGACAGCCCGAAGGATGTCCGAAATGAAGCCAGGCAGAAGCTGGAAAGCGGGGACATCACCATCATTTTCGTAGTGGACCTTTTCAATGAAGGGGTGGATATTCCTGCGGTGAATACAGTCCTCTTCCTTCGTCCTACCAACTCCATGACCATTTTCCTTCAGCAGCTGGGGCGCGGCCTGCGCCTTTTCCCGGAGAAAGACTGCCTCACGGTACTGGATTTCGTAGCCCAGGCCAACAGGAAGTACGACTTTGCCTCCCGCTATGCCTCTCTTCTGGGCAAAAGTCATGTGGTCATCAAGAAAGAAATCCAGGATGGATTTCCCCATGTACCTAAGGGCTGCTCTATTCAGCTGGAAGAAATCGCTGCCCGCCATGTACTGGAAAATATTAACAGCCGCCTTCGAAAAAATGAATTTTACATGGACATGGTGAAGGAACTGGCTTCGGCCACCGGCCATATTCCTACACTGGAAGAATTTTTCAAAGCCACCGCCATCCATCCCCATACCTTTTATAATGAAAAACATACCTTTGCCCGCCTTTTGGCTGATGCCGGGCTCATTCCCGATTTTCCCGTGACCGAAGAGGAAGAAGTCCTTCGGAAAGCCCTGCCAAGGGTGCTTTCCATGGACTCACCCAAATGGATTTCCTTCATGGAAAAATGTTATGAAACTATGCCGCCTGCCTTGACGGAGATGGAGAAAAAATATCTCCGCATGTGGCAGCTCACCCTGTATCCGGAAGGTGGGAAATGGACTTGTCCGGCACCGGAAGACGCAGTGCGTCGTTTCCGGGGACAGCATGAACTGACTGATGAAATCAAGGCACTCCTTCGCTGGCAGTATGACTCCATCGATATCATTCCGGAAAAGCCGGACCTTCCTTACCAAACGCCACTGGAAGTATACTGCAACTACAGCAGGGATCAGCTCTTTGCCGCCCTGGGCTTTGCCAAACCCGGCAGCATCAGGGAAGGCGTGAAATATCTGACTCCGGAAAACAGCGATGTGGTGACTGCGCCAACCGATGTATTTCTGGTGACCCTCAATAAATCGGAAAAAGAATTTTCCGATACCACCCTGTATGAAGACTACTCCATAGACAGACAAACCTTCCACTGGCAGAGCCAGAGCACCACCACGCCGGAATCCAAAACAGGACAGCGCTATATCCACCAGAGAGACAACGGGACCACCGTACTCCTTTTCGTGCGAAGTGCCAAACAGGACGCCTACAAATCCTCCATGGCCTATACCTTCCTGGGCCCCGCCCACCTCATGACATGGGAAGGCTCCCAGCCCATGACCATCATCTACCATTTGGATAACCCCATCCCGGCCAAGTACATCACCAAAACCGACAGCGCCGGCGTGCTGTAAGAGGAAAGGGGAGCTGCATATCCATCCTTCCCGCCTGACCTGTCATTTCGAGCGGAGGCACAAGCCGGTATGAATCCCTCTTCCCTTGAAGCCAGTGAAAGAGAGACGAGAAATCTCCCTGCACTACGTTAAGAATGGTTTATGGCATTTCTAACGACATAGCCCCTTCCCGCCGGGCGGGTCATTCTGAACGCAGTGAAGAATCTCGGTACATGACGTTAATGACTTATAAGCGGTTAAATACCAGTCAGCGGGAAGAGCGGCTGCATGACGCTGCAGCCACCTGCCGTCCTGGCAATTCTCAATTCTCAAATCCCTATATTCCCAAAGGAGACCAAATGCGTGAAAATCCAAAAGCCGGAGAAATCTGGCACCACTTCAAAAACCACGACTACCAGATCATAGCCATAGCCACCCATACAGAAACAAGAGAAAAACTGGCAGTCTACCGGGCCCTTTACGGTGACTACGGCATCTACGCCCGGCCTCTGGCCATGTTCCTGTCGGAAGTGGACCATGAAAAATATCCGGACGTGAAACAGAAATACCGTTTCGAAAAGAAAATCGAAGGAAAATCCTGATGAAAACCATTCATGTGGCAGCGGCGGTGATTGTAGAAAATCATAAAATATTTGCTGCCCGCCGGGGCTATGGGGAATTCAAAGGATACTGGGAGTTTCCCGGCGGCAAAATAGAAAAAGAGGAAACGCCGGAAACAGCCCTCCGGCGCGAAATCAAAGAAGAACTGGCGGCGGATATTGCAGTGGATCAGTTCCTTGGGACCGTGGACTACGACTATCCCGACTTCCACCTCACTATGGAATGTTACCTGTGCCACGTAGCAGGGGGTACCCTGACCATCCTGGAACATTCCGCCTTCCGGTGGGTGAAGAAAGAGGAACTGGAAAATATGGACTGGCTTGGTGCGGACAGGATAGCGGTGGGGTGGGTGATGCAGCTGCAATAAAGCCGGAGCAATTCGTTTTTTATGGGAATGAATCATGGATATACAAGGAATCCATTCGTTGGAAAACAGAGCCTTGCCCAGAGCACCCATAAACCCTACATGGAGGAGCATCATATCATCCATTTGGCTGTGCAGCAATCCTTTAACCATAGTCTGGATGTATACGCCAACCTCATATGCCTTTGCCCTATTTGCCATAGAAAGATTCATTTGGGGCTGAAAGAAGAGAGAAAAGATATGTTGAAAGAAATCTATGAGCAGAGGGAAGAAAGCTTTGAAAAGAGCGGGCTGGCACTTACAGAAAATGAATTTGTGGAGCTGGGGTAATAGAAAGGTAAAACATCTGACTGTTATAAATTGTTTGATACCGTTACGGAGAAGTATTGAACTATGCCTATGTCCATTTTATTTGTCGCAGAAAGCTTGCATATGATATTATTAGATTAAAATATGCAAAGGAATAAAACTGTAACCTGATTGGCGGATTATAAGGAGAATTAAGCATGCGTACTTTTTGGCTATTTGTCGGTCCCATTGTTACTGGTATTTGGTACTATTTATTGTTTGTGGCTGCATGGGTACTATGGTATCTGAAATTTAAAAAAAATTACAATATTAAGAAAAAACAAATCAAAGAACTATCAACCTTACTTGACGGCTATGAAGAAAAATCACTTAATGATATGGGAGTATTTGAGAATTTTAAAGCTTCGATGAAAGAGTCAAGCTTTGCGTCCTTGTGGAAACAGTACGAAACATCATTAATCTATTTGGGCCCGGATACTGAAGGTAAGTTTAAAATTTACAGTACAGATAATGCGGATTGCTACTTCAATAGTGAAACATTATCCCACGGCCTTATGTTGGGATTTTGGAAGAATCTTGCCGGAATATTTACAGCTATTGGTATTTTAGGAACATTCCTCGGCCTTACTGCTGGTCTCTATGGAATCAATATTAATTCTAAAGATTTGGAAGTGTTAAGTTCTGGTATTCAGAATCTGTTTCAAGGCCTCTCAACTGCTTTCCTGACATCCGTAGTGGGTATAATTTGTGCAATTATCTATAATATTTGCTATTCCCGACTCATGAGAGACTATAACCAAATGATTAATGAAGTGGCATCTAAGCTGGATTCCATTTTTACTCATAAAAATACAGAGCAGATATTAGCAGACAGCCTTATTGAATCAAAGCAGCAGACAGAACAAATGAAATTATTCAGTACACAGCTTGTGACTGCTATTTCAGAAAGTTTGGATACCAGCTTCCAGGAGCAGCTGGTTCCGGTATTTAATGACTTAAAGGAATCGATTGACAGGCTGAATAGCAGCGGGGCTGATGCTTTGGCCGGAAGCATTGACGAAAAGACAGGTAAGCAGCTGGCTTCTTTTGCTGCAACGTTGGACAAACTGCAGCAGTCCATGAATCTCGCCTTTGAAAAGTCTGCTAAACAGAATGAGGACAATGCAAGGCAGTTAAATGAGGCAGTAAAAGCGTTAACAGATGCTTCCAATACAGCTAATCGGTCAATTCTTGAGCATGCTGGGCAGGCGGCCAATACAATGGGTAATGCTTTGACGGGCGCTGCTGCATCTATTTCCAAAACCGGTAATGAACTTTCTACCGTATCGAGCAGTATGAAGAAGAGCTTGGAAGAGACTCTTAGTATGGTTCATGATGATATGGAACGACATGAAGCTGCTTTAAAGACAATGGTTGAGAGTCTGCAGACCACAATTTCCAGAAATAAAGAATTAATTAACTCTGCAGGGGATGCAGCCAGCAAATTTGCGGATGCATCACGGCCTATGGCACAGGTGTCGGAGCAGATTGGTCAGAGTTTAGATAAAGCGATTGATGTCCAGCAGTCTATCAGTAAGGAGTTAAATAGGCAGGCAGGCACTATTCAAACGGCATCTGTGGCAAATGCCAATGCAGTCAAAGAAGTGAACGATGCGCTTAAACACATTGAAACTTCTTGGAAAGCATATGAAAATAACTTCAAGGGTGTTTCTGACGGACTGCAGAAAACTTTTGAAATTTTGAACAAAGGAATTAATGGATATAATGATGCAACGAATAGGGCATTGATTAAGAATTTAAGCGCTTTTGACTCCAGTATCAATACAGCATTATCCGGCATACAGGATTTGAATCAGGATCTTGCTGAATCGGTAGAAGATCTGAATAAATTTATAAAGCAAAAACTTCGCTGAGGTAGTAATTTATGAAAAGGTTCAGAATGAAATCGTCGCAGGAAGCAGATGGTGACGCTTTTAGTACCTGTTTAAGTGACTTGATGGCTGGCTTATTAGGTGTCTTTGTCCTTGCACTAGCGTATTTTATGCTCAATGTAGGCGATATTCAAAATCAATATACCGGTAATACCGAAAAACGAAATGCCATGCTCAAAGAGATAAAGGCCGAAATGAAGCAATATGATGTCGATATTCAAATTGTGGAAGATCAGGGCATTATTCGAATACCGGCAGGTGTTTTATTTGAATCCGGAGAAGCAGATATTAATGGTGAAGGAGCAGAACATATCAATGAATTGTCACAAGTGCTTTATCGGGTACTCCAAGAGGATACTTATAAAAACTCGGTAGATACCATTTTCATTGAAGGTCATACAGATAGTGATCCAATAGAAAACCATCCCCGGTATCGCTCTAATTGGGATTTATCTACCGAAAGAGCCATTAATACATTAACAAAATTGGAAGAGGATAATGAATCACTGAAGCAGCTTAAAAATGCAGTAGGTAATCCTATTTTTTCCTGTTCCGGTTATGCGGATACGAGACCGGTGACGACTGATGAAGAGAGAAAGGCGGAAAATAGGCGTATTGATTTGCGTTTCACTATGATGCCACCTAAAGAATCATCGAGATAAAGGAGTTCCAAATGGAGACCTTACTAGAAACTCTTTCAAAGCTTAAAGAGAGTGGAGTAATTCTGTCTGATTATACTCGCTTATCTACCAAGGAAATGTTTGTGCAGCCTATCGCTATTAACAGACTTATAAGAAGATTGGGAGATATTTCGGGAAAACCAGTCGCAGGTATTGATGTTAATAAACTGTATGGGAAGGTTACTGCTGCTGTAAAAGGGAAAAATAAAACGATTGAGTTTAGCCATAAAGAAGCCAGATGTTTTCCTGTATTGTTATCTATGGCAAAAGACAATAATGAGGTCATACGGTTTCTGCTTGATCATATTGACTTTCAGAAGTCCGCGTCTTTCCGGCGGGCGGTAAATGCATATTTCAATATCTATGCCGACAATAATATGGCAGTTAGTTCATTGGGAAAGAAAATCAGGTCGGCTTTAGCAAAGAATCATGACCTTATTCATGCAGTACCCTATTTAAGGGGACACGAGAATTTTTTATCCGAGAAAGGACCATACTATCTGGCGGATTACATAACCGAAGGGGTTCTTGCATTTTTCAAAGATAATCCTTTATTCCCCAATTTTTTCCCCTGGACTTTATTTACTAAGAAATCTATTATATTAGCCTCAATAAAGAACAGCCAGAATGACACGCAGGAAATGAATTTGTTCAGAGAAATTGCTCATACCGATTCTTATAAGAATCTTGTCCCCCGTTTGGCAGAAAATGCTATTTTTGCAGTTGATAAAGGAAATGATATCCACTATCGTAATGAGTTGCTTTTTGAATTAAACAAGGCAATGGGGGATCCAAGAGATGATAACCAGGCATATCACTGGGCCGATGTAAATCCGAAGGCAGTGGAGATTTATCTCTATTGGCGAAAGAAAACAGACCTTGATTTGTTCTTTAATATTATCAGCCAGACAACGGTAAGAGACGTATCAGCTGATAAGATGTGGATTTATCGTAAAAGATTCTGGGAAAAATATTTAAGGGATATGAAATATACCCGTGTGGTACTAGGTCCTGAAGCAGAGAAAATTGCTAATCGTTTATATAGGAGTAAGATTCCTTCTTATGCGCGCCTTGAACGCTGCAGCCCGCTGCAGAGTCTATTCCTTTGCAGTATTGGAAACTATGTTTTCTTGGAAGTCAGCCACAATGGTTCAGTAAGAGTCTATCGAATGGGAGAAGCACCAATTCCCTTTTTTGAAAAAGCTGGGTATAGGCGGACATATAGTTATACCGATGTCACGCAGGCCAATTATGTTTACAAGAAAGCGCATCTTCATTCAGAAACTGATTCCTGGCAGAGTGCTTTGAGAAGATGGATTTTTGAACATTGTCGTGCGAATGGTATGTATTGAGTTGTGGCAGTCTTTTGGGTAAAGGGATTGCCTGATTAATAGAGGCTTGTAAAATGAATACATCTTGGAATGTTACTGACTCAGGATATTCTTTTCAAAAGACAGATTCTGTGGATAAACAAAAATGGGAATGGCTCACAGGTGAGCTTGAGATGTTATATTCGGAGGGCAAAGCCTTATATTTGGATTCTTGTTATGTAATCCCACATGATACGGCCTCGTCTTTTAGCGAAGGGAAAAGACATCTTTTAGGCCTGCCACCTGTATTTCCATATGATATCTATGTAACTTCCAATGGACGTATCGGCACATCAGGCTTCTCCTTTACCATCACGTACAGAGATAAGAATAATGAGCCAATTATTAATCCGGTCATCATCGGTTCCTATATTGAAATTCATAAAGTGGGGACGGGCATGTCGTTTATGTTCAATCATGCCCAGTATGATTTGGTTCGCGAGGTCATACATTTTAATAAAATGGTAGAGGAAGAAACCGATTCGAAAGAACTGGTTCCTTTAGGCTTGGAAATTATGGCTAAAGTCAAAAGCTATATTCAGGCAGCTGATGCAACAGCAGAGCCATATATCAAGAGCACTAAAATAATGGCTCCCGATGCACTCTCCGTTAAAGTAGAAAGCAATGGTGATGGAACCTACCGGGTTATGCCAGTACTCCTAAAAAAGAATATGAGCGGGGAGTATGAAGTTAATGGCGACTCTTTTTCGCGTGCTTATAATCGTAAATTTACTGCACAAAGACACTATCTGGGAGAAGATAAGGTTCAATATGTTTTCACTAAGAAACAGAAGGAGGGGTTGGCAAAAGTCAAGAAACTTGGCAAAGTCAATCAGGAAACAGCAGAAATTATACGAAAACAGCCGCAGAGTATTTTTACTGAAGACGTATTCAATTTTGATATAAATCTATATTCAGATCGCGTGCAGTGCATTGGCGATTATATACGGAAAACCAATCCATTTATGCTGAATGGATTGCATGGTCATTGGCTCCCGGATGAATCCGTTCAGCTTGAAGATGGAGAAGAGTTATCAGACACGGATGAATTAGAGATAACCAGAGATAATGTGTCAGAAATTCATGATTCTATTTTAGAGGCAATAAATAATCAAAAGGACTCATTTTCCTACCATGGGACAAAATATCTTATAACAGAGAAATTGATTGATACTGTTGATGCTGTTTTTGAACATGCGAATAAATATGCCAATGATGGTAAAAATGTGCCTGAGAATCCGGGTGATACCATAAAAAGTACAAAAAATATTCTTATCATCAAAGATAATACTGATGCTTTGGAATATGTAAATAATCAAGGCAAATCAAAAGATTCAGATCAAATGACTAAGTTATTATTTGCCGGGTTACGTTCTGAAATCCGATTATTTCCACATCAGATTGAAGGTGTTCGTCATTTGGCTAACTGTTGGCTGGAAGGACATCATGGTGCTTTATTGGCCGATGATATGGGACTTGGCAAAACATTGCAGGCTTATAGCTTTATTTCCGGAATGAAGAAATCATTGAAACATATGGAGTCGGTCCTCATTGTAGCACCGGTTTCCTTGTTGAAAAACTGGGAAGATGAATATCAGAAATTTGTTAAGCCTGACGTCTTTGATGGACTATGCCTGCTTTATGGAGAACACTTATCTAATTACAAGAAAGTTGAACGGCTTGCAAAAAGCCAAGAGCCTATCTTGACGCTGAATTTAGAAGGATTAGCGGAAAATCATATCTTATTGACAACTTATGAGACTTTGCGGATGTATCAGTTGACCTTTGGGAAAATGAAGTGGTCCGTGATGATTATTGATGAAGCACAAAAAATAAAAAATCCTCAAAGCCTAATCTCTATGGCTGTTCGAGGGATGAATTATAAGTTTGGAATCGCCCTGACCGGTACACCGGTAGAAAATACGTGGATCGATTTGTGGACTATTATGGATTTTGTGGCACCGGGTAAGATGCACAGCCAAAAAGAATTTACTTCCCATTATGTAAAAAGTTTACAAAATATTATAAAGACCGGTGGGAATGCTGATGCTATTGAAGGTTTGGGAATGGAACTTCGACGGGATTTAGATCCTCTTTTTATACGAAGGATGAAAAAAGATGTGGCAAAGTCTCTACCGCAGAAAGCAGTTTCCAAGGTAAAGGAAATCATGCCGCCTGTACAAAAGCAGGCATATGAATCAATTATTGCAAGAGCAAGATTAGCAAAAAGAACGAAAGGGAAAATAAATCCACTGCAAATTATTAACGATTTAAGAACATCATCGTTATTCCCTAATTTAGACAGAATGAATGAAGGATTATTCCTGAATTTGAGTGCAGAGGATTTCTTTATGTCATCAGCCCGTTTAAAAAGGATGCTGTATATTCTATACGCCATAAAAAGAAGAAATGAGAAGGTCATCATCTTTGTCACATTGCGATTAATGCAGCAAAAACTTAGGCGTGAGTTGAGTAAACTTTTCCAGATATACATACCGGTAGCTATTAATGGAACTGTGGAGGCAGAATCCAGACAAAAGATTGTGGATGAGTTTAATTCTGCCCAAGGCTTTCAAATCTTGATTCTATCGCCGGAAGCAGCAGGAGTTGGTTTGAATATTACAGGAGCTAATAATGTAATTCATTTGTCGCGCAGCTGGAATCCGGCAAAAGAAGACCAGGCTACGGATCGTGTATATCGCATTGGACAGAAAAGGGATGTGAACGTGTACATTCCGATTGCCTATGATTCGGCGCTAGGCGAAGGGGAATGTTTTGATGAGAAATTGGATAAATTGCTGGATTTCAAACGTTCTTTATCAGACGTAGCTCTTTTTCCGTCAGTGGAAACCCAGAAAGATCAAGAGTATCTTTTAGGCTGCGTCTTTAATCATGAGGATGGACCACAAAGTATCTCCTCGGCGGAATCATGGGATATGGATGAATTGGATAGAGTTAATGAAAAGACGTTTAAGAGTATATCGGCAAAACTTTTGCGGAATCTTGGATATGATGTCAGCGTTGCTAATCGGCGAGGTGTGGATTTAAAAGCAGATAGGAGTAATGGAGAAGTCCTGCTCGTACGCTGTGCACAATGCATATAAACTCAATATTGAGGACATCATAGGCATTGCGGATGCGGTAAAAAGGAAAAGTGATATTGGGGCTTTAGTTATTACCAATTCAACATCAATAGACCAGTACATTATTGATTACGCCAAGAGAATGGAGGTTCAGATTTGGTGGGGGCAAACGCTGGAAAATCTACTAAAAACCCATCCTATTTTGAAATAAGAAGATGAATCATTCTGATTTTCGTGTTAATTCGCATAGGCCCTATGGGAAATTTCAAAAAGAAGGGAAGATATTTATTTTCATCATACCGATTGCACGAAGGTAACTATCCTCACAAAAGGCGAAGCTGGCAGCATCCTTTTCCAGGGTATTGTAGACGTGGAGAATATCGTCCAGAATATCAGCAGCAGCTTTCGGATTTTTCAGTACTTCAGTTACATATGCGATGGCCTTTTCGATTTGCTTCTCTGCCTGCTCAGCGATCAGAAGTTTATAGACCATATTTCTTCCTCAATTCCGACAGTGCTTCTCTGGCCGGTGCCACCTTGCCTTCTGCTATCTGGGCTTCAGCAGTTTCCAGTTCCCGGTAGAGGCCTTCTTTTCGGCGCATTTCTTCGTACACTTCCATGCTCATAAGCACCATGTCTCCGTAGCCGTTTTTCGTAACAAAAACCGGTTCATGGGAGCTGTGGCAGAGTTCAGACATTTTTCCGGTGTCCTTCAGGTCTTTGATGGGGATAATCTTGGGCATAAAATCACATCCTTTCTATGGAATTATTATACCATAATTGTGGCAGATAAAATGGACACGCCTTTGGCGTGCACAGCGAACATGATATGAAGGAGCAAAGCGACGCACAAATCATAGTGAGTCGTTTCCCCTTTAGGGGTGAGGGTTGACGGCCCTTAGGGCCGAGGGTTCTTAAGGCCTGAAGTCCCGTGAAATTATATCTATTTCGGGATTGCGACTCCCATTGCATCATACAGAGCCATCTGCTTCTTTGTTATCTCTGAAAGATGATGGGCTTTGCCTGGCTGTTGGTAAAGCTCAATTATATCCAAATCATCCAGCAGTGTCTGCATCGTATACTCTGGAAATCAAAAAAGAGGGAAAAACAGTGGTTTCCATCCGGCCGGAGGACTGCCCACCGGCGGAAGAAAATCATGAGAAATGACAAAAGGCGCCTTTGACAGGGCGCCTTTTGCAGTATGACATATTTTTTTTAATTTAGATCCCATCGTTCATTGCCTGTCCCTGCCATGTGTTATGACCATCATAAGGGGAAAGGCACAGTTTCTGGTTTCATCTGTTTCATAGAGGGAAAGCGGAACAGGGAGGGGCAGGGACTTGCCCGGGATTCCGTATTTCCTCAGTCTTTACTGGAGGGGGTCCATCCGGGCGGGAGGCTGGCTTTGGAGCCCAGGGCGGTGACGGGGGAGTTGTATCCTTCGGTACCGGCGCCGGGGCGGCCGGTGGGGTAGTAGACGATGCGGGAGGGATCTTCCCGGTCTACGGAGTAAATGTGGTCGGCGTCTTTTTTCTGCTGGTCTGCCAGGGCGAAGGGGCGGTTCAGGCGCAGTTTGGAGCGGGCCATTTCTGTTTTTCTTGTCTGCTTCAGCAGCCATTCGTAGCAGGCCGGTGTGCCGTGGCCGTAGAACCAGGCGGACATGTGGCTGACGCTACCGGTGAGGACGGCCTGGTAGATGCCTGTTTCATCGGGCTTTGCGGTGAGGCGGCGGATGGATGCGTTCCGTTTCCTGGCGGTAGTGGTGCTGTCAAGGAGGAGTTCTTCCCGGGGGATAGTTACACCGGCGAGGTCCTGATAGAGTACCCAGTATTCTGTATTTTCCTGGGCCGTATTGAGGTAGAGGATGTTGTCGTCCGATACCATGTAGAGCCAGTTGTTGTAGTTCACCGGATTTCCGTGGCTGTCTTTCTGCCATACGATGGTGCCGTCGGCAGGCATGTTGTAATAGGTGGTGCCGTTGAAGGGGTAGTCTTTGTTGAAGTTGTTGCCCCATTTGCAGCTCATGGGCAGGAGGGCGGCGAAATAGTTGTCCCGCTGGGCTGCCATGGCCATGATGGTCATGCCGCCCATGGACTGGCCGCTGCCGTAGATGCGGTCGGGATCGATGTGGTACTGGCGGGTGAGGTGGTCCATGAGCTGCCAGATGGCGGGTTCGGCGCAGCTCAGGGTCCAGTTGTCCCTGGCCATGCGGAGCTCATAGTGGGGATGGGCTTCGTCCATAGCGTAAAATTCCGGAATGGCGGGGCATACTACGATGACGCCGTCCAGACCGTTTTTTCTGGCGAGGTTCTGGAAATCTTCAGAAGCGTAGTTGGAGGCGGCCTGGGATTCGGTGAGGGTGAGGCGGGGGTCGGCGCTCATGGAGCCGGCGTCATGAATGTGAAGGAGCAGGCCGTAGGTTTTATGGGGGTCATAGTCTTTTGGCACGTAGAGGGCGTAGGGCAGGTCCAGGTCCCAGTACCGGCCATTGGCTTCGTCGAAGCAGTGGACGGCGTGGAAGGCGGTGCCGTTTTCCAGTGTATGGAGCTGGTATCCTTCGATGCCCCGGATATGGTAGGAGCCTTCTTTGGCGTAGTTGTAGTATTCCGGCGCCCTGGGCTTTCCGGTCTGGGGGTCATAGCCTACGTAGGTTTCTTTCGTGTAGTTGGTGATGGCTTCATCGGATGGGAGGATGATGCCTTTTTCCGCCCGGATGGCTTTCTTCTGGGTTACGCCGGCATACATGGTAATGGCGTAGGACCGGGGGAACCGTCCGGTCTGGTAGTCCGTATTCACTTCGATAATGACGTAGGAGCCCGAGGAGGTGCCGCCTTTGGCGTCCATTTCCGGCTTGTCATTGACATAGACTTTTTTGATTTGACCGGGGTCTTTCCCCTGGGTCAGGTCTTCTTGGCGAAGGGTGGTGCCGTAATCATCAATGGAGTAGGTGTCTGTATCCACCGATGAAGCGGGAATGGCCCGGTCGTAGGACAGAATGACGGCCTGCAGCTTGGAGCCGTCGGTATCCACAAAGCCGGCGGCTTCCATATGTTTCACTGCGTCTTTGGCAGTGGTCACAAAAGAAGGGGCGCCTGCATCTTGAACGGCAGATGCAGCAGCATTTGATGCATACACCCCGGCAGGCGCGGATACCATGGCCAGCGAGACGGCGGCCAGTAAGGAAAGAATGACTCTGTTTTTACGTTTCATGAAAATGCCCCTATCTGACATGAACAGGCTATGCGGCGGCATAGCTTTGCTTTTTGAAATGAAATAAAAAATCACGCTTCCTTCATGCATGTATCTTAGGGAAGCACTGATTAATTCATAGAGTTTTCTTTTATAAGAATTTTTATGCAC
>OICK01000644.1_pt1 | contig 15283 bp, 13 predicted proteins | sample 1581281 | NCBI WGS metagenome assembly OICK01 (sample SAMEA3882557, study PRJEB24775) | human gut metagenome | biome: human-associated habitat; feature: intestine environment; material: feces | place: Netherlands | collected 2009/2010 | reverse complement strand
ACTGGTCGTTGGCATGCTCCTCCAGCACGGTCGTGGAGCCGACCGGCGCCGAGCCCGCAGAGGCCTCGGAGCCGAGATGCACCGAGAGCACCTGGTCACGCGTCTGTCGGCGGTTCTGCACCAGCAGCAATGGCTCATGGCCGGCGGACCAGTGCACCGCGGCGACATATTCATAGTCCTTGCGGTTCCAGGAGATCTGCTGGATGCCCAGTCCCGCATACTCGTCGTGCCCGTCGTACGCGAGCTCCGCCAGCGTCAGGCGCACATCGGCGTTGCTGGTGAGCGCACGCGCGTATCGACGGCCGGAGGCCGGCGTCTGCGGGTTCGCCGGGTCGCTGATGTACCACATCGGCTCAGGTGCCGCGTTGAACGTCTCGAAGATGATGTGACGGGAGTCCGGCCCCCACCAGAAGCCGTCGTAACGGTCCATTTCCTCACCTGCGGCGAATTCGGCGAGACCGATTTTCCATTCGCCTGCTTGCGATTCGGCCGCGTCGCTTTGCGCGTCATCTTGCGTGCCGTCCTGCGTATCGGCAACGTCGTCAGCGTCGTCTTGCGGAACGGACGCGACGATGGACACCGCATCGCCCGCGTCTTCGGCTGCGTCCGTCGTGTCCGACACGTCCGCAAGATCGACGTCCACCAAATACGTGCCGGTCGTATACATGATATGTCGTCCGTCGGGGCTGATGCGCGGGTTCAGCACCGGCTTGAATTCCGGTTCGTCGATGGCGATGCCGCGCGTCACGCCGGCCGCGATATCCGTCAGGAACAGCTGGCCGTTGATGGTGAACGCCACGCGGTTGCCGGCCGCATCGACCGAATAGCCGACGATACCGGAACCACCTTCACGCGCACGTTCGCGGCGCGCCTTTTCCTCAGCCGGCACATCCTCGGCGTCGGCGTCAGCCAGCAGCGTACGCGGATCGGCAAGCAGAATCTCGTCGGTATCGCCATCGCTGCCGATCACGCTCATCCACAGGGAGGTGACGGTGTCCTCCGGACCGTCCGAACGCAGGAACAGCGCACGCGAACCGTCGCCGATCGCGCGGGCGGAACGTGGCGCGCCGCAGGTGAATCGCAAGGTACGGGCCTTCAGCCCAGGAAACTCATCAATCGCATCATTCATACCTTCCAATCTACCGACCGTCACGCACCACTCGCCGCCAATACCCCGGACACAACCCCCTTCACATGAAATTTTTGCAAGCAAGTAGCCTTCGAATTGGCGCTCGGCAGGCTACAGCGTAGGATAGTCAAGGACAGAAAGGGACAAGTATGAGTGTTCTCGACCGATTTGAGAAGAGCGTGGAAGGCGCCGTCAACGGGGTTTTCGCGAAGTTCGGGTCTAAAGACCTGAAGCCCGTCGACCTTTCCAGCGCTCTGGAACGCGAGATCGACAAAGAAGCCATGCCCGTCACGCGCGATCGCACCGTAGCCCCGAACGAGTACCGTTTCAAGCTCAGCACTCCGGATTTCAACAACATCGTCGAGTGGGGCGCCGAAACGCTCGCCAATGAACTTGCCGACAACCTCACCCAGTATGCGAAGAGCCAGAACTACGCGTTCGTCGGCCCGGTCGTGGTGATCTTCGAAGAGGATCTTGAACTTTCCAAGGGCGATTACCGGCTTTCCAGCGAATCCGTGCAGGGCAACACCGTGCCGGTCACGACCGACGCGCAGACCGAGGATTGCCCGATGCTGGAGATCGGCGAGCACCAGTATCTGCTCACCGAGGAAAAGACCATCATCGGCCGTGGTTCCGATTGCGACATCGTCATCGACGACCCCGGCATCTCCCGTCGTCACATGGAGATCGACGTCACCGACAACGGCAACACCGTCATCGCCCGCGACCTGAACTCCACCAACGGCATGTACGTCGAAGGCCATCATGTTGAGGCGGCAACGCTGCTCGACGGCAACACGATCACCATCGGCCGAACCCGCATCCTGTACTGGGCCTCCTCGCAGGAGCAGGAGTAATCAGCCCCAACCTGGAGAGCCGCCTTTTATGCTCACTGAATTAACGTTTGCGATCCTCAAGTACGGGTTTCTCGTACTGCTTTGGATCTTCGTGGCCTGTACGGTACGTTCGCTGTACAGGGATATCGAAACGCTCAGCCCGCGCAAGTCGCGGGCTCATCGTCGTAAGGAGCGCGCCGCGCGCAAGGCCGTCGAATCGCCTGCGCCCGTAGCCGCCGCAGCCCCTTCGGCAAGCGCCGCAACCAATGCCAAACCAACTCTGCTGGTCATTATCGATGGCCCCCTTGCCGGCAGTTCCGTCCCTCTGGCCGGCAACACCATCACACTTGGCCGTTCCGCTTCGAACACCGTGGTGCTGGATGATGAATTCGTTTCCTCCCACCATGCGCGCGTCTACACCGATCCCGCCACCGGCCGTTGGGCCATCGAGGATCTGGGATCCACCAACGGCACCGTCGTCAATCATCAGCGTCTGAACGCGCCGATGATTCTTGGCGCGCGCGTGCCTGTGCGCATCGGTGCGACCACCTTCGAATTGAGGTGACGTTTTTGCCGACTTCCACCGCTTCGCAACAATTGTTCATGTATTCCACCGTCGTCTCCGACGTGGGCACCGTGCGTTCCAACAACCAGGATTCCGCGTTCGCCGGCGAGCATCTCATCGCCATCTGCGACGGCATGGGCGGGCATGCCGGCGGCGACACCGCCTCCACCATCGCCATCCGGTCGCTGGCGCATATCGAACAGGACAATGTTGACGGCGACGTGCAGGTCGTCTCCCATATGATGGCGACTTCCGTCATGGCCGCGCACGACGCGATCGTCGGCAAAGCCAAGCGTGAGCGTCGTCTTGCCGGCATGGGCACCACCGTCACGTCCGTGGCGCTGGTCGCCGGCTGCTGGGTATTGGCGCATATCGGCGATTCCCGCGCGTATCTGCTGCACGACGGCCATCTGGTCCGCATGACCAGCGACCACAGCTACGTGCAGCATCTCATCGACACCGGCCGTATCAGCGAGGCCGAGGCGCGCAACCATCCGCAACGCAATGTGGTGATGCGCGTGCTGGGCGATTTCGACATCGATTCGCGCCCTGACATCGCCATCCGCAAAGCGCATCCGAGCGACCGTTGGCTGCTGTGCTCCGACGGCCTGTGCGGCGTGCTGGAGGATTCCACGCTTGAAGAAGTGCTGTCCACCTGCGCCGATCAAGAGGAGTGCGCGCAGCGGCTCGTATCGATGGCGTTGCCTGCCGCATCAGACGCCGCTGATCGGCGGCGCGGCCAGCGCAAGCTTGGAAACCATCGCGGACATCGTCAACGAACCGGTCGCTTCCGCCCCGCCTCTGCGCGAAGGCAAACAGTCGCCGGCGGCGCGCGCCGCGGCCCTGCGCAGCGGCAAGGATCCCAACGAGGAGCCGAAACAGCCGGAACAGCGCGTCGCGCAGCCGTCGTCGGTCCGCGAAGACAATGGCGACCGTGTCAATACCGATACCGGGGAAATTCCGATTGTGCAGAAGCGCAACGGGCGTATTTCCGCCGATCCGAACGATCCGGAAGTCGCCAAGGCGATTCGCAACGAACATATCGAGGAACGTAAGACGAAACGGTCGCGCAAATTCCGCAACCGCATCATCACCATACTCATCATCATTCTGGTGCTGCTTGGCGTTGCCGGCGTGGGCGTGGGCACCTACCGTTGGAGCCAAACCAAGTACTACATCGGCGACAACAACGGCAAAGTGGCGATTTTCCAAGGCGTGCCGACGAGCATCTTCGGTGCCAAACTGTCACATGCCGTCACCGACACCAATATGAAGACCAGCGATCTGCCGCCAAGCTGGCGCGAACAGCTTGACCAGGGCATCTCCTTCGACACGTACGGCGAAGCGAAAAGCCATACCCGTCTGATCAAAAAGCAGCTGAACGATGCGAAGCGCAAGCAAGAGGCGAGGCAGCAGGAGAAGGCCGAAGCCGAGCAGAAGGCGAAGGACGAAGCGGCGAAAAAGGCCGCCGATCAGGCCGCGCAGACCAACAAGTCGGGCGGTGACAAGTCATGATCGCAACACGCTTGAGACAGCTTGGCATGCTGCTGTTCAGCATGCTGCTGTGCGCGGTGGCGTTCTTCCAGATGTTTGAACGCACCACGAACGGCTTCCCGCAAAACTATGTGTGGATGCTCGCGTTCGTAAGCGCGCTGTTCCTGACCACCTGGGGTCTGCTGCTGCGATTCCAGCCGCACGCCGACCAATCGGTCATGTGCTGCGTGCTGGTATTGACGGGCATCGGCGTCACGATGATCGCACGCCTCGACCAAGACACCAAAACCACAGTGGCGTTCCGACAGTTGCTTTGGTTGGCGATCGCACTGGTGTTTGCCAACCTGCTGGTGGTGTTCATGAGGGATTACCGCGTATTGCGGCGATTCTCGTACGTCAGCATGGTGATCGGCATCGTGCTGTTGCTGTCGCCGATGCTGCCGGTGGTCGGTTCCGAACAGTACGGCGCACGCATCTGGGTGAAGATTCCCGGCTTGGGATCGTTCCAGCCGAGCGAATTCGCCAAACTGTTCCTGGCGTTCTTCTTCGCTTCGTATCTGTTCGACCATCGCGACCAGCTTGCCGTCGGCGGAAAGAAGATTCTCGGCATCCAACTGCCACGCATCAAGGATATGGGACCGATCATCGTGGTGTGGATCGTCTCCATGGGCGTTCTGGTCCTGCAGCATGATCTGGGCACGTCACTGATGTTCTTCGCCATGTTCGTGTCCATGCTGTACGTGGCCACCGGGCGTAAAAGCTGGATTGTCATCGGATTCATCGCCTTCGCCGCCGGCGCGGTGGCGGCGGCAAGCATCTTCAGCCACGTCGGCTCGCGTGTGGACGCCTGGCTCCACCCGTTCTCCGCGGCTCAATACAACAAGGAATACGGCGGCTCATACCAGCTCGTCACCGGCATTTTCGGCTTGGCTTCCGGCGGTCTGATGGGCACCGGCCTCGGTCAGGGCCACCCGTCGATCACCCCGATCGCAAATTCCGACTACATTTACGCGGCATTGGGCGAGGAGCTGGGATTGACCGGCCTGATGGCCATTCTCATGCTGTATCTGCTGATCATCGCAGCCGGCATGATCACCGCGATGAAAATCAAGGACGGCTTCGGCAAGCTGCTTGCGTCCGGCTTGGTGTTCACCATGGCCTTCCAGGTGTTCACCGTGGTCGGCGGTATCACGCTGGTCATTCCGCTGACCGGTCTGACGCTTCCCTACATGGCGGCCGGCGGTTCGTCGCTGATCGCAAACTACATGCTGGCCGCGCTGCTGATCGTCATCTCCAATTCCGCGAACAGGCCGGAATCCGAGATCGACAGCGACACATTCCAGCAGGAAGCCGTCAGGGTGTTGCGCGAACGCGAGCGGAACCGTCGTACCGAAATCGCCGGCAATACGCGTTCGGGTGCGGCGAAGGCTTCGGCCATCCCGGCCGTGCGGGCAAGCCATGCGGGCGCAGCCGGGCAAGCAGGTCATGCCGTGCCCGCCAATCGAACCAGCCAAGCCGGCCAGACCGATCAATCCAATCCGACGATTCCGATAACCGGAGTCCTGCCGACGATCGACCAGCAAGGAGCATCGCATGAATAAGTCGCTCCGCCAGCTGTTCACCATCGTGGTGGCCTTGTTCGTCATTCTGGGCATGTCCACCACCATCATCATGGCCATCCGAGCCAACCAGCTCACCAACGACGCACGTAACGTCCGCGCGCTGTACCACGAATACGGCGCACCGCGCGGGTCCATTCTCGCCGCGGACGGATCGGTCATCGCAAAATCCGATCCTTCCAACGATTCGTTCTCGTACCAGCGTTCCTATTCCGCCGGCGAACTGTATGCGCCAGTCACCGGATTCTTCTCCATCAGCCAGCGTGGCTGGAGCGGCGTCGAAGCGTCCCGCAGCTCGCTGCTGTCGGGCCAGTCGGAGCAGCTGCTCTGGCAGCGGTTCAAGTCGCTGTTCACCGGGCAGGAGAACAAGGGCGCCAATATCGAAACGTCCATCGATCCGAAGATTCAGCAGGCCGCATACAACAGCCTCGGCAGCACGGATGGCGCCGCAGTGGCCATCGAGCCGAAAACCGGCCGTATCCTCGCCATGGTCAGCACGCCCAGCTACGACCCGAACCAGCTGGCCAGCCATGACATGAGCCAGGCGAACAGCAACTACGGCGTGCTGTCCCAGGACGCCACCAATCCGATGCTCAACCGTGCCACCTCGCAGCTGTATCCTCCGGGATCCACGTTCAAAACGGTGGTGGCCGCCGCGGCTTTGGAAACCGGCCAATACCAGCCGGATACGCAGATTCCGGCAGGAGCAAGCTACACGCTCCCCGGCACCGTCACGCAACTGACCAACGCCGTACCGCAGGCCGACGGCGCTGACGGCAAGATCTCCATGGAGGACGCGCTGGCGTATTCGTCGAACACCGCGTTCGCCCAGTTGGGCGTGTCGTTGGGCGACAACGCCGTCTCGTCCATGGCCAAGAAACTTGGTTTTGACAGCCCGATTACCGTGGACGGTTCCGATTACACCGGAACCCCGTGGGTGTCGGTCACGTCGAAGTTCCCCACCGACATCAACGACGACAAGCTCGCATTGGCGTCGATCGGCCAGGGAGACACCGTGGTGACCCCGTTGCAGAACGCTATGGTGGCCGCCGCCATAGCCAATGATGGCAAGCTTATGCAGCCCACGCTGGTCGACCGCGTGCGTTCCGCCGACTTGTCGGTCATTTCGCAGACCAAGCCCACGGTCATGTCCCATGCGTTCAGTGCGGATACGGCCAACAAGCTCACCCAAATGATGGAGGCCGTGGTCACCAAGGAGAACACGAATCTGGCCATCAACGGCGTGCAGGTGGCCGTCAAGACGGGTACCGCGCAGATTGGAAACGGCAATACGTCCATCGACGGCTGGGTGATCGGATTCGCACCGGCGGACGATCCGAAGATCGCGGTGGCGGTCGTGGTGCATAACGTGGACCTGTACGGCTCGTTCGCGGCAGGACCGATTATGAAAGCAATGATGCAGGAGGCGCTGGCAGAATGAAACTGGTTGAAGGACAGCTCATCCACCGACGCTACAGGTTGGATTCCCGCCTGGCCCAAGGTGGTATGGGTGAAGTGTGGAAAGGCTATGACATCCAACTTGGACGTCCGGTGGCCATCAAGGCGCTACGTGGCGATTTGGGCGTCACCCAGGAGGCCAAACTGCTTCGTCTGCGCGCGGAAGCCCATAATTCCGCCAATCTTGCGCATCCGAACATCGCTGCGCTGTTCGAATATTACGAGCATGACGGCATCGGATTCCTCATCATGGAATACGTGCCGAGCAAGTCGCTTGCAGACCTGTACCACGAGCAGAACGGCCCGATGGACCCGATCAAGCTGCTGCCGATCCTCATTCAGACCGCACGCGGCCTGTTCGTCGCGCATTCCCATGGCGTGATCCACCGTGACGTGAAGCCGGCGAACATCATGGTGTCCGATTCCGGCGAGGTGAAGATCACCGACTTCGGCGTCTCCTACTCCACCAACCAGGAGCAGATCACGCAGGACGGCATGGTCGTGGGCACCGCGCAATACATTTCCCCGGAGCAGGCGCAGGGCAAGCATGCCACGCCGCAATCCGATATCTATTCGCTTGGCGTCGTCGCCTATGAGGGCCTGTGCGGACACCGTCCGTTCACGGGCGCCACACCGGTCGACATCGCCGCAGCACATGTCAATAATCCGGTTCCGCCGCTGCCCGACACCGTCGATGTGCAGTTGCGTGAATTCGTCATGTCGATGTTGGCCAAGGACCCGCTGGACCGTCCGAAGGACGCGCTGGTGGTGTCACGCACCCTGTCCCGCATCGAACGCCGTCTGCTCGACCAGCAGACGCAGCTGGCCGACACGATGGTCGTCTCTTCGGAAGGAAGGCTTCCCCGACGTGTGGTCAGCAAACCCCATATCTCCGTGAGCAATGATTGGAAGGAACAGGGATGAACATCAACATGCCTACCTCTCTGGCCGGGGGCCGTTATCAGCTCGGCCAACTCGTCGGCCGTGGCGGCATGGCCGAAGTGCATGTGGCGACCGACACGCGTCTGGGACGTACCGTCGCCGTCAAGATCATGCGCGCCGATTTCGCCACTGACAGCATCTTCCTTGAGCGTTTCCGCCGTGAAGCCCATTCCGTCGCGCAGATGAACAACCCGAACATCGTGAACATCTACGATTCGGGCGAGGAAACCGTCACCACGGAAACCGGCGAGATCGAGCATCTGCCGTATCTGGTGATGGAGTACGTCAAGGGTCAGACCCTGCGTGACATCCTCAAGGTGAATGGCGCGCTGAGCCAGCGCGACGCCGAGCAGGTGATGATGGGCGTGCTCAACGCGCTCGAATACTCGCACCGCATGGGCATCATCCACCGCGACATCAAGCCCGGCAACATCATGATTTCCGAGCAGGGCGTGGTCAAGGTCATGGACTTCGGCATCGCCCGCGCTCTGGACGATTCCGCAGCCACCATGACCCAGTCGCAGGGCGTGGTGGGCACCGCACAGTACCTTTCTCCCGAGCAGGCGCGCGGCGAGACCGTCGACATGCGTTCCGACCTGTATTCCGCCGGCTGCGTGCTCTACGAGATGCTCACCGGCCGCCCGCCGTTTACCGGCGATTCCGCCGTGGCCATCGCCTACCAGCATGTTTCCGAAGTCGCCACGCCGCCATCCGCCGTGGTGCCGGGGCTGCCGAAGATGTGGGATTCGATCTGCGCCAAGGCCATGGCCAAGGACCGCCAGAATCGCTATGCCACGGCCTCCGAATTCAAGACCGACATCCTGACCTACATGAACGGCGGCGTGCCGGTGGCGGCCGCGTTCAACCCGTTGACGGACCTGTCGAATATGAAGGCCCGCAAGGAAGCCGAACGTGATTTGCCCACCACGCCGGTGGAACCGCATCAGCAACCCACCCAAGCATTCAACCCGGTGACCGGTCAGTTCGAGCAGATTCCACCGGCCAATGGTGCCAACTCAGCGGCGTTGCAGTCCCGTGCGCAGCAGCGTGCGGCGGCGGCCAAGGCCAAGAAGCGCAAGAAGATCATCATCGGTTCGGTGATCGCAGCGATTGTTGCAGTGCTTGTCATTGTGGGCATCGTGTTCGCCATGAACGGCTCCGGCAACAAGTCCTCGGAAGACACCGTCACCATCCCTGAGGTGTGCAACGCTTCCACATCCAAGGACAGCATCGAGCTCAAACTCAAGGCATCGGGTTTGAAGATGACCGAAAAGCAAGACACCGACTCCACCGAGCCGGAAGGCACCTGCACCAAGATGAGCCCGGACGCCGGCTCCAAGGTGGCCAAGGGATCTGCCGTGAAGGTGTGGTTCTCCGCAGGCCCGCAGTCCACTCAGGTTCCGGATGTCAAGGAACGCAGCCAGGAAGAGGCGCGCAGCATTCTGGAAAGCGCCGGGTTCAAGGTGAACGCCGCCGTCAAAACCGAAGACAGCGCCGACATCGCCAAGGATATGGTGACGAAAACCGATCCTGCCGCCGGTCAGTCGGTTCCCAAGGGCACCACCATCACCATATATGTTTCTTCCGGCATGACCACCGTACCGAGCAATTTGGTCGGTCAGTCGAAGGACAGCGTGCTACAGCAGTATGAGGGCAAGTTCAGCTTCACTGTGGAGCAGGAGAGCTCCGATACGGTGGAGGCCGGTCTGATTACCCGTGTAAGCCCTGATTCGGGCTCTTCCATCGCACAGGGCGGGTTCATCACCATTTGGGTGTCCACGGGCAAGGAGAAGGTCGCTGTGCCGAATATCACCGCTGGCACTGACTACGTCACCGCCGAACTCATGCTCAAGGCCGTGGGCCTCAAGGCTCAGGCCAATGGTCCAACCGGCAGCACCGCTGTGGTAGTCAGCATCAATCCTGGCGCTGGCAGCCAGGTAGATGCGGGATCGACCGTCACCATTACCACGAAGGCCGGCAGCACTGGCGGCGGTACCGGTACCGGAGACGGTGGCAACGGTACTGGCAACGGGGGCGGAACCGGTGAGTGAACCGGTGAGTAGCAAGTAAGCGCCGGGCGTGTATGTGTTGCGCATATGCAACGCAAATAGCGCAACACATACACGCAACACAAAGGGGAAGGGCTTCTGCGCCCCTCCCTTTTGCTGTATAAAGAGCTATCCCAGCGCAACAATCCCGGGAAGCGTCGCAAAACCAGTACGCAAGCCTCGTTCTAGCGACACATTCCGGGGAGAGTATCGCCGCGCGGAAAAGCTACTTCGTAACTTTGGGCTGGAGGCCGGCGGACTTGGCCACGGCGTTGTCTTGGCCGCAGACCTTAAGCCAGTTGGCCAGCAGACGGTAGCCGTCCTGGGTCATCACGGATTCGGGATGGAATTGCACGGCGTACATCGGCTTGCCCTTGACACGCACGCCCTGAATAATGTGGTCGCCTTGCGTCCACGCGGTAACCACCAGCGTATCCGGCACCGAATCGGGCTCGACGGCCAACGAATGGTAGCGGGTGGCGGTCATGGGGTTGGCCACGCCCTCGAAAATCTCGTCATCGATATGTTCCACCAAGCTGGTCTTGCCATGCATGATGGTGGGCGCATGGTCCACAGTGCAGCCGTACACCTCAGCGAGCGCCTGCAAGCCCAGGCACACACCAAACATCGGCACGCCGCTGGCCGCGCACAGGCGAATCATATCCTCACTGGCACCGGATTCGGCCGGAGCACCAGGGCCGGGAGAAATCAGCACGCCATCGTAACCGTCCAGTACACCCGGCGCGGCTGGGTCGATAGCGTCGTTACGCACCACATCAACAGTGGCGCCAAGGGTTTGCAGATAGCCTACGATCGTGTAGACGAAGGAATCGTAGTTATCCACCACCAAAATATGCGCGGAATCGGTCATAGGGCTCTCCTTGAGGGACGTGTACTGCAAGCCATAGTACTAGGATGCCGTCAGCTCGCTGCCACGAAGTTCGACATCTGCTGTAGGAATGGGATATTGGCGGCGGCCCAAGGGAATCCCCACTGGAACAGCGCCGCGGCGGCTGCGAACAGCAGCAGAGCCAGCAGCAACCATCGAATCGGTGCCACGCCGGGCTGCAGACGCAACAGTCCGCCATAGATGCTGGCATCCGGACGGCGACGCTCACCCGCGCGAATCTCGCGCAGCACCGGCCAGCGCCATGCCACCGCAGCGGCAATGAACAGAACCAGCCACACTACCAGCGCGCCGAATACCACCTTGTCCAGCGAGCCAATGCGGGAAGCGATCGAGGGGGTTTCGGTGGTGGAGAACATCACTGCACCGGACGAATCAGTAGTAGCCAGCTCTTTGGGCACACCGTCGGACACTTTGGCCCAGTACGCCAACTCACCATAGCTGATCCATCGATGGGTGGGGGTGGAGTATTTCGGCTCACAGGTGGTCAGTGTGATCATGCGTTTGGTGGGATTGGCAGTGGAGTCTTCCGGATTGGGGGCGATCACATGCACGTCCGTGGGCAGCACAATCTCGTACCGGGTGTAGTGGTAGACGTACCAGTAATCCTTGGTACGAACGATGATGGGATCGCCTTCCTGCAACTTGTCCACATCGCCCAACGGCTGCCCGTAGCCGTTGCGGTGGCCGGCGACGGCGAAGTTGCCGACCTGCCCCGGCATCTGGGTGGTGTCGTAATGGCCCAGACCGTGGCGATTGAGCTGCTCGAGCGTGGTGCCTTCCACGATGTTGCGGTGCCATTGGGAGCCGAAGCGCGGAATGTAGATCTGCGCAATCAAGTCGCCATATTTCGCGTCTTTCGGCTGTACCGGCGCATCGCCCTCCTGGGCTTTGGCGATGGTGACCGTTCCCCCGTTGTTGCTGGGGTCGCTCCAGTCGACGGACTGGGTGGTTTCGTTCTGGGCTCGCTCCGCCTCGACACCGGTCCACCACATCTGCCAGACGATGTACAGGGCGCAAATCACGGCAGCGGTAATCAGCAGTTCGGCGCAGATGCCGAGTGCCTGCCAGACCGGGCTCCGCTGGGGCGAAGACGCGCCGCGTACTGCGGCACGACGGGACCTTGCCCTACTGGCGTTGGCCGGGTCTGCCGCCATTCGTGCGGCATCGTCCTCGGGGAAGGGCTGTACGTCCGACACGGACGCGAGATCAATGGGCGCCGGTACGCCGCTGTTGTGCCTGCCGTGTCTCATTGCTGAGTCTGCTCCTCATCTGTGGTCTTTGACGTATCGACCGTGGCATATTTCAACTGCTGCAGCAAGGCGGCGGTAGCGGGGAACTGAAGGTCCTCGGCATTCTCCACCTTGTAGCCAATGCCAAACGCGGTCACATATTGCTTAAGAATGGTAATGGCTTCGGAGTCGTTCAACGCTGCGCGAAGTCTTTGAGGGTCACCAATCGCGGAAATGGTGAACGGCGGCGAGTATTTCTTACCGTGCAACGACAGCACGTTGCCGGAACAGATGACCGCCGAATTGAACAGCACCCGCTGATCCATAATCATCAGCGCATCGGCACCGCCGGCCCACAAGGCATTCACCACCGATTCGACGTCCTGCTGGTGGATCACGTAATCGTTGATATTGGCGGTCGTGCCGTTGTTGTTGACTGCGTTCTCCCACAACGGAGAATCATCCAGCGTTACCGTTACGCCGCTGCCGCTGAGCGCGGGCAGCATCAGGCTGGAATCCACATTGCTGGAGTCCTTGCCTTGGTTCTGTGTGCTGTCGGTGCCATCGGTGCCATCGGCCTTGAGCGCGTCCGTAAGATTGGCGACCTGTTTGGTCAGATCGCTGACGTCCTGCTGCAGCTGGTTGGCCTCGTCCACGCCTTGCTCCACCAGATCGGCCGTATCGTTGGTGGCGGCAACCGTACGATTGACCCTCACGTTGGTGCTCAGCAGAAAACCGGTCAAGGCAATGACGACGAATACCGCGACACCACCCCATAGGGAGTGCCGTGCACCGTGCTTACCTACATGTCTGGCCATGAATTTCCTGTCTTCTTGCCGACTCTGGTCGCCGCTTTCGAGTGTAGCCACTATTATGACTTTTAGCCTATTGAATGGAGACTATGCTGATGGCTGACGAAGAGCTGCACGAAACCGACTCGAACAACCAGAAGGACTGGCAGAGCGAGACCTCATCCAGCACCGTTGCTGACGAGACCGCCAGCAAAGACACCGAGCAGAACGCAGAGAACGCTTCTGCCGAGGAAGGCGCGGCTTACGGCGTGAATATGGAGCAGGTGCAGGCCGTGCTCAACGCCACTGCCGATAAGGCCACGCTGACCCCGCAGATGCAGCGTATGATGAACCGCCAGGCGGAGAACACCAAGCGCGTTGAAGAAACCATTAAGGGCACCAAGTCGAACCCGCGTTGGTTCGTGCCGCTGTTCTGCGCGTTTATGATCATCGGCCTGATTTGGTGCGTGGTGTACTACCTCTCCCCGTCCGGCTCCTGGCCGATTCCGAACATCGGTGCGTGGAACCTCGGCATCGGCTTCGCCCTGATCATGATCGGATTCCTGATGACGATGGGATGGCGCTGAGTTCCGGCTCGTTGCGCTTATCTATCGGTAGATTGTTTTTTCTATCGTTAGGTTGTCCTTAATTCTTATGAGAAAGGCCGACCTCCCGTATGCGGAGGTCGGCCTTTTTCGTGCCTTAGCCTGTTCATCCACAGCTATCCACCACTTATCCACGACTTATCCACTACGTTATCCACAGCCTGTGGATGAATTACACCCATGTAGTTTTCCACCGAATGTGGAAAACCATGTGGATAAGTGGTGGATAAGCGGCGTTTCTCGGTGTATATCTCGTGCATAACTTTGGCTTGGCATACATCGCCACAGCGAGGGAACAGTTATACACCCGAGTTATCCACTGCAACAAACCCAATAATACCGCGGTATTCCTAACTTATCCACATAAGTTATCCACAGTCTTATGCACTTTTCTACACACTTGTGCACAAGTCACCATTGTGGATAACTCATTATCGTGGATAACTCGTCATTGCGCGCATCTCATTACTGTGGATATCTTCATACGGCACACACCCACTCGCCGAACGACGATATCCACATCGCTAATATCCACATCGTCGCTTTCCGCACATACATTGATGCCGGGCACTGCATGTTCCGCAATACCCGGCATCAATCGTTTTTTTTACAGCCATATCAAGCCATATCAGTGCAGGGAGCCGAAACTCATCCACCCGTAAGGATTGGCCATATTGCACAACAGAATCAACGCAATGACCAGCACCACCATGGCCCAGCCGTACACCTGCATGCGCCATTTCAGGCTTTTACCGCGCCACGCCGGCACACCACCCACCAGCAGCCATGTGAGTATTCCACCCACTACAAAGCCGCCGACATGCGCCTGCCACGCCACGCCACCGACCACGAACGGCAAGGCGAAGTTCACCGCCATCCAGATCAACATGGAGCGGATATCGGCGCCGATACGGCGATATACCACCAGCAATGATGCAAACAGGCCAAATAAGGCTCCAGAAGCCCCATAGGCTGCCATCTGCCAGCCGATGCCTCCCGGAGCCACCGCAGCCCACACCATAAGTCCCAGAGAGCCGCCAAGGCCGGAAATCACATACAGTCCCAAGAACCGCCAGTGGCCGATCATTCGTTCCAGCACTGGGCCCACGGAATACAGAGCAATCATGTTGAACAGGATATGCAATAGCGAGTTCGGCGCATGCAGGAACATCGAGGTGATGAGCGTCCACGGCTCAGCCACCAGTCTGACCGGAGCCGCCATGCCGAGGTACATCAACCAAGCCCTCAGGCCCGGGGCAATAAATCCCAACAATACCTCCAGTAGCCACACTGCCACGCACGCAACAATCAGCGCCCAGGTCATCACCGGACCACCGCGCTCCCACTGGTATCGAATCTCCCGTTGTGTAGGAATATGCATGCAGCCCACTGTATCGAAGGTCTCGGATGCGTTCCACGCGCCGCGAAGATGCCGAGCCGGCCAAGGGCAGACGGGCGCGGATGAATCGCCCACGAATGTCATTCCACCCAATCGTCACAAACAGCGGCCTAGAATAGGGAGCAGAGTCGGTCTGAATGGGCATACCGACCAGACGATCCCTAGGGAAAGGAGCCGTCATGGAGAACAAGTCTTCTAACGGTTGGAAGTTCTTCGCGCTGCTGTTCGGCGGATTGCTCGCCGCGCTTGTTGGCCTGT
>OICK01000640.1_pt1 | contig 15295 bp, 19 predicted proteins | sample 1581281 | NCBI WGS metagenome assembly OICK01 (sample SAMEA3882557, study PRJEB24775) | human gut metagenome | biome: human-associated habitat; feature: intestine environment; material: feces | place: Netherlands | collected 2009/2010 | reverse complement strand
GCGCATCGAGCGCGACGAGGCGTTGCAGACCATTGTCCGTTCGCGGCAGGAGCTTCGCGGGCGGTTCGGCGAGACAAAGCAGGAGCTCGCCGAGCGCTACGAGACGATTTTGCAAAAAGTGGACCGCTATTTATGAGAAAAAGACGAGCGAAAATTCGCTCGTCTTTTCTTCTTAATCTTCGTGTTTTGGCTTTTCCGCGGCGAACCACATGTTCCACTGGAAGGAGTACGCCCTACGCGACGCCTCGTCCGCGCAAATTAGACGCACGCGCGACGGCTGTGCGTGCTCATAGCCGTAGTCCATGATGGCGCGCAGAACGCGGTAGGCGGCCTTCAGGTCGCTGTCTGTGCAGGAGAGGGTCAGCGTGTCGCCGTCCGTGAGCGGCAGAAGTTCGGTCGCATGGTCGGAAGAGGGGAGGGCGGAGATGTCGCCGCGGGTGATCTCAACGGTCATGGCAGCCTCCTCAGCGGTTCAGATACGCGCGGCACTTCGCCTCCGCGTCGTGCGCAAGCTGTTCTTCATCGACTGTGACGAGATGACCATGGTCGACCGTCACACGGCCCTGAACGACTGTGTAGTCAACGGGTCCGCGCACGCCGACAGTGCCGAGCACGCTTTTGGGGTCAAAGCACGAGCCGACGAGCTCGAGCCTGCGCGAGTCGATCATGAAGAGGTCGCAGCACTTGCCGACCTCGAGCGAGCCGGTGTCGTCGCTGCGGCCAAGGATGGCCGCGCTGCCGCATGTTGCCATCTTGAGCACGTCGTAACCGCTGGGGGCAGCTTTGCTGCTGTTCAAACGGTGCAGCAGGAACGCGACGCGCAGTTCCTCCATCAGCGATGAGCCGTCGTTCGAGGCTGAACCGTCAACCGCGAGGCCGACCGGCACGCCGAGCTTCAGCATCTCGGGCACGCGGGCGACGCCGGAGGCGAGCTTCATGTTCGAGATCGGGCAATGCGCTACGCCCGTGCGCGTCTTTGCCAGCACGCGCAGTTCTTCGTCATTGAAGTGAATACCGTGGGCGAACCAGACATCGTCGCCCGTCCAGCCGAGGTTCTCCATGTATTCAAGCGGGCGCACGCCCTCGCGCGCGAGCATGAAGTGTTCTTCGTCCTTCGTCTCGCACAGGTGGGTGTGCAGGCGGACATGGTACTGCCGCGCGAGCATGGCGCTCTGCCGCAGAAGTTCCGCCGAGACAGAGAACGGCGAGCACGGCGCGAGCGCGACCTGCCGCATGGAGCCAAACGACGCGTCGTGATACGTTTCAATGAGGCGTGCGGAGTCAGCCATGATCTCATCGACCGTCTGCACAACCGAATCTGGCGGCAGACCGCCATCCTTGACGGACAGATCCATAGAGCCGCGTGAGCAGTGCATGCGCATGCCAAGCTGCGACGCGGCTTCAAACTGCGTCCCAATCAGATCGCCCGCACCTGCCGGGAAGACATAATGGTGGTCAAAGCAAGTCGTGCAGCCATGCTTCATGAGTTCGCCCATGCCCGTCAGGCTCGACAGACGGATGACCTCCGCGTCGAGATTTTTCCAGATCTCATAGAGTGTTTTCAGCCAATCAAACAGTTCCATATTCTGCACCTGCGGCAGATTGCGGGAAAACTGCTGGTACAGATGATGGTGCGTGTTGACAAGGCCCGGATAGCAGAGCATGTGGCCGGCATCCAGAATTTCATCGGCCTGCCGTTTGAGCGCCGGGCCGATGGCGCGGATCACGCCGTCCTCGGCGTAGAGATCGACGTTTTCATATACGGTATCCTGCTCGTCGCAGGAGACAAGGGTTTTGATGTTGCGGATCAGAAGTCGCTGCATGGCAGGAACCATCCTTTTCGTTCAGATATCTCTATTTTATCATGTGTGCGCGGAAAATCAACCTTTTATGCGATGCCGCTTGCGGACGGACATGCGATATGATAGAATACATGCAGAGTAAATGACATTTACGCAGGAGGTGATACGATGACGCTTGGACAGAAACTCAAGCAGACGCGGCTCGCGCGCGGCATGACGCAGTCGCAGGTCGTAGGTGACCGCATCACACGCAATATGCTCTCACAGATTGAAAATGACCTGGCCTCTCCGTCGGTCGGAACGCTGGAATATCTGGCGTCGGTTCTGAACGTCCGGCTTTCGTGGCTGCTGGCGGACGAGCAGGATGAGGCGGAGGCCGAGCGCACGCAGCAGCTGCGCGACCGTTTAAAACGCGGCGATTACGCCGCCTGTCTCGATCTTGCGCCGGAGCACGCGCCGGATGACGAACAGGCTCTGGCACTGGCTATGGCCGCAGTGCAGTGCGCGCAGCGGGCGCTGGAGGCGGAACGGTTTGACACGGCGCGTCATCTGGCGCAGCAGGGACTCTCATGGAACGCCGGAAGCGTCTATGAAAGCACGCAGCTGTCGCTGGATCTGCAGGAGATTTTAGCCCGGTGCGCGCAGCACACGGGTCTGGGGCAAGAGGAATCTGCTTTCGCGGACTACCGGCAGGCCTATGCCGCACAACGCCCCCGCGCCCGATACCATCTGACAATGGCCCGCTATCAGCTTGAACGCGGGAAAACCGTCGCCGCAGAGGCAGAACTTCGCGCGGTTTCCACGCCGCCGGAGGAAGACCGGGTGGAATACCGGATCCTGCAGGCACGCCTCGCGTCGGCCTCCGGCCGGTACGCGGATGCTATGACCGCGCTGCGGCAGGCCGAACGGACAGGCCCGCTGCCAAAGCTTCTCGAACGGGAACTCCTGCAAGCTATGGAACTCGCCGCCCGCGAACTTCAGGACTACAAAACCGCCTATGAATGCGCCGCGCGTCAGCTGAAGCTGTAACGCATTGCCCTGAATTTTGCGAGGCACGGCGATATATGTATAACCTTGGTAGGAGCGGACGACGCTGTCCGCCCCTATCGACTGCGTCCGTTTTCCGCTGCGATGAAGCCGGCGTGAATCACCCGTCCAGCCGTCTCATCCAGCGTTTGCGGCGGAAGACCGCCATGGAGATTGCGAAGCGGACGCATCCCTCCAGCGACAGGAGCAGATAGACGTACGCGATGGGCAGTCTCCAGACAAACGCGCCCAGAAGGCCCAGCGGGACGCCGAAGGCCCATGTGCCGAGCATATCGATACCCATGACATAGGCTGTCCGCCCGCCGCTGCGGAGAATGCCGCCGCCGAGAATCATATTGAGCACCTTGAACGGCGCAGCCATCGAATAGACAGAGAGAATCTGCCGTGTCATCAGCTTGACGGTAGGGCTGACCCGGTAGATCTCCACATACGCCCCGCTCGTCAGGAGCACCACGGTGCAGAGCACGGCGGCTCCAACAGCGCCGTAGACCATCAAACGCTTCGCCGCCTGGTAAGCCTCGTCATAGTCTTCGCCGCCGAGCCGCTTCCCAACGATCACGCCCGCCGCCTGTGACAGGCCGCACAGCGCGCCGATCACCAGCCCCTGTATGGGTGCAGTCAGCGTCATGGCAGCGCTCTCCGCCGTCCCCATGCGGCCATAGATGGCCGCGTAGACGTTTTCGCCCAGGCTCCAACTCGCCTCGCAGAAAAGCAGCGGCAACAGCACGGACAGGTACCGGCTCCAATGCAGCCGCTCGGCCTTGTGCGGCACTTCTTTTGCGCGCAGGAAAGCCAGCTGCTTTGATGCCAGAAGGAGCAGCAGGAAATTGACGCACTGCGCGATCACCGTTGCGATTGCCGCACCGGCTGCGCCCATGGCGGGAAGGCCGAGTCTTCCAAAGATCAAAAGTTCGTTCAGCCCGGTGTCCCAACTCACGAAAGTGGCAGCCGACCAGATAGCCGCCGCCATAATTGTCAATGGAGAGATTCAGCATCCGTTCCAACTGCCCGCAAAGGCCGTCGTAGACTGCAATGGGAATCCGGATGTGCCTGCGCAGGTCCATATAATCCTGCTCACAGAAGCCGATCATGACGATTCCATCCATGTTCCACATGGACGCGAACCGGACGACCTCCCCGGCGCACTGGGCCTTTTTCACCATCATAAACTGCCCGCCAGCCTCTATTTCCGTGGAGAGCGCATCCAGCGAGGCTGCGATAAAGCCGTCGCGCAGCGTATGTCCCGCGTACTTCGGATGATCGTTGACGAACACGCCGATGATCCCGGAACTGTTCTGGGCCAGCAGAATGCCCGCCATGCTGGGAATATACTGCCGCTTTTCGAGCAGCGCCGTCACGCGCTGAACCGTCTCGTCTGAGACTTTATTTGTTTTTCCGTGAATCACGTTGGAAACGGTCGCCGTGCTCAGGCCCAATTCCTCTGCAATGTCACAGATCCGTACTCGCTCCTGCATGTGATCTCCCCCGTTTCTGCTGTTATTTTATCCGTCCTGCGCAGAGAAGTCAAAGGCAGCATAGGCAAAATCCCCGGATTTCGGAAAAAGATGCTTGTGTTCTGGGGCAGTTTCGCATATGATATGTATGCTGACCGCTTTTTGATCTGCGGCGGCGGAAAAGAGGAGCCTGTTTTGAAAAAACTGAGCGTTTGTGTGCTGTTCGGCGGCGTTTCGTCGGAGCATGAAGTCTCGCTGCGGTCAGCAGAATCTGTGCTGAACCGCTTGGACAAAGATAAATATCATATTTTCCCGGTCGGCATCACGAAGGATGGCGACTGGATCCTGTTCGGCGGCAAGGATTACGGCATGCTGCCCGCCGGAACGTGGCAGAACTGCGAGGATAACCGCCGCGCAGCGCTTTCCCCCGTGCGCGGACAGGGGCTTTTAAGCTTTGAAAACGACTGCGTTGTGCGTGAGCGCATCGACGTGGTCTTCCCCGTGATGCACGGCGAAAACTGCGAGGACGGCGCGATTCAGGGCCTGCTCCAGATCGCGGGCATTCCCTATGTCGGTCCGCACGTCGCGGCCTCCGCCGCCTGTATGGATAAGACCATCACAAAGCTGATCGCCGACGCCGCAGGCGTCCGGCAGGCAGCATGGCAGCTTGTCACGCGCGAGGGCTTCGCGCGCAGCCGTGAGAACGCGCTGAACACCGTCGAGGCACGTTTCGCCTACCCGGTCTTCGTCAAGCCCGCCGGGACCGGCTCATCCGTCGGCGTCGCAAAGGCGAAGGATCGCGCCGCGCTGGAGGCGGCGATCGAAGCGGCGCTGAAATACGACCGCAAGGTGCTGGTCGAGGAATTCATCAGCGGGCAGGAGGTCGAAGTTGCCGTACTCGGCAACGACAATCCGTTCGCCTCCATCTGCGGCGAAATTGACTCCGGCGCGGAATTTTACGACTATGACGCAAAATATATCTCCGACTGCGCCCACCTGTACATCCCGGCCCGCATTTCCGAGCAGACCACCGAGCAGGTGCGTGAACTTGCCGTGCGCGTCTACAAGGCCATGGGCTGCCGCGGCATGTCCCGCGTTGACTTCTTTGTAAAATCCGACGGTGAAGTCGTCTTCAACGAGATCAACACCATCCCGGGCTTCACATCCATCTCCATGTACCCCAAGCTGTTCGAGGCCAGCGGCATCCCCTATAGTGACCTTCTGGACGATCTGATCGCGCTTGCGCTGGAGGCATGATGGTACAGGCCGCAAGAATTTCCATCACCGGCACGCAGTCCATGGAGGACGCCGAGCCGCAGACACTCAAACTGGTGACAGACGGCTCGTACTGCTATGAGCCGGGCTTCGCGCTTTTGTCCTATGTCGAGTCGGAAATGACCGGGCTTGAGGGCGTTGTGACCTCCTTTCAGATCGAAGACGGGAAGACTGTCACGCTGCGGCGCAGCGGAAAGGTCAACGCCGAAATGGTCTTCGACCGCCGGCAGGCACATGACTCTCTATACGACGTCGGCTTCGGCGCGATGATGATCAGCGTCGTGACGGAGGATATGACCGTCCTGCTCAACGAACACGGCGGTGTGCTCGATCTGGACTACCGTGTGGAGGTCGAGCATGCGCTTTGCAGCCGGAACCGCTATCATATTGAAATACAGACGATATAAAGGAGCGAACACAGATGAAACAGCCGCATATTTGTCTGGATGAAACGCTGGGCGTCCGGTACGCCATTCTGCCCGGCGACCCTGCCCGGCTTGACCGCGTGGCCGCGCAGCTGGAAGCCGTGCGGGAACTCGCGTACAACCGCGAATTCCGCAGCCTGACCGGCACTTATAAGGGCGTGCCCGTGCTGGCCGTTTCCACGGGCATTGGCGGCTCGTCCGCCGGAATCTGCGTGGAGGAGCTGCACAACATCGGCGTGGAGGCCGCCATCCGCATCGGCTCCTGCGGGGCCTTGCAAAAAGGCATTGCGCTGGGCGATCTGATTCTTGGCTGCGGTGCGATCCGCGACGATGGGGCTTCAAAGGCCTATGTCCATCCGGAATACCCGGCGGTCGCCGATTATCAGCTGCTTGGCTTGTGCGTGGACGCCGCAAAGGCGATCGGCTGCCCGTATCATGTCGGCATCATCCACAGCCACGAGAGTTTTTATCACGAGGAAAACGACGCGGAGAGTGCCTATTGGTCGCGCAAGGGCGCGCTGGGCGCGGATATGGAGTCCGCCGCGCTGTTTACCATCGGCCGTCTGCGCGGGATGAAGACGGCTTCCATTCTCAATAATGTCGTTGTTTACGGCGAGGATACGGCAGATGCCATCGGCGGCTATGTAAACGGTGAAAGCTTGACTGCCATCGGCGAGCGCAATGAGATTCTGACCGCGCTTGAAGCCTTTTACCGTCTGGAACAGGAGCGTACACAATGAAAAACGTTCTGTTTGTCGATTGCTGTATCCGCCGCGAGGCGTCCAACACCCGAAAGCTGGCCAAGGCGTTTTTGTCCGCACTGTCGTCCGACTGCGCCGTGACGCGGCTGGATTTGATGGCAGAAGATCTTTCCTACTTCAAGGACAGCTATTTTGACCAGCGCGAGGCATTGCTGGAAGAAAACCGGCGCGATCATCCGCGCTTCCGGTATGCACACCAGTTTGCGCAGGCCGATTTGATCGTGATCGCCGCGCCGTTCTGGGATCTGTCCTTCCCGGCGCTTTTGAAGGTCTATATTGAACAGGTGTCCGTCGATGGGATCACGTTTGGTTCTACGGAGGAAGGGCTCAAAGGCCTCTGCCGGGCTTCGCATCTGGTCTTCCTTACCACGCGCGGCGGCTTTTACACCGGCGACACCATGGAGATGGGCAGCCGCTATCTGGACGCGCTGCACACGTTCTTCGGCATCGGCAAGTATACCTGCATCGCTGCCGACGGCATGAACGTCGCGGGCTTTGACGCAGAGGCTTCGCTTTGCCGCGCCATGCAGGAGGCCGCGCAGCTGGCCGCATCGCTGTAGATAATTTCTGTTGCAAACTGTAGGACAGTTGGGTATAATACGACTATAAAATATACACAGGAGGTCATTTTTATGGCTGCAAAGATCGAAAAGACTACCATCATCGGCGATGTTCTGGATATCGCACCAGAGACTGCTCCGCTGTTCATGGCCATCGGCATGCACTGCCTGGGCTGCCCGTCCTCCCGCGGCGAGACCGTGGAGGAGGCCTGCGCCGTTCACGGCATCGATGTGGACAAGCTGCTGGCCCTGGTCAACGAGGAAGCCAACAAGAGCGCTCAATAACATCCCGCCCGCAAACAGGAACGCATACGGCCCGTCCGTATGCGTTCATCTGTGTTATCAGGAGAGCCTATGAAACACTTACAATTGCAGCCCCGGCTGCGCCTGCTGGCGGATATGGTTCCGGCAGGGGCGCACCTGGCGGATATCGGCACAGACCATGGCTACCTTCCGGTGTGGCTGATGCAGCAGGGGCGGATCACCTCCGCCATCGCGGCGGACATCGGGCCGGAGCCCCTGGCCCACGCCCGGCGCACGGCGGCGGAATACGGCGCGGCCCTGGATCTGCGCCTGTGCGACGGCCTCCGGGGCATCGCTCCCCATGAGGCCGACACCCTGGTCATGGCCGGTATGGGCGGCGAGACGATCATACAGATCCTGACGGATAGCCCCTGGCCTCGGACCTCCGGCTGCACCCTGCTGCTCCAGCCCCAGACCAAGGTGGAGCTGCTGCGCCGCTGGCTTTCGGAAAACGGCTATGCCTGCCGGGACGAGCGGCTGGTGTGGGACAAGGGCAAGCTGTATGTGGTGCTGCAAATGGCGGCAGGGGAGGCCTTCACCCCGGAGGAGGCCCGGCTGTACGCCGGCTTTTGCCTGGAAAACGACCCTCTGTACGGCGACTATCTGGATGCACAGCTGCGGCGGCTGCGGCGGAGACTGGAGGGCCTGCACCGCAGCCGGGAAGACGCGGACTGCGGCACGCTGCCGGAGCTCATTGCCGCCCTGGAGAAGAAAAAGGAGGCGCTGAAATGACCACGGTACGGGACATCGAAACCTTTCTGTATGCCTGGGCTCCCCGGGAAACGGCGGAGAGCTGGGACAATGTGGGCCTGCTGGTGGGCCGGGGGGACCGGGAGGTCCGCCGGGTGCTGGCAGCCCTGGACGTAACCCCCGCCGTGGCGGCGGAGGCGGCGGAGCTAGGGGCGGACCTGATCGTGGCACATCACCCGGTGATGAACGTCCGCTGGCATGAGCAGGAGATGCAGACTCTCCGGGATGACACCCGTCTGGGGGGGCTTCTGACCTGCCTGGTGCGCCATGACCTGTCCGCCATCTGTATGCACACCAATCTGGACGCGGCGGAGGGCGGCGTCAACGATCAGCTGGCCAAGGCCCTGGGGCTAACGGACACGATTCCCCTGAACGAGCAAAAAATTGGCCGCATCGGCACACTTTCCTGCGAAATACCCCTTGAACAGTTCCTGCATGATGTGGTAAAATCATTAGGTTGCAGGGGCCTGCGATACCGCAGCGGCGGACGGCCCGTGCGCCGGGTGGCCGTGGGCGGCGGAGCCTGCGGCGAATATATCCCCCAGGCACTGGCCCAGGGGTGCGATACCTTTGTCACCAGCGACCTGCGGTATAACGACTTTTTGGACACCCAGGGCCTCAACCTCATCGACGCGGGGCACTTCCCCACGGAGGACGTGGTGTGCGCCGAGGTGGTGCGCCGCCTGCAAAAAGCGTTTCCCGATATCCGCGTCTCAAAATCGGCGGTCCATCACGACGCCGTGCAATACTACATGACCGAAGGAGAGTAATCACATGTCCGGACATTCCAAGTGGCACAATATTCAGAAAACCAAGGGCGCGGCCGATGCCAAGCGCTCCGCCACCTTCACCAAGATCGCCAAGGAGATCATCGTGGCCGTCAAGCAGGGCGGCAGCGGTGACCCCGCCAATAACTCCCGTCTGGCCACCGTGGTGGCCAAGGCCAAGGCGGCCAATATGCCCAACGACAACATCAAGCGCACCATCGACAAGGCGCTGGGCTCCGGCAACACCGATAACTACGAGTCCGTCACCTACGAGGGCTACGGCCCCTGCGGCGTGGCCGTCATCGTGGAGGCCCTGACCGACAACCGCCAGCGCACCGCCCCCGAGATCCGGCACTATTTCGATAAGTACGGCAAGGGCATGGGCGCCCAGGGCTGCGTGTCCTGGTCCTTCGACCGCAAGGGCGTTATCGTCATCGACAACGAGGACGGCGAGCTGGACGAGGACACCGTCATGATGGACGCGCTGGACGCCGGCGCCGAGGATTTCTCCCCCGACGGCCCCGTGTTCGAGATCACCACCGATCCCGACAGCTTCAACGACGTGGTCAAGGCCCTGGAGGACAAGGGCTACACCTTTGAAAGCGCCGAGATCGAGATGGTGCCCCAGAACTACGTCACCATGACCGGCGAGGACGACGTCAAGAGCATGAACAAGCTCATTGATATGCTGGAGGACAACGAGGACGTCCAGAACGTGTGGCACAACTGGCAGCAGGACTGAGCCGAAAAAGAGTAACAAAAGGCAGCCGATCCTGCGATCGGCTGCCTTTTTTGGAAGCAGATGTCTTATTTCACGGAACCGTCCGGATTGAACAGGGGCAGGGGAGCCAGGAACCTGATGTCATGGCGCTTGGCGGCGTCGCCCTCGGCCAGAACAGCGATGCGTGCCACTACGGTGCCTCCGGCCAGGGCCACCAGGTCCTCCATGGCCTTCAGGCTGCCGCCGGTGGAGATCACGTCGTCCATCAGGACGATGCGCTTGCCCCGGATCAGGTCCGCGTCATCCCGGCCCAGATACAGCTTCTGGGTGCCGGCGGTGGTGATGGACTGATCCTCCACATGGATGGGGTCGGGCATATAGGCCTTGGGACCCTTCCGAGCGATGAAGTACTTCTTGGCCCCGGACTGGCGGGCCATTTCGTGGATCAGGGGGATGCTCTTGGCCTCTGCGGTGAACAGATAGTCATAGCTGCCCGGCTCCAGCAGCTTCAGCAGCTCCCGGCCGCAGGCCTCGGTCAGCTCCGCGTCGCCGAAACAGATGAATGCGCCGATATACAGATCGTCTGTGACCTTGCAGATGGGCAGCTCCCGCTGAAGCCCGGCCACGGTCATGGAATAAGTGGACATAACAAAATCTCCATTCTGCCGCAAGGAAAAAATGAAACGCTGCGGCTGTCGTTTTTCAGCGAACAACCCGCCTTTTCCGGCGAAAAAGACGGGTGTCCCGTCGACTCTATTATAAAGGATATATGGCAAAAGTCAATACAAAAAGTGACATATCCCGCCAACAGCGGTTCTTCCTGTATTTCCGGCCCGGGCAGACCGGCCGGATTTATCAGCCCTGAACGAGCCGGGGCTGCGGCGCTCACCACCCGCGAGACACTTGCCACTATGTCCTGGGCTGTTTTGCAACCACATTTTTGCAATTTAAGAAGAATCGTAATATGTCACAAAATGAGGCGGCATCTCTTGGCTATTGTGCCCAAGCTGTGAGACGTCGCCGAGGGGGCGTATTTCAGCTTTTATTCGCTTGGCTAAGAATGTATTGCGGCCTGACAGATTTTTTTCGGATTTTTGTCAAATAATGCTTGCATTTTGCGCCGCAATCTGCTAAGATATCTATTGCTTGCGATGTTGGCAGGCGAGTTTCTCACAGCAAGGAGGTGCAACGGATGGCAAAGTGCGAGTTCTGCGATAAGGGCGTGACCTTCGGTATCAAGGTTTCCCACTCCCATAGACGATCCAATCGTCCCTGGAAGCCCAATGTCAAGCGCGTGAAGGCTATGATCAATGGTACGCCTCGCCATGTGTACGTTTGTACCCGGTGTCTGCGTTCCGGTAAAGTTACCCGCGCGATCTAAGCTCGGACAAACAAGATGAGCCCTGTGCCGCAAGGCACAGGGCTTTTTTCTGCCTGTTCTGGCAAAAGCGGGGCCGAAGCCCCGCTTTTGTCAGATTGTTATGGTGCTTATGCCTTCAGGCAGCGCAGGACCGCCAGCAGGATGGAGTAATACTTGCTGTCCGGCGTGTCGGCCCGGCTGGTGATGATCACCGGGCAGGAGGCACCGCAGATGGTGCTGGCCATGGTCTTTCCGGCGATATAGGTGATGGACTTGTACAGCACGTTGCCGATCTCGATAAAGGGCACCAGCAGAATGTCCGCCTGGCCCGCCACGGGGTCGTGAATGCCCTTGTGCTTGACGGACTCCATGGAGATGGCGCCGTCCAGCGCCAGGGGGCCGGACAACACGCAGCCGGGGATGCCGCGCTTGGCGATCTCGGCGGCGGACACGGTGGAGGGCATCTTCTCGGTGACGTTCTCCACGGCGGACAGCACCGCCACCTTGGGAAGCTCCACCCCCAGGGCGTTGGCCACAGGCAGGGCGTTCTCCACAATGCCGATCTGGGTGTCCACGTCGGGGGCGATGTTGATGGCGGCGTCGGTGATCATCATGAAGCGGCCCTCATACTCGAAAATGCCGCACTGGCTCACCAGACGGCGGCCGCTGGCGGGGATCAGACCGGTTTCCCGATTCAGAATGGCCTTGGCAAAGCTGGAGGTCTGGAGAATGCCCTTCATAGGGATGTCGGCCTTGCTCTCCCGCACCAGCTGCACGGCGGCCTTGGCGGCGTCCAGCTCCGGGCCGTCGAAGTCGACGATCTCATACTCGGCGGGGGCCTCGTTCATCTCCCGCAGCAGGGCCAGAATTTCGTCCTTCTTACCCAGCAGGGTGCCGTCCACCACGCCCCGGCGATGGGCGTTGACCACGGCACTGAGGGCGGGCTCGTCATGGGCGTTGGCCAGGACGATGCGCTTTTTGTTTTTATGAGACAGGACATAGGCTTCCAGTTCTTTGAAATTCGTGAACATATCCGTTCCTCCTATTTTACGTTTCCGTTTTGCCCCCATTTTCCGGGAACAGAGTTATTATACAACCCTCTTTCGGCAAAAACAACCAAAATTGCAGATTTTTTCTCCGCCTGTCTGGCGAAAAAACTTGCCATCGGCGGCAATTTCCTGTATACTTTACCGTAATGAGGAGGGGCTGTCATGTCATTTGAAAAAATTCTGTTTTACGGCATCATCATCGTAGGGGCGCTGCTGCTGATTGGTCTGACCTATTACCGCATCGACTGGGCCCGCCATCCGGAGAAATACCAGGACCTGGTGGAGCAGGCGGAGAAGGACGAGCAGGAAGCGGCCCAGCGCCGGGCCATGCGCAAGCTCAGCAAGAAAAAGCGGAAATAAAAGCAGGGCAGGGGAGAGACTTCGTTGGAAATCTCTCCCCTGCTTTTTATGTGGTCATTGCCGGGCCGTGCCGCAGGCGCGGCTCAGCCCACAAACACGTATTTTTCCAGCCGGCCCATGGCCTCCCGCACCAGGGAATGGGGCAGGGCGGCGTTGATGCGGATGCAGTCGCCATCGCCGAAGCCCGCGCCGCTCTGCCAGATGACGCCATGCTCCACGCCCCGGCGGCGGAGATCATCCGGCGTGATGCCGTGGCTGCGGCACCAGGCCCCGCAGTTGACGAACAGCATATACGTCCCCTGGGGCAGCATCATGGTGACGCCGGGATAGCGGCTTTGCAGGAAGTCCCGGATATACCGCAGGTTCCGGTCCAGCACGGCGCACAGCTGGTCCACCCACGCCATGCCCTCGTCGCTGTAGGCCCCGGTGAGGGCGTGCATGGACAGCACGTTGCAGTCGTTGTAGCCGGACAGGTTTCCCTGCCGCTGGACCCGGCAGCGAAGCCGGTCATTATAAATAATGTGGTAAGAGCCGATGAGCCCCGCCAGGCTGAAGGTCTTGGTGGGGGCATAGAAGGCCACGGTGCGCTCCCGGGCGTCCCGGGAGACGGACTGAGTGGGGATGTGGGTGTATCCCGGCATAATGAGATCGGACCAGATCTCATCGGAAATGACGGTGCAGTCGTTGGCGGCGTACACCTCCATGGCCTTTTCCAGCTCCCAGCGCTCCCATACCCGGCCGCAGGGGTTGTGAGGGGAGCACAGGATGGCCACGTGGATGTCGCTTTCCTTCAGCTTCCGGTCCATGTCCGCATAGTCCATGCGCCAGATGCCCTCCGCGTCCTGCGTCAGAGGCGTGTGGATGATGGGACGGCCCAGCCGCTCCAGGGTGTGGGTGAAGCCCACATAGGTGGGGCTGTGGACCAGAATCGGCTCGCCGGGGCAGGTCAGGGCCTGGACCACGGAGCTGACGCCGCCCAGAACGCCGTTTTCATAGCCGATGTGCTGCCGCTCCAGGCCGGTGACGCCGTGGCGCACCTGCTGCCAGCGGATGATGCTGTCAAAGTAGGCGCCGCTCAGCTGAAAATACCCGAAATTCGGGTGATCCAGCCGGGCCCGGATGGCCTCCAGCACCGGCGGCGCGGTGGGGAAGCTCATGTCCGCCACCCACATGGGGATCCGGGAAAAGCCCTCCTTGGGCTCCACCCCGTCATAGGGGATCATGTCCAGGGCCAGGGCGTCCCGGCCCCGCCGGTCCAGAATGGTATCGAAATCGTACTGCATGGTTATCCTCCGTTCTCCGTTCCGGACAGGTGGAACACCCGCCGGGTATTTTCCAGTATGGCCGCCTCCGCAGTTTCCGGCGGCAGATGCTTCAGCCGGGCGATCTCCTCCACGACGCGCGGCAGCAGCAGGGAGGAGTTGCGCACCCGGCTCAGGGATTTTTTGCTGCCCGTCCAGGGTACGTCCGGCAGCACATAGGGGCTGTCGGTCTCCACCAGCAGCCGGTCCAGGGGAGCGCGGGCCACCGCGTCCCGCAGGGCCTCCGATTCCCGGCGCAGCAGCGCACCGCCGATGCCCAGGCAGAACCCCAGGTCCAGATAGGCCCGGGCCGTGTCCCAGTCCCCCTGGAAGCAGTGGACCACCCCGCCGGGCAGCTGACGCCGCCTGCGCCGCAGCATGGCCAGGGCGTCCCGGTCCGCCATGCGGATGTGCAGCACCAGGGGCAGTCCCAGCCGCCGGGCCAGGCCCAGCTGATACCGGAACCACAGCAGCTGGGTCAGCCGGTGCTTCCGGGGCAGGTGATAGTCCAGCCCGGTCTCGCCGATGGCCGCCACGCCGGGCTCCCGGGCCCAGACCTCCAGCTGCCTGCGCTGCCGCCAGGGGGCCTGATGGGTCCGGGTGGGGTGCACGCCCACCGCCAGGCGGAAAAAGTCCGGATGCTGCCGGTATAGGGCGGCGGTCAGCCGGTTGGAGTCAAAGCCGATGGCGGGCTCGATGGAAAGGACAACGCCGCTCTCCCGCAGACGGTTCAGCAGGTCCTCCCGCTGTCCCTCCCGGGCCGTCAGCTCGCCGGTGAGATAGCGGAAGGAACCGTCGAAGCGTTTGTGGCTGTAGTGGGCGTGGCTTTCGATGATCATGTGCGCCGGTCCTCCTCTCCGGGGTTACGCTTCTTCCGACTCCTCCGGCTGTGCAGGGGCCTCCCAGGGGACCATGGTGGCCACGCACCGGTTGATGGTGACGCCCTGCTGGTAGAATTTGGCCTCGTAGTCCGTCATGACCCCCACGGGGCCGTCGGCGTGGAGGTCCCGGGTGACCTGGGACAGCCGGAAGCCGAATTGGGGGATCTCCTCCAGGGACCACTCGAACAGCTTGTCGTTGTCGCTTTTGAAGTGGATCTCGCCGCCCATGGGCAGCACCCGGCGGTATAATTGCAGGAAATTGCCGTGGGTCAGGCGGCGCTTTTTCTGGTTGGTTTTGGGCCAGGGATCGCAGAAGTTGATATAGATGCGGTCCACCTCGCCGGGGGCGAAGAAGTCCGGCAGACAGGCGGCGTCGCCGTCCACAAAGAACACGTTGTGCAGCCCCGCGTCCCGGGCCCGCTCCATGGCCACCACGTCCCGGGGGTCCGCCACCACGCAGATGGTGCTCTCGTCCCGCT
>OICK01000639.1_pt1 | contig 15301 bp, 13 predicted proteins | sample 1581281 | NCBI WGS metagenome assembly OICK01 (sample SAMEA3882557, study PRJEB24775) | human gut metagenome | biome: human-associated habitat; feature: intestine environment; material: feces | place: Netherlands | collected 2009/2010 | reverse complement strand
GAACCGGCGCGGCAACAGCCGGTATCTGGTCTGTGTGGAGTGCGGCGATGTGCCGACTTGTCCGCGGTGTAGCGTGCATCTGACCTATCATTCGGTCAACCAGCGCCTTGTCTGCCACTACTGCGGCTATACGGAACCTGCGCGTGCGCGGTGCGAAAAATGCGGCGGCGCGCTCAAGCCCATCGGCAGCGGCACGCAGAAAATCGAGCAGGAGCTGCGCTGGATTTTCCCGGATACGCCGCTTTTGCGCATGGACGCAGACACCGTCACGGCGCGCGGCAGTCATGAGCTGCTGCTGCGGCGCTTTGAGACGGAAAAAATTCCGATTCTTCTCGGCACGCAGATGGTCAGCAAGGGACTGGACTTTGAGAATGTGACGCTGGTCGGCGTGCTGGACGCGGATATGAGCCTGTATGTGAGCAATTACCGCGCTGCCGAGACAACGTTCAGCCTCATCACGGCAGAGCCGGACGCGGCGAAAAAGAAGGGCTGGCGCTGATTCAGACCATGACGCCGGAGCATCCGGTGATCCGGCTGGCAGCGAAGCAGGATTATGATGCCTTTTACGAGATGGAAATTGCCATCCGGCAGCTGCACGGCTGCCCGCCGTTTCAGGATCTTTTCTTCCTCACCTTTACGGGGCTTTACGAAGATCAGGTCGTGCAGGCGGCAATGCGCTTTCGAAACCGGCTGCGCGCACAGCTGCAATCGCAGGCGTTCGCTGGCTGCCCCGCGACGCTGCTGGGACCTGCGCCGTGTGCGGTGGCAAAGATCAACTACACCTACCGCTACCGGCTGACGCTGGCGGCGAAGAATTCCAAACCGTTGCGGCTTCTGCTGGCGCAGGAGCTGTGCATATTTGCAAAAGAGAAACAAAACCGCGGCGTAAACGCCTACGCCGACGTCAATTCATATGATTGAGGGGATTTTACATGGCACTTCGCAACATTGTTACAGTCGGAGACCCGGTCCTTACCAAGGTCTGCCGCCCGGTTACCAAATTTGACGACCGGCTTTCGCAGCTGATCGACGATATGATCGAGACGCTCCACGACGCGAACGGCGCGGGACTTGCCGCACCGCAGATCACTTATATCATGCATGCTTTGAAGGAGCATGGACTGAATGTGGATGCAGATGCCACAACAGTGGAAGAGGCCAGAGACAGCATTCTTGCTGCGTTGAAAGCTTCAGATTCTCCGCTGTTGAAAGAAGGAGGAGCGGAAAAATGATCAGAGATATTACCATTGGCCAGTATTATCCGGCAAAATCCGTTCTTCACAGACTGGACCCACGGACCAAATTCCTGGGAACTCTGGGATTTCTGATTTCCGTGTTCCTGTTCCATACGTTTCTTGGATATGCGGTGGCAACGGTATTTCTGGTGGCCATGATCGCAATTTCAAAAGTTCCTGTGAAATTCATGTTCAAAGGTCTGAAGGCCATTGTGATGATCCTTCTGATCACCGTTGTGTTCAATATTATCCTGACGCCAGGTGAAGTACTGTGGCGTTTCGGAATCATCAAGGTTACGAAGGAAGGTCTTGTTCTTGCTGGAAGAATGGCGATCCGTCTTGTTTACCTTGTGATCGGCTCATCCATTATGACACTGACCACCACACCGAATCATCTGACAGACGGTCTGGAGAGACTTCTCCGCCCGCTGAATAAGATCCATGTGCCGGTTCATGAGATTGCAATGATGATGTCCATTGCCCTTCGGTTTATTCCGATCCTTCTGGAGGAGACTGATAAGATCATGAAGGCACAGATCGCCAGAGGTGCGGATTTTGAGAACGGAAACCTGATCCAGAAGGCAAAAAACATGGTACCACTTCTTGTACCGCTGTTTATTTCTGCGTTCCGCCGTGCCAATGACCTTGCCATGGCCATGGAAGCCAGATGTTACCACGGCGGTGATCACAGAACGCAGATGAAACCGCTGCATTATGAAAAGAGAGATTACATTGCATTTGTGATCCTTGTGGCATATCTTGCAGTTGGAGTGGCGTTCCGTGTAGTGGGACTGTAACCGAGCCAGGCGGATTCCTGTGAGACTGTGAGTATTCAGCTATGGATAAGCAGTGTCAGAAGATGCCTGCATCAGGAGGTATATTATTTTATGAAACGAGTAGGACTTGTAGTGGCTTACGATGGAACGCATTATTCCGGCTGGCAGACACAGCCAAACGGAATGACCATTCAGGGTGTCTTAAACGATACCTTAAGTGAGCTGCTTGGAGAAAAGATTGAGACCATCGGTGCCAGCCGTACAGATGCAGGGGTACATGCTCTTGGAAATGTGGCGGTTTTTGATACCGAGTCCAGGATCCCCGGGGAAAAATTTTCCTATGCACTGAACCAGAGACTTCCGGAAGATATCCGTATCCAGCTTTCTGAAGAGGTGGAACCGGATTTTCATCCCCGTTACTGTGACAGTGAAAAAACATATGAGTACCGTATCCTGAACCGGAAATTCCCGGTTCCCACAGAAAGACTGTATTCGTATTTCTATCATTACAAGCTGGATGTGGATAAGATGAAGGAGGCAACCTCCTATCTGATCGGGCGCCATGATTTTGCCAGTTTCTGTGGTTCCGGTGCCCAGGTGAAGACAACTATCCGAACGATTACTTCCATGGACGTGTGGAGAGACGGGGATATGGTGACCATCCGTGTTTCCGGAACCGGATTCCTTTACAATATGGTGCGTATCATTTCCGGAACCCTGATCGAGATTGGAAACGGACAGTATCCTCCGGAACGGATGGATAAGATCCTCAAAGCCTGTGACCGGGCTGCGGCAGGTCCAACAGCTCCGGCTCAGGGACTGACCCTGATGGGAATCGAGTTTTTCTGAAAAAGGTACGAAAAAGAGGCACTGAAATGAAAAATACGCAGGATCTGCTGCATGGAAATATTAAGAGTGAACTGATCGCACTGACCATTCCTCTGGTACTGGGAAATATCCTGCAGCAGTTTTACAACACCATAGATTCTTTTATTGTGGGAAGATATGTGGGAACAGAAGCCTTTGCAGGCATTGGCGTTGCAGGCAGTATCATGAACCTGTTTATCTTTATCCTCAATGGTGGATGTAATGGAATGTCCATTATTTTTGCAGAACTCTACGGGCAGAAAAATTATGAAAAACTTCGAAAAGAAAGCTTCCTTTCGCTGAGCGCGGGAGGGGGCTTTACCATTGTTTTGAGTATTGTAAGCCTTCTGGTTCTGTATCCGGTGCTGGGCCTGATCCAGACACCGCCGGAGGTAGAGCCTTATGTTGTGGCTTATCTTCAGATCATTTTTATCGGACTTCCTGCCACCTTCCTTTATAACTGGTGCTCTGCAGTGCTCCGGGCTGCCGGAGATACGGAAACGCCGCTGTGGACTCTTTTTATTGCCATGTGCATGAATCTGGCACTGGATGTTGCTTTTGTACCGGGACTGCATATGGGAACTGCCGGAACCGCTCTGGCAACTGTGATCGCCCAGCTTTTTTCCGCAGGCGTATGTCTGTGGATCATGAGGAAAAAACATCCCATTTTCTTCTTCAGCCGGAAAGATATGGGGATGGATCTGCCGCTTCTGAAGAGAACAGCCAATTTCGGTGCTGTGTCGGCACTTCACCAGTCCAGCATTTACATTGGAAAGATGCTGGTCCAGGGAGCGGTAAACTCCGGCGGAACAGAGATCATTTCCGCATATACGGCGACCACCAGGATCGAAGGATTTTCCAATTCCTTCGGAGACAGCGGTTCCACAGCCATCTCTGTATTTGTGGCCCAGAACCGTGGCGCAGGAGATAAAAAGAGAGCGCTGAAAGGATTTCATCAGGGGCTTGGGCTGATGATCGTATTTGTCATCATTTTGTCGGCACTGCAGGCAGCTCTGACAAGAGGAGCAGTACAGCTTCTTATGGGAAATCCGTCAGAAACTGTAATGAAAAATGCAGTTCTGTATATGAATGTGGTATCTGTCTTTTACATCCTGAATTTCATCGGAAACGCAGGGGTGGGATTCTTCCGTGGAATCGGAAAGATTTCCGTTCCGGTGATCGGAAGCACACTGCATATTTCCATCCGTGTGGTTCTGTCCTATCTTCTGATCGGCAGGATGGGGCTTGAGGCTGTCGCCTTTGCCACAGGGATCGGCTGGATCAGCGTTGTACTGTATCAGATCGTAGTTTACCGGAAGGTGAGAAAACAGGAATTTTGTTGAAAATTACAAGAAAAAACAGTTGACAGCCAAGGTACCTTATAATATAATAACTCAATGTGACGTAGTGCGAAGATGCTAGAGCCAATAGCCCCGGCGATGGCATTTTATCAGCGGTTTCGGACATTTCCGCGATTTATTTTGCACCCGCGTTTCCATTTACTTTTTTTCGCGGAAGTACCGCGGTTTGAGAAACATTATCGTTGATAAATAACAGGAGGTAGGACCATGCAGACTTATATGGCTAATCCGGATAAAATCGAAAGAAAATGGTATGTAGTTGACGCAGAGGGTTGCACTCTGGGACGTCTGGCATCCGGTGTTGCAAGTGTTTTAAGAGGAAAGAACAAACCTCAGTTTACACCGCACGTTGACACAGGAGATTATGTAATCGTTGTAAACGCTGATAAGATCAAAGTTACAGGCAAGAAGCTTGAGCAGAAGATTTATTATAACCACTCCGACTATGTTGGTGGAATGAAAGAAACCACATTAAAAGAAATGTTAGCAAAGAAACCTGAGAAGGTTATCGAGCTCGCAGTTAAGGGAATGCTTCCGAAAGGACCTCTTGGAAGAGCTATGAACAAGAAACTTTTCGTATACGCAGGACCAGAGCACAAACATGAGGCTCAGAAGCCTGAAGTTTTAACATTTTAATAGGAGGTAGAAAACATTGGCTAGCGCAAAATTCTACGGAACAGGAAGAAGAAAGAAATCAATCGCAAGAGTTTACCTGGTACCTGGAACAGGTAAAATCACTATCAATAAAAGAGACATCGATGAGTACTTCGGACTTGAGACTCTGAAAGTTATCGTTCGTCAGCCACTGGCTTTAACAGAGACAGAGGGTAAATTCGACGTGATCGTTAACGTTCGCGGCGGTGGATACACAGGACAGGCTGGAGCAATCCGTCATGGCCTTTCCAGAGCCCTTCTCGAGGCAGACAACGACTACAGACCAGCTCTTAAAGCTGCTGGATTCCTTACACGTGATCCACGTATGAAAGAGCGTAAGAAGTACGGTCTCAAAGCTGCTCGTAGAGCTCCGCAGTTCTCCAAGCGATAATCAGACCGACATATCGAATATCAGAACATCAGACCCTGGGAACCTATGGTTCCTGGGGTTTTTTATGTAAGAAAAGGACATTATCCTTTCTTTTGACATTTCCCCCATTTTTTGATACTATATTATCATACGGACTTCCCATAGGCGCGATCCTGTGGGAGTTTTTTTTACACAGGAATTTAAGGAGGGTTTTATGGATGAGTGAAGTGAAAAAATCCGGTCACAGCCATCATCAGCGGGGACGTTTTTCCGGGAAGATCGGTTATGTGCTGGCTGTTGCCGGATCTGCGGTAGGTTTGGGAAATATCTGGCGTTTTCCTTACCTGGCGGCGAAGTACGGCGGAGGAATGTTCCTGCTGGTTTATATCCTGCTGACCGTGTCATTTGGATATGTGCTGATCATGTCGGAGACAGCGCTGGGAAGAATGACGCGTAAGAGTCCGGTCGGAGCATTTGAACATTTTGGAAAGAGCGCACCGTTTAAGATCGGTGGATGGCTGAACGCCGTGATCCCGATGCTGATCGTGCCGTATTACAGCACCATCGGTGGATGGGTTATCAAGTATCTGGTGGAGTATTTAAGAGGAAATGTGCAGAAGGTTTCCGAAGATGGTTATTTTGGAAGTTTTATTGCGGATTCCTGGCAGGTGGAAGCCTGGTTTCTGGTGTTTGCAGTGCTGGTATTTGCCATCATCCTTGGCGGCGTAAAAAATGGCGTAGAACTTATGTCAAAGATCATGATGCCGGTTCTGGTAGTTCTGGCTGTGATTGTTGCCATTTATTCAATGACACGGCCAGGAGCTATGGAAGGAGTAAAATATTTCCTGATTCCGAACTTTAAGAATTTTTCCTGGATGACAGTTGTGACAGCCATGGGTCAGATGTTTTATTCGCTTTCTATTGCAATGGGTATCTTATATACCTATGGTTCCTATATGCATAAGAAACTGGATATGGAACAGTCTACCACACAGGTGGAAATCTTTGACACAGGGATTGCCATCCTTGCAGGACTTATGATCATTCCGGCTGTGTTTGCTTTTTCCGGCGGAAATCCGGAGACTCTGCAGGCGGGGCCATCGCTGATGTTTATCACACTGCCGAAGGTTTTTGCAACCATGGGAGTAGGAACCGGCGCAGGAATCCTCTTTTTCGTGCTGGTCCTTCTTGCGGCACTTACCAGTGCGGTTTCTCTGATGGAGACAAGTGTATCTACCTTTATGGATGAGCTTCACTGGGGCCGTGCGAAATGCTGTATCCTGATGGCAGTGATCATGCTTGTTGTCGGAACTGCATCTTCCATGGGATATGGAGTGCTGGATTTCCTGAAGATATTCGGAATGAATTTCCTGGATTTCTTTGACTTTATGACAAATTCCGTGATGATGCCACTGGCAGCACTTGCTACCTGTTTCCTGGTAATACGTGTTGTCGGTTATGACAGGATCGCAGCGGAGATCGAGCAGTCTTCGAAATTCCGCAGAAAAGGGCTGTACAAGTTTTTTATTAAGTATCTGGCACCTGTCTGTCTGATCATTGTACTGTTAAGTTCCATTGCAAACGTGCTTGGAATCATCAGTATGTAAAAAATAAAGTTATAAAAAAGATCAGGTGAGAATGAATGTTGAATGAAATCATTCTCATCTGATCTTTTTTTATGCCATAGATAGTTACGCTGTAGGCAAGGAAAGCTGGTTTCAGTGCTCCCATATATTGATTTAACGTGCTATATCAGTCGTTAACCTTCCAGTTAGCCAGCAGTTTCAGCTCGATCCTTGTTCCATCCGGAAGAGAAAACCAGTGGTCATTGATCGGCTTTACCGGATAAGCTTTGATCTTTTCCATTGTTTTTTCCACAGAATCAACGGCAATGGAAATGTGGTCATATCCGTTCTCTGCATCTGTGTTGATGGCAGAAACTTCACAGAGCTGGATACCTTCCCGGAACCAGCATTTGCGCTCTGGTTTTTCCCCGATCTCCCGCCACATATGCATGTCAAAAACATCTTCAAAAAATTTCTGTGCATCTTCATAAGAAGAAGTACGGATCGCTGCATGATCGATCTTTGCCATAAAAATCGTTCCTCCTTTGTATATGATGTATATGAGATTTTTTATCTGTCATAAGAATAAGCGATTTTGTGATAACTGGCAAGGAAAAAAGATTATTATACAGGGGGAGTTTTCTGGTCAGTGAGGGATTTTCATGAGAAAAGGTACAGACAGACCAGAGAACACAGAGGATGCGGAGATTTGGCTTTACAGCAGAGAAGAATATCAAGTATAATACTATAGCATCGAAAAATCCGCTCCATCAAAAAGGAATCCTGCAAACAGGGATCCCATCGGGATGGCAGCATAAAGGAAAACAAATATAATACAAAAATCACAACAATAAAGGAATATAACAAATGAGTATTTTAAATGTAGAACACCTGACTCACGGATTTGGAGACAGAGCGATTTTTGAAGACGTGTCTTTCCGTCTTCTGAAGGGAGAACACATTGGACTTGTAGGCGCCAACGGCGAAGGAAAGTCCACATTTATGAGCATCGTAACCGGAAAGCTGATGCCAGATGAAGGAAAAGTAGAATGGGCAAAAAATGTCCACGCAGGCTATCTGGATCAGCATGCAGTGCTGGAAAAAGGCATGACCATTGGCCAGGTGCTGAAATCTGCTTTTGATCCCCTTCTGAAAAAAGAAGAGCGTATGAACGAGATCTGCGACAAACTGGGAACTGCAGATCCTGACGAGATGGATGCACTGATGGAAGAACTCGGAACCATCCAGGACGAACTGACACTTCATGATTTTTACGCCATTGATGCAAAAGTAGAGGAAGTTGCCCGGGCACTGGGACTTCTGGATCTGGGACTGGACCGTGATGTTACAGACTTAAGCGGAGGCCAGAGAACCAAGGTACTCCTTGCCAAACTGCTTCTTGAGAAGCCGGACATCCTGCTTCTGGATGAGCCAACCAACTATCTGGATGAGGAACACATTGCATGGCTGAAAAGATATCTTCTGGATTATGAAAACGCCTTTATCCTCATTTCACACGATATTCCGTTCCTGAATTCTGTAGTTAATATCATCTATCACATGGAAAATCAGGAACTGAACCGTTACGTAGGAGACTACGACCATTTCCAGGAAGTCTATGTGGTTAAGAAGGCACAGCTGGAGGCTGCCTACCGAAAACAGCAGCAGGAGATCAGTGAGCTGAAAGACTTCGTAGCAAGAAACAAGGCACGTGTTTCTACAAGAAATATGGCCATGTCCCGCCAGAAGAAACTGGACAAGATGGATGTGATCGAGCTGGCAGCAGAGAAGCCGAAGCCGGAGTTTAACTTCCGCTATGGACGCACACCGGGCAAGATGCTCTTTGAGACACATGATCTGGTCATCGGATATGATGAACCACTTTCCAAACCGCTGAATTTTACCATGGAGCGTGGACAGAAGATTGCCCTGGTAGGAACCAATGGTATCGGTAAAACGACACTGTTACGAAGCCTTCTTGGCCTGAACAAACCGATCTCCGGAAGTGTGGAGCAGGGAGAAAATCTCGAAATTGGATATTTTGAGCAGGAAGTAAAAGGCGAGAACAAGACCACCTGTATCGAAGAACTGTGGCAGGAATTCCCGTCATTTTCCCAGTATGAGGTACGTTCCGCACTGGCAAAATGCGGCCTTACAACCAAACACATCGAAAGCCAGGTCCGTGTCTTAAGCGGTGGTGAGCAGGCAAAGGTCCGTCTCTGCAAACTGGTGAACCGTGATACCAATATCCTGCTTCTGGATGAGCCCACCAACCATCTGGATGTGGATGCAAAAGACGAGCTGAAAAAAGCTCTCCGGGAATACCGCGGAAGTATCCTTCTCATCTGCCATGAGCCGGAATTTTATCAGGATGTGGTAAATGAAGTATGGGATATGAGCAAGTGGACGACAAAGATTTTCTGATGATGTAATTACGATAGAAAAGAAAGGGGTATTTCATGGGTGAAAAACCTCAGAAGATACAAGAACAGAAACAAATAAGCCTGGGTGTGCTGGCTCACGTAGATGCAGGAAAGACAACTTTATCGGAAGGCCTGCTTTTTAAATGCGGAAGGATCCGGAAGATCGGACGTGTGGATCATAAAGACGCATATCTGGATACGTATGAACTGGAACGGGAACGAGGCATTACCATTTTTTCCAAGCAGGCAGTTTTTTCTATGGGAGCGTTTAATGTGACGCTTCTGGATACTCCAGGGCATGTGGATTTTTCTGCGGAAATGGAGCGCACACTGCAGGTGTTGGATTATGCGATTCTGGTGATCAACGGAGCGGATGGTGTGCAGGGCCATACCCAGACACTGTGGAGACTTCTTGAACAGTATAAGATCCCCACATTTCTTTTTGTGAACAAAATGGATCAGGACGGAACAGACAGAGAGGGGCTTCTTCAGGAGCTGAAGAAGAAATTAAGTGGAAACTGTGTGGATTTTGGTGGAGAACTGGAGTGCCACGGTGCAGAAGAATCCGGGAAAGCCATGCAGCAGGTGGATAACTTCGGGAAAACTTCCGGTGAGCCTGAAAATGAATCCGGAGTGGAAAAGCAGATGGATCATGATGGACGTTTTGCAGACAGCAAAAAAAGCGACCATATCAACGGAACCGATGATTTTCTGGAAAATATCGCCGTATGTGATGAAAATCTTCTGGAAAACTTTCTTGAAACAGGGATTATCAAAAAGAAAGCTGTGGTAAAGCTGATCCTGGAGCGGAAGCTTTTCCCCTGTTTCTTTGGCTCAGCTCTGAAAATGGAAGGCGTGGATGCGTTCATCCGCGGTATGGAAACCTATATGGCAGCGCCTGTTTACCCATCTGAATTCGGTGCAAAAATTTTCAAGATCGCCAGGGATGATCAGGGTAACCGCCTGACTTACATGAAGATCACAGGCGGCAGCCTGAAAGTAAAAGAAACGCTTACCAATGCAGGGAGAAAAGGAATTCCGGAAGAAGAGATCTGGGAGGAAAAAGTGGATCAGATCCGTATTTATTCCGGCGCGAAATTTGAGATGATCAAAGAAGCGGAGGCAGGAACCGTCTGCGCGGTTACAGGTCTGACTGAGACCTATCCGGGAGAAGGACTGGGCATTGAAAGAGAGTCTGTCATGCCGGTTCTGGAGCCGGTACTGAATTATCAGATCATCCTTCCGGAGGGCTGCGATGCCCACAAGATGCTGAAAAGCCTGAAAGAGCTGGAAGAGGAAGAACCGCAGCTTCACATTATGTGGGATGAGCAGTTGGGGGAAATCCATGCCATGCTGATGGGGGAGGTGCAGATTGAGATTCTGAAACATCTCATCTGGGAACGCTTCCATGTGGCTGTGGAGTTCGGAACCGGAAATATTGTATATAAGGAAACCATTGCCGCACCGGTGGAAGGCGTAGGACATTTTGAACCACTGCGCCATTATGCGGAAGTGCATCTTCTTCTGGAACCGGGAGAAAGAGGAAGCGGGCTGCAGTTTTTTACAGCGGCAAGTGAAGACCAGCTGGACCGGAACTGGCAGCGCCTGATCCTCACCCATCTGGAAGAAAAAGAGCATCTTGGTGTACTTACAGGATCACCGATCACAGATATGCAGATCACACTTCTTACTGGTCAGGCACACCAGAAGCATACAGAGGGCGGAGATTTCCGTCAGGCAACTTACCGTGCAGTGCGTCAGGGCCTGAAAAAGGCGAAAACCGTCCTTCTGGAGCCATACTACAGTTTCCGTCTGGAACTTCCGGCCGAAAATGTAGGCCGTGCCATGACCGATATCCAGCGGATGCAGGGAAACTTCCAGGGACCGGAGACAGAGGGAGAACTGGCTGTGATCACAGGCAGTGCACCGGTTGCAAAAATGCGGGATTATCAGAGCCAGGTAATTTCCTACACAAGAGGAAAAGGCCATCTCACCTGTACGCTGAAAGGCTATGAACCATGCCAGGATCAGGAGCAGATCGTCCAGGAGATCGGCTATGATTCCGAGAGAGATCTTGAGAATCCTACGGGATCTGTATTCTGTGCTCACGGAGCAGGTTTTGTGGTTCCGTGGTATGAGGTAGAGGAATATATGCATCTGGACGGTGCAGAGATCCAGGACTGGGACGATGCGTATGATGATTCCGGTGACAGCAGTACGGGAACTGCGGAAGCTTCCGGAAGAGGATATTCCGTGCAGGGAAAAGATACACACAGTACCAGTTATGGGACAGGAAAAACCTCCCGTGGGAAATATACTTCGATGTATGGAAGCTACGAAGAGGAGAAAGAGCTGAAGGCAATCTTTGAGAAAACCTTCGGCCCTGTGAAATCGAAGAAATATAACAGCAACAGCAGAAGCTTCGGAAATCTGGAAAGCGGCAGCAGTTTTTCCGGAAACAGTGGAAAACGGTCTCAGACCTCAGAACTTCCGGGGAAAACCAGTCAGGGTGCCTGGAGAAACAGCAATCCTGCCATCCACAGAGACGACTATCTTCTGGTAGATGGATGCAACATTATTTTTGCATGGGAAGATTTAAGAGATCTTGCCCAGGCTGATTTTCATGCGGCCCAGACCCGTTTAATGGACATATTAAGTGATTATCAGGGCATCAAAGGCTGTATCCTGATCCTGGTATTTGATGCTTACCGTGTGGAAGGCCATCCGGAGGAAACCTTCCAGTACCATAACATCCATGTGGTTTATACCAGAGAAGCAGAGACCGCAGACCAGTATATTGAGCGTACTGTCCATAAAATTGGACGCAAACATAATGTGACAGTTGCCACATCCGATGGCCTGGAACAGATCATCATCATGGGACAGGGAGCTGCCAGAATTTCAGCCCGCGGTTTTAAAGAGGAGATCGCATCCGCAAAACAGCAGATGAGGGAAGAATGGCAGGAACGCCGGGACAGCAGCAAAACATATCTCTTTGACAGCATGACCCCGGAATTAAAGTCTCATATGGAAGATATCCGTCTGGGAAGAAAGAAAAAAGAAGAATTATAACAGATACCAGAAAGAACGGACTGTACACCGGGAAATAAAAAGGTGTACAGTCTTTTATTTTCGGAAAAATACCGGCTACAGGCTGTAAAAACTGCACAAAAAGTATAAACTCTCTATTATGAGCATATTTCACAAAAATAAAAAAGCTTTTTGAATTCTTTTGCAAATAAATGGGAAAAGTAGTAAAATAAGGATAGAATCCTCAGTGGGAAGCTCCCTGTCCGGATATATACCCTGGCAGGGAGTTTTCATTAGAGCAATTCAGGGACATTGAAATGCTCACAGAGCACAATAAGACGCCACGATAACAGAAGAAAAAGCAAAAAATGAAAGGATGTGGAAAAATGTTTGAAACAGGCGAATATGTTGTGTATGGCCGTACCGGAATCTGCCAGGTGACGGGAGTTACTACAATGAAGATGGACGGTTCCTCCTCGGAGAGACTTTATTATATATTAAGGCCGGGAGGGGAGACGGAAGGAAAGATTTTTACACCGGTGGAAGGCGGGAAACAGGTTCTCCGTGGAATCATTACAAAAGAAGAAGCTGAGAAACTGATCGACGAAATTCCTTCCATAGAGACACTGAGTATTGAGAACGAAAAATTCAGGGAAGACAGCTACAAAAAATGTATCCGCACCTGCGAATGCAGAGATCTTCTCCGGATCATCAAGACAATCTATATTCGCAAACAGGCCAGATTATCTCATGGCAAAAAAACAACCGCTACAGATGAACGGTATCTGAAACTGGCAGAGGATCATCTCTATTCTGAATTTTCCATGCTACTGGATATTCCCAAGGAACATATGGCAGGTTATATTGAACAGCGGGTGCATCAGCACAGAGAAGAAGAACAGGCCTGCGCTGTTTGACAAAGTGAGGCGTATCTGCTATGGTATTTCCGGTAACCTTTCGGGAAATTCTGTATCCGTGACACAGGACTGCAGGAAGTGTAGAACAGATGCAGGATCAGCCTGAATGCTGTAAAGAAAAGGAGATGCCAGAAGAATGAGAGAACAGCTTACCCGCAAGGATGTTGAAAAAATAGAGCAGGAGATCGAACACCGTAAACTGGTAGTCCGTAAGGAAGCCATTGAGGCAGTTAAGGAAGCACGTGCCCAGGGAGATTTAAGTGAGAACTTTGAGTACTATGCAGCCAAGAAACATAAGAACCAGAACGAGAGCCGTATCCGTTATCTGGAGAGAATGCTGAAGACGGCATCCATTGTATCCGATGATTCCAGAGATGATGAAGTGGGGATGGATGATATCGTAGAAGTGCTTTTTGAAGAAGACAATGAAGTGGAAAAGTACAAGCTGGTCACTTCCATCCGTGGAAATTCCATGGAGAACCGTGTCAGCATTGAATCCCCTATTGGAAAAGCACTTCGGGGACATCGCGTCGGTGACCGGGTCGAAGTGAAGGTCAATGATGATTACAGTTATTACCTTGTGATCAAGTCTATCGATAAAACAGGTTCCGAGGATGAGGAGATCCGCGGATTCTGATTGAAGCTTTCAATTACAGAAAACCGGTGTCCGATATATAGGACACTTCTCTGAAAATCCGGATTACCGGAGAATTATCACGAAAAAGAATCTAAGGCAGAAGACCTGCAATCAGGTCTTTTGTCTTATTTTTTTACATAGATTTTACATTCCGGTGGGGAAAACTTTACAAAGGGCCGCTATCATGAAAAACGTTGAAATGAGAAAAAAGGAAATCAAACATATCTAAAAGAGAAAGTGAAGGAGAGTATTATGGACTTTTTCAGCGTACTGGCATTGCTTGGCGGCCTTGCTATTTTCCTTTATGGAATGAACTTAATGGGAGACGGACTTGCGAAAGTCGCAGGTGGAAAACTGGAACGTATTCTGGAAACCCTTACATCGAGCCCGATCAGAGCGGTTCTTCTAGGAATGGGTGTAACCGCTGTGATCCAGTCTTCATCAGCAACCACGGTTATGGTTGTAGGTTTTGTAAACTCGGGAATCATGAAACTTTCCCAGGTAGTGGGAATTATCATGGGTGCAAATATCGGTACCACAGTAACATCCTGGATCTTAAGTCTTACCGGAATCCAGAGTGATAACTTTATTATCCGGCTTTTTAAACCGACATCATTTTCACCGATTCTTGCTCTGGTTGGCGTAATTCTGATCATGTTTACAAAGAGCCAGAAGAAAAAAGATGTGGGAACCATTTTTGTGGGATTTGCAATTCTGATGTATGGAATGAGTGCCATGAGCGGAGCTGTTGAACCGCTGGCAGATGTACCGGAATTTACCGGAATGCTTGTGAAATTTTCAAATCCTCTGCTGGGAGTTGTGGCCGGTGCGGTGCTTACTGCGATCATTCAGTCATCTTCCGCATCTGTCGGTATCCTGCAGGCACTTTGCCTTACCGGAATGGTACCGTTCAGTGCAGCGCTTCCGATCATCATGGGACAGAATATCGGAACCTGTATCACAGCTATTCTTTCTGCCATTGGTGCGAATGTAAATGCCAAACGTGCGGCAATGATCCATCTGTATTTTAACCTGATCGGAACTGTGCTTTTTATGGCAGTATTCTATACGGTAAATGCGGCAGTGCATTTTTCATTTATGCCACAGGCTGCAACACCGGCGGGAATCGCAATTCTGCACAGTACCTTTAATATTACAGCAACACTGGTTCTGCTTCCTTTTGGAAAATGGCTGGAGAAACTTGCCTGTCTTACAATCCGGGACAAAAAAGAGGATGTTGTTGTTTCAGCAGAGGACAGAGAGTTTATGATCCTGGAGCCTCGTTTCCTGGAGAAACCGGCATTTGCAGTAGAGCAGAGCCGCAATGCAGCAAGAAAAATGGCAGAAGAATCCCACAATGCACTGTTTACAGCACTGAGTCTGGTGGATAAATACAGTGAAGAAGGCGTAGAACGTGTGGAAAACATGGAATCCAAGGTTGACCGCTATGAAGATGAACTGGGAAC
>OICK01000638.1_pt1 | contig 15317 bp, 11 predicted proteins | sample 1581281 | NCBI WGS metagenome assembly OICK01 (sample SAMEA3882557, study PRJEB24775) | human gut metagenome | biome: human-associated habitat; feature: intestine environment; material: feces | place: Netherlands | collected 2009/2010 | reverse complement strand
AACAATAATTTGACGTAAATTTACCGTGTTTATTAGTTTAGGATTCTTATTCATATTTTGATAGGCAATTTGACCTTACTGCCACATCAGGCCCTATTCTAAGAAAAATGAATCTAATCTACACATTAGATTCGAAGTCTTTTTAGAATACAGGAGGCAGGATGACATGAACAGGATCTACAAGGTTATCTACAGTAAAGTAAGGCAATGCTACGTCGTTGTCTCCGAATTGGCAAAGAAACAAGGGAAAAAAGCAAGATCAGAACATACGCTGAGAGAAAATAATCGCTCTTATCGACTTGCTGCTATAGTGGCACTGACAATCAGTGCTGGAAGCTTGCTCTATCCGATGCAAGCGGAGGCCTGGACAGATGACTCTACTAACAATTATTTTACAGCCTATGATAAAAACTATTTTGATCAAAATGGTAAAAGAAGTGAAGATTGGAAGCAGGTAAAACCATCGAATACCAATCAAGATAAGGATCGTGTCGGAGCGAAGAATACTGGTGCAATCGCAGCGGGAATGTTTGCACAGGCAGGACAACAGACGGTCACGATTGGCAATCGTAATGCTGGTGCGTCAATGGGTAGTGTATACGTCGGTGAGTATAAGAATTATAGTACTCCAACAAGTACCAGTGTACTAGAGGGCGTGGGAAATAACTATGTAACTTCCGTTGGTTTCATGTCCAATGCAACGAAATATGGCACTATTGCTATTGGTGCTGGAGCGTCTGCTAAAGGTGAAGACAATAATGTAACATTGGGGAATAAAGACTCGAGTGGCACACTCGTATCGAGTTTGCCTGACCCAGAAACATTAAAAATCCATGGAGCTTCAGTTTCCTTGGGATATTCTGCACAATCAGAACATGGTAATATCGCCATCGGTGCATATTCGGATGCAACGACAGACCTCAGTGATGGTAAGAGTGATACACCAAAGTCGTATTTAACAGGAGATACTGCAACTTCCTATGTATCCGTAGGTAGTAAGGATGTCCAGCGCCGCATTTCCAATGTCGCCGACGGTGCCAGTGCTTCCGATGTTGCTACAGTTGGTCAGTTGCAGGCTTTGTCTAAGGAACTCGGTGGGTACAAGGCAGGTTTCGGCATCCAAATTGATCCTGATAGCACAGACAAGACAAAGAATACCATCAGCGTAAAACACAACCTGGGGACTGGATATGCTGATACCGATGCTACCGGTCTGATTTTGGGTGGTTCCCTTCAGAACAGAGATGCTGCTAAGGAGTACGGCACAGCAACTGCATCTTCTGTGATCGTGGGGGCTCAAAATGCCTTGGCATCCAACGATAATAGTGTTGTCGTCGGCGGTTTGGATAATGTTGCTTCCGGTGCCAATTCCACCGTTGTCGGCGGTGACAATAATAAGGCAAGCGGAAATCAGTCTGCCGTATTCGGCGGACGCGACAATACAGCTTCCGGGATCGCTTCAACAGCAGGCGGTGGCATCATGAACGTCGCCAACGGCTGGTAATCAACTGCCATTGGCGGTTTCTCCAATTATGCACTGGGGATAGGTTCAACGTCTGTTGGCGGATATGGTAAAGATTATGCCACTGGTCATAACAGCAGTGTCAATGGCAACTATTCAGTCGGTATAGCTGGCGGTTCCACTGGCAAAGATGCGAATTATTCGCTGGCTGCTGGCCGGCAGGCCGTCGTGACGACGGAGAACGGCACGGCCATCGGCTATCAGGCTACGACGGATGAAGCAAATACCATTGCTTTCGGCCATGATGCAGGCGATGTCTCCGGCTATACCATCAAGTGGAAACAGCTGCCTCCTAATCAGATCAATGCCGATGGCACGACCAACGACTATACGCAGGCCCCAGAATCTGTAACCGAGAATAAGTACACGACGGCTGCTTACAACCGCCTTGTCAAAGTTGCCGACGGTCAGGATGACCACGACGTTGTCGTCATGGAACAGCTGAATAATGCTAAAAATGATTTGAAGGTTAATGCCGGTTGGGGCATCAACGTTAATGATGTCACGACAAAAAATGATGGCAAGGAAACTACGACGAAAAACGTCATCAGTCTGAATCGCAACCTGGGGACGAACTATGGGAATACATATGATGGAGAGATTTACGGTGGAAAGGGCAAAGTTACTTTTGAAGCAGATGGGGAAAACTCATTGATTCTTGGTGGCGGTGCAATCAACAATAGTTTTGAGGGTAAGGATAACGATTTTTCATATGGTGCTCATGCAAAGGATTCAGTTCTTGTGGGTGGCATGAATAATAGTATTGAGAAACAAAGTGAAGGAGCTATTATAGTTGGAGGAACATATAATACTGCTTCTTCTGCTAATCAAGTGCAGTATACTGGAAAAAATACCATTATTGTTGGTGGTATGAGGAATAAGGCAGAAGGTAATGGAGCTCTATTAATTGGAGGCTCAGATAATCAGGCCCTTTCTACTGGTGAAGTACAACAAACTGGGGAAGATACTATCATTATTGGTGGTTCGAGTAACAAAGCGGAAGGCGATGGGTCTGTATTAATTGGTGGTTCTAATAATGAATCACTGGGCCTGAATACAACGACAATCGGTGGATGGCATAATAAAAATGAAGGATGGATATCATCTATTTGGGGCGGCACATATAATCAGATAACAGGAATAGCTCAGGCCGCTGGTATTTTTGGTGGTAATGAAAATAAAATATCGAACGCCGGATCTTTTGCAAGTATCTTGGGTGGTGAAAAGAATACTGTGGAGGATACTTTTGGTGTTGTTGTTGGAGGTAGCGCTAATAAATCTTCTAATATGTATTCAAGTGTTTTTGGAGGTACAAATAATATTGCTTCTGGTGCAGGATCTTCTGTTATTGGTGGAGAGTATAATGCAGCTACTAACGCAGGCGATGTAATAAGTGGTGGCTTTGGAAATCTGACTTCTGGCAATTACGCTTATGCCGCTGGTGGCACTCAGAATTATGTAACGGGTATGGAAGCTTCATCGCTAGGAGGAATATATTCTAGTGTTAATGGGAGGTTTTCAACTGGCGTAGCAGGTGGATCTACTGGACAGGAGGCTTTCCTCTCTTTAGCAGGTGGATACCAGTCTGTAGTAGCTGATGGTGGAGCTGAAAAGACTTACTTAACCGGAGCTGATGCAATTAAGGTATTAGAGGACATGTATTCTGGGAAAAAATTACCTGGGTATTATATGCGAGATCCTTCTGTTGAAACTGGTCCTGACAATCCGGGACGTTTAATTCATTATGATAAATTTTCCACAGCATTAGGTTATCAAGCAACCGCAAATAAACCTGGAACAATAGCTTTTGGTCATGATGCTGGTGATGAATCTGGTTATACTTATGAATGGGAACAATTACCTGATGGACAAGTTAATCTTATTGATGGCACAACAAATGACTATACCAAAGCACCAAAATCAGTGAAAAAGAAAGAACCCTATACCTCTGCTTACTATAACCGCCTCGTCAAAGTTGCCGATGGTATTGATGACCACGATGTCGTCGTCATGGAACAGCTGAAGCAGTATGCTGAAAAAGATGCATCAAATCTCGGCAACAACATCAAGGTCTACAAGACAGATGAAAATGGCAACGTGCAGCTTGATGGAAATAAACAGCCTGTCGAGGATACAGGCGCTACGACAACGGCTCAGAAGAACAGCAAAGACGCCTGGGGCAAGGCTCTTGGCGCAGAACCGTTTACTACAGGCACACCCGCTGCTGCTACGGATGCTTCTACTTCCGACCAGCTGGTAACGGGCAAGACGCTGTACAAGTATGATACGCCAACCGGTTCGACGAATTATGTTAATGCCAACAATACGACTGGCCAGAACCTGAGTGCTCTTGATGCACAGGTCAAATCCAATGCTGACACGCTGAATGATAAGACTCATAACATCAAGTACTATTCGGTATCTGATAATGCATCTACGCTTGGATTTGACAGCTATAGCAATGCAGGTAATGACGGTGCTAAAGGCAAGGGCAGCCTGGCCGCAGGTTTTGTTACGCATGCAGACGGCATTGCTTCGACCGTTGTCGGCTCGTACTCTGGCGTCATGAATACGGGTACTTCTTCTGGCATTTTAGGCCATGATGTTCGTGGTGCTGCAGCTGTTTCGGTCGGTACTGTCAACGTCAATAACAATAGTACAAGCAAGACTTACAGCGGTGTAGCTAACAGTATTGTCGGCCAGGCCAATATGACGACGAATTCTAACGCAGCCATCATCTATGGTGCAGGCAATACTGTCACGGATTCCTATCGTCCGATTGATGAAAAGAAGGCTGTAGCTATCTTAACAAGTATTTCTGATCAGACGAAACTCAGCAAGGCTATGCAGGATGCCGTTAAGGATAGCGGCGGACAGGTCATGGTCATGGGTGGCGGCAACAACGTTGAAAGTGCCTATATGACCCAGGTCGTCGGTGTCGGTAATACCGTCAAAGGCAACCAGGTATATACAAAGGATGAGAAGACCGGAAAATGGAATTGGACTACTGATACCAATGAAAAAACTGCCATCAAGGATTATGACCCTGAAAAGTCTTCGCAGTACAACTACGTCGATGGCTTCAGCAATGAGGTCATTAACGGCAAGCATGATTATATCATCGGTGCCAACAATAAACTTTCCGGCGACAGCTATGATGACAAAGAGGCCAAAAAGTATTCTAATGAGTCCAATATTGTCTTTGGCGATAACCATACTCTGACAAATACGAAAAACGCCGTCATTATTGGCTCGTCTGATACTCAGATGCTCTTGGACAAAGGTGATAACGCAACTGCCATTGGCCATAATGCCAGCGCACAGAGAGATGCATTGGCTGTAGGCGTTAATACCGAGGCTCGTGGCAATGCAGTAGCATTGGGTACGAGTACAATAGCACATAATAACAGTATTGCTATTGGTACAAAGGCTACAGTCGTTTCCAGTCAGAACTTAGCTATTGGTTGGGAAGCGCATGTTGGTAATATCAAAACAGACGATGAAAAGATTAAGAACGCCGTAGCTTTAGGTTCCGATAGCCAGGTAAAAGTTAACGATCTTCTGGAAAGCGATAATAACCGTGGTGTCCTTTCCATCGGTGATAAGGATAAGGAACGCCGTATCATCCATGTCAGAGCCGGTGTCAATGATACAGACGCAGTCAACGTAAGCCAGCTGGAATCTGTTCAGTCCGATTTGACAGGCAAGGGCCTGAAATTTGCTGCTAACTCTGGTAATGAATACACGGCTAAGCTGGGCAGCACGGTGACGATTCAGGGCACTAAGAAGACAGAGGGCCATGAATACACAGCTGATAATCTGACTACGGAGATCGATGAAAAAGGCAACATCACAATCCTCATGGATAAGGATATGTCCGTGGAAAAGCTGGCTGTAAACGGCAAGAATGGCAAAGATGGTGCTCCCGGTACTCCCGGCAGCATCGGCATCAGTGGCCAGGACGGCCAGTCCAGTGTTGGTATTGACGGCAAGGATGGCATCTCCATCAAGGGTAATGATGGCAAGGATGGCGTGACCATCAAGGTCGACAATGGTAAAGACGGCAAGGATGGTTCAGAAGGTCATATCGGCCTTACTGGCAGGGATGGCTCTTCTGCAGATATTATTGTCAAGAAAGGCTACGATGATAAGGACAAAGGCATCAATGGCGCTAACGGTGTTGATGGCAAGAATGGCATTACCCGTATCGTCTACACAGATGCGGCTGGAGACCATCAGGTAGCTACCATGGAAGACGGCCTGAAATTCAAGGGCGATGATACGACTGTCATTAACAAGAAGCTCAACAGCACTCTCGATATCATTGGTGGTGCGAAGGGCGACCTGACAGAAGGCAACATCGGCGTCAACAGCACGACGGATGGCAAGCTGAAAGTCCAGCTGGCAAAAGAATTGACAGATATCACATCCATCAGCAACCAGAAGACCGAAGGCGGCAAGACCACCGGTGCCAAGATTACCCTTGGTGATGATGGCAGTGTCGATGTCAACAAGGGCAAGATCACCAATGTAGGCAGTGGTGCAGATGCATCCGGTAACTACACAACTACAACGAATGCTGCTAACATCGGTGATGTACAGAAAATTGTCAAAGATGCTGTTGATAGTGCAGCTGATACTACCAACAAGGCATTGGCAGGCAAAGCCAACGTCGATGCTTCTAATATCGGTGCTAATCTGAAAGGTGAAGATGGCAAGACTCCGGCAACCAAAGAAGAAAAGACCAAGAATGAAAATGCTTGGGGCAGTGCTATCGGTACCGGCAAGATTGAAAAGGATAATGGTCAGTTAGTAACCGGCAAGACTGTCTATGATGAAGTACGTCCTGAGGAAGATGGTAACTATGTGAAGAAAGACGAGACCACCGGCAAAAATCTGTCGGCCCTGGATAGTAAGATTGGCAAACTGGATGAAACGAAAAAGTACAATTACCTTGATTCAGGTAAAGATGTTTCCATTTCGGATAACCTGACCAAACTGGATACGCAGGTCAAGGATAATGCCGATGCTATTACAAACATCAATCAGTCAATCAGTACGCTTGATCAGAATGCCGTGAAATATGATGATTCCGACAAGTCGAAAATCAGCCTGGGCGGTGAAGGCGGTACGACTATTACCAATGTCAAGGCTGGCTCTGTTAAAAAAGACAGTACGGATGCTGTCAACGGCGGTCAGCTCTGGCAGGTAGATCAGAAGGTTGATCAGAACACGACGAACATCAATAAGAATGCTGGCGACATCACGAATCTGAAGAATCTGTCCAATATTACAGATGCCGGTAAGACGGTCATCAAGAATTTGTCGAAGGATGCTGTTCAGGTTAAGGCTGGCGACCGTATCAAGGTGGATGAAACTACGGATGACAAGGGGAACAAGACCTATACGATTTCTGCTAATAACAACGGTACTGTCGCCAAAGATGATGGCAACCTGATTTCCGGCGGCACGCTCTACAATGAAGTCCATGTGGACAAAGATGGTACTTATATCAAGAGCAAAGACTCTGCTACTGGCAAAGATATGACGGTTGCTCAGAACCTGTCTGCTCTGGATTCCGGTCTCAAGACCACCAGCGACCTCATCCACACGAATACCGCCGGCGATACCATCCAGATTGGCGGCAGCAGCACGGCTACGAAGATTGATGTCAGCGGCAAGGACAAAGACGGCAAGTCTACGGGCCGCATCATCACCGGTGTTGTCACCGACGCCGCCGACCCGACCAGCGCGGCTAATGTGGGCTACGTGAACGGCGTCACCGCTGCCAATACCCAGCAGATTTACCGGGATATGAACAATGCTTACGGCAGGCTCAACAATAACATCAATAAGGCCGCAGCCGGAAGCAACGCTTTGGCCGCTCTCCATCCGCTGGACTATGATCCCTACGACAAGGCCGACTTTGCTGTAGGCTATGGCCATTACCGCAATGCCAATGCCGCCGCTGTAGGTGCCTTCTATCATCCCAATGAAAATACCATGGTGAACGTAGGCGTTTCCCTGGGGAATGGAGATCCCGGCTTCAATGCAGGCGTTTCCTTCAAGGTAGGACGCGGCGGCGCAGGACGCGAGGCCATGTCCAAGACAGAAATGGCAAAAGTCATCAACAGTCAGTCTAAGGAAATCGATGCCCTGAAGAAGGACAATGCAGACAAGGATAAACGTATCGATGCTCTGGAGCAGAAAATGGCGGAAATCCTGGCTAAGCTGGATAAAAACGGAAAATAGAGCAATCGATGGAAAAGGATGTGATGCCTATGAAAAATGCTGATGCTGTTTGGCCAGAGCGGCTGAAATTCCTTCGAAAATCCAATAATCTGTCACAGACCGATGTGGCCGGTGTGCTTCACTGCAGCCAGGCTGCCTATGGTATGTATGAGCTGGGCAAGAGAAAAATATCGGCAGATAAGCTGCTGATACTGGCACAGTATTACCATGTGTCCGTTGATTATTTGGTAGGACTTCGGGACGAAGTGTGATTAAAAAAGCAGTGCAGATTCATGATCTGCACTGCTTTTTTATTATGGTTGAAGGATTTAGTGCATATGGTAGAAACATCATTATTTTCTGAATTTGTCGAAAAATCATTCTACTAATAAAGGAAATATCTTGTTAAAATCAGGAAGATTAATCTTTTAAGCCAAAGCGTTTATTGACCTTTGAGTATTACGCGCCATGAGAGCCACCTAATACGCGACTGAGAGCCACACGATACGCTGACGGGAGCCACCCTTTTTTTAGGGCAATACGCACTGGAGAGCCACCCTATTGTCCTTGTACAATGGACTTGTGGGGTATTTACCACTTGTCACATTGAAAGGATGTGGTTTCATGGCTACCGAAAAAGAAATTCTCTTATGTTTCCTGAACGGCGATAGCCAGCGGCGTATTGCGTCATCTCTTAAGGTGTCACGGAATACGGTATCCCGGATTGTTGCAGCCTACATGGCCCAGAAGCTGGAGGCTTCAGACGTATCCGGACTGACCAGCGAGGCTCTCCATGAACGGCTTTTTCCCACTGAAATTCTGGCTCCTCAGCAGGTAATACCTGACTATGAGTATGTCCATCGGGAACTTCTCAAAGATGGGGTTACCGTCAAACAGCTCTGGGAGGAATATGTCATGGACTGCCGGGAATCAGGAAATTTGTATTTCCGATATACACAGTTCTGTAAGAAGTACAGGGACTATGTGGATACACACCGGCTTACCATGCATATCCGTCATAAGCCGGGTGAAAAGGTCATGGTGGATTGGGCAGGAAAGACCATTCCATTCTATAATCCTGTCACCGGAGAGGTGTCGAAGGCATATCTTTTTGTATCTACGCTCCCTTTCAGCATGTACTGTTACGCAGAAGTCTTTCCTAACATGAAGGAAGCCTCATGGATTGCGGCCCATGTACATATGATGGAATATTATGGCGGCTCCGCCCGCATTCTTGTCTCAGATAATTTGAAGACCGGCATTATTTCCAACCGGAAACATGAGGATCCTATTGCAAACAAGGTGTACCAGGAGCTGGCCGATTATTATAGCATGGCACTGCTTCCTACACGGGTGCTGGCGCCTAAAGATAAGGCGGCAGTTGAAGGAAGCGTAGGGCAGTTAACTACCCACATCATCGGTAAGCTTCGCAATTCTCAGTTCTTCAATATTTCTGAGGTCAATGCAGCAGTATGGAAATTGCTCAAAGATTTCAATGCAGCCCCCTTTCAGAAAAAGGAAGGCAGCCGGTACTCTGTATTTCTTGCTGAAGAGCTGCCCTTCTTGCAGGCATTACCCCGTTTCCCTTATGAATACGCAGAATGGCGGAAATCCACAGTACAGATGAATTACCACATCACTGTAGATCACCAGAATTATTCGGTTCCTCACACCTATGTCCGCAAGCGGGTAGATGTAAGGCTCACCAATGCTCTGGTCGAAATCTATTATGATGGGAAGCGGATTGCCAGCCATAAGAGGCTCACCGGCCGCCGGGGCCAGTATTCTACCGTTACGGAGCATATGCCTCTTCGGCATCAGCTTTATAGTGAATGGGATGGCAGCCGTTTCCGGCGCTGGGCCAAGAAGTGCGGGCCGTCCGTTCTGGAGGTCATTGAAAAGATGCTTACCGGCTACCGCATCGAACAGCAAGCCTACAAAGGATGCATTGCCCTTTTAAAGCTGGCTGACAAGTTCGGAACAGAGCGGCTTGAAGATGCCTGCCATTTGGCCCTTACAAAGATGCCTTCCCCGCGTTACAAGCTGATTCGTGGAATTCTGGACTCGAACCTTGACATGCCGTATTCTGCTGAAGCACTGGCGCCAACGGCTCCTGGTACTGCTTCACTTGGTGGTGCTTTAGAAGCAGACCCATCATCGCCTAATGACAATGCATACATCAGGGGCGCGGCTTATTACGGAGGTGATCATCATGAGGAATGAAACTATCCGTAAACTTCAGGAAATGCGGCTTTCTGCCATGGCAGGTGCTTATATGACACAGCTGGAACATCCTGAAAACTTCTCCAACATGACCTTTGATGAAAGGTTCGCCCTCATTGTTGACCATGAATCCGACGTAAGGCTGAACAACAAACTGAAAAGGCTTATTAGGAATGCCCATTTCCCCAACAGCCAGGCAGACCTTGCCGACATCCAGTACCTTCCGGACCGCCACCTTGACCGTGGCCTCATTCATCTGCTTTCCACCAACGCCTATATTGAGAAGAGCCGTGACATCATCCTCTGTGGCGCCACGGGAAGCGGTAAGACATTTCTGGCAAATGCGCTGGGGATGAATGCATGCCGGGCCGGCTACAAGGCACTCTACCTGAGGCTTCCGGACTTTTTTGTAGAGTATGCCCTGGCGGCCGCCAGAAACAAACAGCAAGACTATACAAAGAAGCTTCAGAATGTTCGTCTTCTTATCCTTGATGAATTTCTGCTTGTCCCGGTAAAACCACCTCAGCAGGAAAGCCTTCTGGAACTTCTGGAGCGCCGTTCCGGCAATACATCTACCATTTACTGCTCACAGTATTCCTTTGCCGGATGGCATGAGCAGCTTGGTGGCGGCGCGATAGCCGACTCCATTCTGGACCGCATCATCCACGGCTCCTATAAATTGGAAATAAAAGGGGATGTATCCATGCGGCAGAGATTGGCTGAAGCTGAAAAGGCAGAAGACTTTGCTTAAGCTGAAAGTATTGAAAGCAGGAGGGAGCCGTCCACCGGGAGTGGACGGCTCCCTCCTGCGTATTCACTGGCTCTCAAATCGCGTATCGTGTGGCTCCCACGCGCGTATTGGGTGGCTCTGAAACGGCGTAATATTCAACCTTTATACTAAATATGGTTTATGATAGATATAATAAGTAAGTAAAGTATGGGAGGTTTATAAATGCTTTATCAAAATCCGGAAATGGGTACCATAGCTCCTGTGTACGTTTTCAGTGGACAATTAGGGGAAATGTACCGGGGGGAAAAAAACTGTCAGAAAACATTTTGATTTATCTGGAGAATTCTGTTTCAAAATGAGTCATATTTCCATGGTTTTATGGAAATATATGTACGCTCTGCATCCTTTCAAAATAGGTTTCCAGCAGGAAGGCGGGGTATTCATTTCTTTTAGAAGGATTGCAATGAGCTGACAAGACCAGCTTTGAGGTGTTTACGATAGCATTGCTGCTTGGAGGGAATCTTGAAAAATAATAGACTGTTAATCGGGCAGATGGCCAGATTGAATCACACTACTCTTGCTACACTTCGTCATTATGACAAAGTGGGTATCCTTTCTCCTGTTTATGTAAATCCGGAAACGGGATATCGCTATTATGATGTTCAGCAGTGTCTGGTATTTCATATGATACAGCATCATAAAGCACTCAATATGAGCTTGAAAGAGATAAAAGAAATATTGAGACGGAATGACTATGATTTTCTCGAACAGATATACAAAAAGAAGCTAGATGAGGTGAATCAGGCGCTGGCTGAATTTGAATTTCGGAAAGAGGAGCTGGAGCGGATGATGAAAGGGGCTGACCATTTCTGCCATCGCCCGCCCAATGGATTCATTCAGATGGGCTTTATTACAGCCGAATATGTATATGAAAAAAAGGCAGTTAGAAATTATGTGCTTGAAGATATAGGCAGTGTCATTTATGATGCATCCTCCATTGAAGGACAGTTGCTTAAGAGTGGATTTACAGAGGGATATCTGAATTATCCATTTGTCACACTGAGTCTGGATGATATCAAACATCAGCGGTACCGGACAGAAAAACTGGGAATCATTGTACAGGGAAAAAATAGAGAAATCGCTGGAGTAGAACAGCTTCCCAGCAGTACAAGCGTTTTTGTTTACTTCGAAGACTTCAGCAAGCTTTGCATATATACGGAACAGATTATCGCTTTCTGCCATGCCCATAATTATACCCCTGCCGGCGATATGATATGCCGTCTTATGGGAGTCCTGCACCTGGATGATTTCAAGAAGACTACAGAAGTTTTCCGCCTGTCCATACCGGTGGAGGCCGGAAATATCATTCAAGTCTGAGGGACGTAAATGGCAGGAGGAAGGATAGAGGCAAAGGTCCTTCCTGCATGAGGATTTCTAAAGGAAATCACTGAAAGGGACTGTGAAAAAATGGAAATCATTTCTTCGCAGTCTTTTTTACATGAAAATTTTCTGATGGCAAGGTGCCTGCCATGCATCATCTTGAGCAGGGAAATAGGAAGAAAGGGGCATTCCGGGGACTCACGGTTTTTGCATCAGCAGGTCCCGGGGATTTTACAGGAAAAACTGGCGGAAAGAGGAGTGATGTTGTACAATGAAACATGCGCAGAGGGATTTTACATTTTCAGATAGATGAAGGAGAGTTTATGCACGAAGTTTTAGATTGGGTCTATTCTATTGTGGTGGCCCTGTTTCTGGCCATGCTGATTCACATTTTTTTGTTTGTACCCACCAAGGTGTCCGGTGAATCCATGTATCCTACCCTCACCAACGGGGAATATCTTATTGTTTCGAAAATCAGTCATGTCCTTAGAGAAATGCCGAATTACGGGGATATCGTCATTATCGACAGCCGGACCCACAGGGAGCGTTCCTGGATGGATGATCTGGATGAACCGATGAAGAATTATATTGCCATTTTCGACAAATCTTCCCAGGGTCATAATGTATGGGTTAAACGGGTCATCGGCAAAGGCGGCGATAAGCTGGAGTTCAAGAACGGCCATGTGTATCGCAATGGCAGCGAGCTGGATGAGCCTTATATCAATGAACCCATGGAATTTTCCATGGATGGCTCCTATACGGTTCCCGAAGGCATGGTGTTTGTGATGGGGGACAACCGCAACCACAGCTCCGACAGCCGGTTTATCGGCCCTGTGCCGGTGGACCATGTGCTGGGCAAAGTGGTATTTCAATTCTGATCAAAAAGCTTCCTGAGAAATCGGGAAGCTTTTTTTGCGCGCTCACAGGACCCATAATGCCACTCCAACCCTGGGGCCGAAGACCCACTTACGAACCCGACCGCCAGCGGCCGGTCTATCTTAAGAACCCTCATTTTCTTATTTCCCAAATAGAAATGTAAAATTTCTCTTGACAAATCTCTCTTCATTGTGTATCCTATTACATGTAACCGATGTCGGGACGTAGCTCAGTTTGGTAGAGCGCTACCTTGGGGTGGTAGAGGTCGCATGTTCGAATCATGTCGTTCCGACCACTTTTTTTATTTCAACATATTCATAAATTTCTATTTATTGCGTAAAGTGAGGTCTTTTCTTTGAACAGAGTCAAATCGGTGATGCTGCTGACACTGCTCAGCGTGATTCTCATGGCAATCGGCGGTGTCGTGGGCGGCAGGAGTGGTGCTTTCACCATGCTTCTTATTTCATTCGCCATGAATTTCTATACTTACTGGAATTGCGATAAAATGGCGCTTCGCGCCTATAATGCCCAGCCTTTGTCGGAGTCCGATGTGCCGGAGCTGTACCAGCTGGTGCGGGAGCTGACGGAGAGGGCCCATATGCCCATGCCCAGGCTCTATGTGATTCCTACGGATGTGCCCAATGCTTTTGCTACGGGCCGGAATGAAAATCATGCGGCTGTAGCTGTGACAGAAGGGATTCTTTCCATGCTGGACCGGGATGAGCTGGCAGGAGTTTTAAGTCATGAGTTGTCACATATCCGTCATCGTGATACACTGATAATGACGCTGGCTGCATCTATTGCTACAGCCATCAGCTACATTGCCAATATTGCCCAGTGGGCTGCCATTTTCGGCGGTGGCCGGGACGAGGAGGGGAGAAGTGCAAACCCCATCGCTCTTCTGGTGACCATCGTGGTGGCTCCGCTGGCGGCGACTCTGATCCAGCTGGCTTTGTCAAGGTCCCGGGAATTCATGGCTGACGCTTCGGGCGCTGAGATTTCCGGTAAACCTCTGGCGCTGGCCAATGCGCTTCTGAAGCTGGATGCCTATGCCCATCATAAGGTAATGGCTGATGCAAAACCGGCTACCAGCGGGCTTTTCATCATCAACCCGCTGGCCGGTGTCGGCGGAATGGCAAATCTGTTTTCAACGCATCCTTCTACGGAGGAGCGGGTGGAAAAGCTGCGTGAGATCGCAGCACAAATGCATTCTTATTAAGGAGGGTCATATTTATGGCTGACATTCAGAAAACTCTTGTACTTGTAAAACCGGACGGCGTGAAGAAACACATCTGCGGCGAAGTGATTTCCCGTTTCGAAAGAAAGGGCCTTTCCATTCACGCAATCAAAATGATCAATGTTCCTGTGGAACTGGCTGAAGAACATTATGCTGAACATAAGGGCAAAGGCTTCTTCAAGGCTCTCATCGATTTCATCACTTCCGGTCCTGTACTGGCTATGGTTATCGAAGGTGAAAATGCAGTAGCAGCAGTTCGCCAGATCAACGGCGCTACCAACCCGCTGGAAGCTGTACCCGGCTCTATCCGCGGTGATTTCGCTACTTCCATCGATGAAAACGTAGTTCACGCTTCCGATGCTCCGGAAACAGCAGCAAGAGAAATTGCTCTCTGGTTCCCTGAATTGAAGAAATAAGGTGATTGTCATGGCAAAGGTATATACACGTACAGGTGATAAGGGACAGACCAGCCTCTATACCAATCAGAGGGTATCGAAAGGCAGTCTTCGCGTTGAAGCTTATGGTACAGTGGACGAAGCGGACTCCGTTCTGGGAATGGCCCGCGCTTTTGCGGCTCATGACAATGTGAAGGAAACGATTTACAAGCTCCAGAAGGAACTGTGGCTTCTGATGGCTGATGTGGCCAGCCTGGACCAGGAACCGAACATTACGCCGGAACATGTGACCAACCTGGAACACATCATCGACCAGTACACTGAATCCCTGGCACCTCTGGACCATTTCCTGGTGCCCGGATCTACAAAGGGCTCCAGCTTCCTGGATGTGGCCAGATCCGTGGTACGCCGCGCTGAAAGATGTATGTGGCGTCTGGCAGAAGCAGAAGATGTACATGATGTGGATATCCGCTATCTGAACCGTCTCTCTGACCTCTGCTTCACTCTGGCCCGCTATGAAGCGGAAGTGAAATAATCGATTCCTGATTTGGAAGGAGATATTCATGGCGTTGAATACCTCCTTCTTTTATTTTATAATTTTATGGAAAGGACACACGAAGGCGTCATTATGGACAAGCCCCTTTGGGGCTTGAAGGTTGACGGCCCGATGGGCCGAAGGTTCTTAAGGGGCTTAAGTTTGACGCGCCTCTGGCGCGAGGGTTG
>OICK01000634.1_pt1 | contig 15362 bp, 10 predicted proteins | sample 1581281 | NCBI WGS metagenome assembly OICK01 (sample SAMEA3882557, study PRJEB24775) | human gut metagenome | biome: human-associated habitat; feature: intestine environment; material: feces | place: Netherlands | collected 2009/2010 | reverse complement strand
ATGGAAAAATATTATTTCAATAACAAAGAACTCTCTCCGGACAAACAGGGGCGGATCGTCAACGGCAACTTGGTTTTTCCGGGAGAAGTTCCCGTCTATATTTTAAGTGACGAAGAATATCTCGATTGTTTCCGTCCTGAAGACTTATCGTCGCATCAATGGTTTTCCCAAATGGATTATACACCGCAACGAATCATCAAAGGGTACCGTCCCTGCAATGCGCCTCAACAAATTCGGTTCTTAAAACTCATTCCATCTTACAAAAAAGCCATTGACAGTTTTATCGACTCCGAAGTCAAAAAGTCGAAAAGCTTTATTTATTCACAACATGCTCTCAACTTTTATACAAGTAAATTTCCCGTGTGCTATTCATCCTTTTTACATTATCCGAATCCACGATCATCACCCTACTTCAGCTATATCGTAATAAACACTTCACTCACGGAAGCTATCATCCAATGCGACTACGGATTCTGGGGTGAAACGGACGCCCTGCAAAAAAAGAATGGAAAATGGGGACCCGCAGCAGGAAATACGATTTCGATCCATTCGATCGAATAAAACAAACTTAAAACAAGAGGGAGGGCGAAAATAAAATTTTCGCCCCCCCTGCAATATTCTCACATCCCCACGCTTACGCCTGTCCGCCGAACTCCATCAGGTAGGCCTTGATGAATTCGTCCAGGTCGCCGTCCATCACCCCCTCGACATCCGAGGTCTGGACTCCCGTACGATGATCCTTCACCCGTCGGTCGTCGAAGACGTAGGAGCGGATCTGCGAACCCCATTCGATGCGTTTTTTCGTAGCTTCGAGTGCCTGCTGCGTAGCCATGCGCTTGTCCAGCTCCCGCTGGTAGAGTTTCGACTTGAGGATGCGCATGGCATTTTCGCGGTTCATCAACTGCGAGCGAGTCTCCATATTCTCGATCAGATACTCGATCGGCTCGCCCGTATCGGCATCCTTGCCGTGATAGCGCAACCGGACCGCCGTTTCGACCTTATTGACGTTCTGGCCGCCCGCACCGCTCGACCGGAAGGTATCCCACTCGATGTCCGCAGGATTGACCGTGATTTCGATCGTATCGTCGATCGCCGGCGACACGAACACCGACGCGAAAGTCGTCTGCCGCTTGTTATTGGCGTTGAACGGCGACAGGCGCACCATGCGGTGCACGCCGTTTTCGCTCTTGAGGTAGCCGTAGGCGTATTCGCCCTCGAATTCGAGCGTGCAGGACTTTACACCTACCTCCTCGCCAGCCTGATAGTCGAGCACCTTGACCTTGTATCCGTGCGCCTCGCCCCAGCGGGTGTACATGCGCAGCAGCATCCCCGCCCAGTCGAGCGCCTCGGTACCGCCCGCACCGGAATTGATATCCATGATAGCGCCCATACGGTCCTCGTCACGGCGCAGCATGTTGCGCAATTCGAGTTCTTCGATGCGGTGCATCGCACGCGCATACTGCTCGTCGAGCTCCTGCTCGGTCACCACGCCCTCCTTGACGAATTCCGGCATCAGCCGCAGGTCCTCGACCTCCTTGACCACAGCATCGTACTCCTCGACCCACGCCTTGATTCCCGCCACGCGGCGCAACTGTTCGCGGGCCTTGTCGGGATTATCCCAAAAGCCCGGAACCTGCGTCTTCTCCTCCTCGTTCTGGAGTTCTATTCTTCGCTGATCGATGTCAAAGACACCTCCCCAACGTATCCTGACGTCTTATAGCCTCTTTAATCTGTTCTGCAAGTACCATATTTTCCGATTGATTTTTACAGGCGAGGCAATCCGTACAGACTCTCCCGCAAGGATAGCCGCCTCTCCTGTCTTTCTTCCAACAAATGTAAACAAAATTTCCGGTTTTCGGAAATAGGAACCGGGCTCGTTGCCAATAAAAACGATCCCGCCCTGGCAGCTCCTGGCCGAAAAAAGTCGGACGCCCAAACCCTTCTACCGAAAAGATCGCCTCGGGCAACGGGCTACCGAACGTTATCACAACCCACCGATCGAAAACAGGCTCCATCACACCGGCACTGACCGTCCGAAAACCGTTTCCTTCATCCCTTCCCAAAACCGTCCGACGCATCCTTGGATTATGCCGAACACGCTCGAAGCCGCCGACTACCGCCCGGACAGGTTCATCTTCAGTTTACGCTCCGCGAACTCCCGGATAAAGTCGGCCGTACCTTCGATCCCCAGCACCGAGGAATCGATGCAGAGATGGTAGGTTGCGGCTTCGCCCCACTTGCCGCTGCTGAAATAGTCGTAATAGGAAGCCCTGCGGGCATCCGTACGCTCCATCTGCGCTTCGGCCTCTTCGGGCGTTACGTTCTCCTGCTCGCAAAGGCGACGCACCCGATCTTCCGGAGCCCCCGTAACGAAAACATTCACCGCGCGGGGATGATCCCGCAGGATATAGTCGGCACAACGGCCCACGAAAATACACGACTCCCGCGAGGCGATGTCGCGGATCACGTCGCTCTGGATCTTGAACAGGGCGTCGTTGCTGAGCACGTTGCTCCCGGCATATTCGCTTCCGACGAACGGCGAGCGCAGATAGGCGACGAGCGTCGAAAAGAGGTTGCGCGACTCTTTTTCGTCGACCCGTTCGAACACCTCGGGACACAGGCCGCTCTGCTCGGCGGCCAGGTTGATGAGCTGCTTGTCGTAGACCCCGATCCCGAGCCGTTGTGCGATGGCTTCGCCGACGGCTTTGCCGCCGCTACCGAGTTGGCGCCCGATGTTGATGACGAATTTATCTTCCATAATCGGCATTATTGGAGGTTCGTTGAACGGGCCGCATCCATCTGCGCCCGGAATTTTCGCAACTGGTATACCAGCATGAAGAAGGCTACGACCGACGCCATCAGGTCGGACAGCGGCATCGCGCACCATACGCCCCAACTGCCGTCCCAACGGGTATGGACGTCGAAGATATGGGGCAGGAAAATCAGTCCCGGCATCAGGAACAGCAGCTGGCGCGAAAGCGACAGGAAGATCGCCTTGCCGGCCATGCCGATGCTCATGAAGAAATTGGTCGCCACCATCTGGAACCCGATGATCGGGAAACAGACGAAGACGATGCGCATTCCCTCGACCGCCAGCCGGATCAGTTCGGGGTCGTTCGTGAAGGCCGACACCGCCAGCCGGGGCGCCAGTTCGCCCATCAGGAACCCGGCGCCCGTGACGCACGTGGCGCCGATGACCGTCAGCCGCAGCACGCGCAGCACACGGTCGTACTGCCGCGCACCGAAGTTATAACCCGCAATGGGCTGCATCCCCTGGTTGATGCCCATGACGATCATCACGAAGAAGAACGCCAGACGGTTGACGATGCCGTAGGCCCCGATCATCAGGTCTCCGCCATATTGCTTGAGCCCCTTGTTTATCAGGATGACGATGAAACACGCCGCCAGGTTCATCAGGAACGGCGACATGCCGATGGCCAGGATGTCGCGCACGATCTTGCGGCGCAGGCGGTAAATGCCGCGCCGGAAATGGAGCAGTTCGCTCTTGTCCGAAAGGATGTGGAACTGCCAGATGAGCGCGATAATCTGCGCCAGCACCGTGGCGATGGCCGCGCCGCGGATACCCCACCCGAAGCCATAGATGAACAGCGGGTCGAGCGCCGCGTTGATGACCACCGTATAGATGGTAGCGTACATCGACTTGCGCGGATGCCCCGAAGCCCGCAGCACGGAATTCAGTCCTAGATACATATGAGTAATCACATTTCCTATCAGGATCACATTCATATAATCGCGGGCATACGAAATCGTGTTCTCGCTCGCCCCGAAGAAATAGAGGATCGGATCGAGGAACAGAAGCGCCACGAGGCCGAACGCTATGCCGATGATCATATTGAGCACCAGTACGTTGCCCAACACCCGCTGGGCCGTTTCGTAGTCGCGCTGGCCCAGGCGCATCGAAATCAGCGTCGCGGCGCCCACGCCCACCAGCGAACCGAACGCCGCGGCGAGGTTCATCAGCGGGAAGGTCAGCGCAAGGCCCGAAATGGCCAACGGCCCTACCCCGTGGCCGATGAAGATACTGTCGACCATGTTGTAGAGCGAAGAAGCCGTCATGGCGATGATCGCCGGCACGGCATATTGCATGAGCAGCTTGCGAATACGCTCCGTCCCGAGCTCCGTCGCCGCCCCTTTTATCGTTGCAGACATATCATATATTATCAACTCTGTCCGGGCGAAAGCCGGACGAACTACCTAACTATTCCTTGATTACGGCACGCAGGCACCTCCGGAACGGGAGCGGGGACACGCCCGGCATACTGCACAAGGCCATCCCGCCACAGCGGCACACCCGCAGGGGTGCCCGCCCCGACCGTCCGCGCACGGCGGCGACAGTTCCGCCCGGGATCCGGGCTTTCCCTCGTCCCGTTTATTCCAGCTCCCAGTCGCTGCCGTCCTTGCGGTCTTTGACACGGATACCGGCTGCGGCCAGCCCGTCGCGGATGCGGTCGGAAGCCGCCCAGTCCTTCGCGGCACGGGCTTTCAGGCGCTCGTCGAGCAGCATCTCGACCAGCGGGGTCACATAATCGCGCCCCGAAGCCGCACCTGCGGCCTTCTCGTCGCGCAGGCCGAGGATATCGAACGTGTAGCGGTAAACCGTGGCTTTCAGCTCTTCGAGGTCGGCGGCCGTGATGCTTTGCTGCCCGTCGACCAGCTGGTTGATGATGCGCACCCAGTCGAACAGCGCCGAAATGGCCATCGGCGAGTTCAGGTCATCGTCCATCGCCGCGCGGCAGCGGTTTTCCAGTTCGGCGGGATCGACCGTCGACGTTTCGGCGGGTTTGACCTTCCCGAGCGATTCGACGCCCTTCATCAGACGGTCGAGCCCCTTCTCGGCAGCCTGCAGGGCCTCGTTCGAGAAATCGAGCGTCGAACGGTACTGCGCCTGCAACACGAAGAAGCGGATGGTCATCGGCGAATAGGCCTGCGCCAGCAATTTATGGCTGCCCGTGAAGAGCTCCTCAAGGGTGATGAAGTTGCCCAGCGACTTGCCCATCTTCTGGCCGTTGATCGTGATCATGTTGTTGTGAACCCAGTAGTGCACGCCTTGTGTGTGGCGGCTGGCCACATTCTGGGCGATCTCGCACTCGTGGTGAGGGAACATCAGATCCATTCCGCCGCCGTGGATGTCGAACTCGTTGCCGAGGTATTTCTCACCCATCACGGAGCACTCCAGATGCCATCCCGGGAAGCCTTCGCTCCACGGACTTGGCCAGTGCATGATGTGCTCGGGCTCAGCCTTCTTCCAAAGGGCGAAATCGTACGGAGCCTTCTTGTCGCTCTGTCCGTCAAGTGTGCGTGTTCCTTCACGGGTGTCGTCCAGAGTGCGCCCGGAAAGGATTCCGTAGTGGTGATCCTTGTTGTATTTCTCCACGTCAAAGTACACGGATCCGTTGGAGATGTAGGCGTAGCCTGCGTCCAGAATCTTCTTGACGGTCTCGATCTGCTCGATGATGTGTCCCGAGGCTCTCGGCTCGATGGATGGCGGCGCCACGTTCAGCAGGCGCATCGCCTCGTGGTAGCGGAACGTGTAGGTCTGCACAACCTCCATAGGCTCAAGCTGTTCCAGCCTTGCCTTCTTGGAGATCTTGTCCTCTCCCTCGTCGGCGTCGTGCTCAAGGTGTCCCACGTCGGTGATGTTCCGCACGTAGCGGACCTTGTAGCCAAGATGCCTGAGCAGTTTGAAAAGGACATCGTAGGTCACTCCCGGACGGGCGTGTCCGAGGTGAGCCTCTCCGTAGACCGTAGGCCCGCAGACGTACATCCCCACGTGTCCCGGCTGTATCGGCTTGAAAAGCTCTTTCGTTCGAGTAAGAGTATTTGTCAGAAATAAAGGTCTCATATTCAATGAATATTATGTTGCCAGTCTATTCGCAAGTCTATCATGGCATCATGGTGATGGTGCTTGTAGCAACCTCAAATGTACTAAATTTCAGGAGATTCCCGAAATTTCAGTGATGATTTTAGCAGAATATCTTGAATTCCCGCTCAACCATTTTTGCCGGTCAGACGCTCGTAGACCGTCCTGTAGGCTTCGCCGACGTGGCCGTTGTCCTTGCGGAAGCGGTCCTTGTCGAGGCGGTCTCCCGTGGCGATGTCCCAGAAGCGGGCGCTGTCCGGAGTGATGTCGTCGCTCATCACGAGACTGCCGTCACAGAGGTGGCCGAACTCTATCTTGAAGTCCACCAGCGTGATGCCGATCTCCTTGAAGACCGGGGTCAGGATGCTGTTGACCTGCTTTGTCAATGAATATATCCGCTCAAGTTCTTCCTTGCTCACGAGGCCGAGGGCGACGGCGTGGTAGTCGTTGATGATCGGGTCACAGAGGATGTCCGACTTGTAGCAGAGGTCGTAGACCGGCTCCTTAGGCACGATACCTTCCTCCAGCCCAAGCCTCTGGGCCATCGAGCCGGCGATCACATTCCTGACGATCACCTCCATCGGGATCACCTGTGATTTCCAGCAAAGCTGCTCAGTGTCAGAGATCTGCTCGATGAAATGCGTAGGCACTCCACCTTTCTGCAACAGTCTGGAGATCTCGCATGAAATCCCGTTGCAGTAGATCCCCTTGTCCTTGATCACCGCCTTCTTGATCTTGTTGAACGCCGTGATCTCATCCGTGAAATGTATGATCACCTTCTGCGGGTCATCCGTCTCGAAAATCTTGATGGACACCCCATCGTGAATTATATTCCTCTTCATTTATTATTAATATATTCTTTTGCCGCAGTTGCCATATGTCGCTTCGGCGACCGACGCTCCGCGCCCTGTACGGGTAAAGGGTCGCCGAAGCGACATATGGCAACCGCTCTCCGCGCCTTCTACTATGCAGCCTCAGCAAAGTAACTACCCGATAAAATACCTGACGGCGTTCTCGAACAGCGGCTGCTCGAGGTCGGCCTCGATGTTCTTCAGCAGGTTCCTCTCGTACCTCTCGCTGTGACCCATCTTTCCGAGTATCTGCCCGTTGCGGCTGATGATGCCCTCGATGGCATAGTAAGATCCGTTCGGATTGTAAGGCGACTCCATCGTAGGCTCGTCCGTCAGCGGATCAACGTACTGGAACGCCACCTGCCCGTTGGCGAACAACTCACGCGCGAGTTCCTCGCTGACCACAAACTTGCCCTCGCCGTGGCTTACAGGGATAGTATATTCATCACCGATTGCCATCCCCTTGAGCCAAGGAGAGTTTGTGGAAGCCACACGGGTCGTCACCATCTGCGAGATGTGCCTGTTGATGTCATTGCGGAACAGAGTAGGGGAGTCTTTGGTCACCTTCCCGAGCTCACCGTAAGGCAGCAGACCCGACTTCACAAGTGCCTGGAAACCATTGCATATTCCTAAAATCAGACCACCACGGGACAGCAGTCCCTCGATCGCCTCCGCGATGTCCTTGTTGTTCAGCACGTTCGCTATGAATTTGCCGCTTCCGTCCGGCTCGTCACCGGCGGAGAAGCCACCGCTGAGCATCAGGATCTGACAATCCTCGATGTTCTTCTTCATCTGGGCGATTGACTCGAACACATCCTTGTCCGAAAGGTTGCGGAACACGGACGTGCGGATCTCGGCTCCCGCCTTGCGGAAAGCTTTCGCCGAATCGTAGTCGCAGTTTGTGCCCGGGAACACAGGAAGGTAGGCGATAACCTTATCGACCTTCGGTCCCTTATATTCAAGATCCGCCTTCTTTGCCTTGAACGGCTTCACACCCTCCATGCCCTTAGGCAGCAGCCTCTTGAAGTCTGGCTTGCTGACTGCGGGGTAAACCTTCTCGAAGAGCGACGCGTTGAAATCCATCATCTCGAAGATGGAAAGTTTGGTCCCGTTCACACGGACGTTGCCGTCCTCACCGGAAGTTACGGTGCCGATCTCGACCGCGTTCTCGAAATCAAGCGCGCTGCCGTCGGTCTCCACCACGATGGAACCATAGCTTAGATTGAACAGCTCGTCCTCCGAAAGGTTGACGTCGAACCCGAACGCGTTGCCGAAGCTCATCTTGCAAAGCGCCTCTGCCACTCCACCGAATCCTACCGCCCAACCGGCCACGATCGTGCCGTCCTCTATCTTTTCCTGAATATGATTCCAGTTCCTCTTGAGCTGCTCCGTGTCAGGCATCCTGTCAGCGAGCGGAGTATGCTTCACGAGGTAGAGGCGGTCTCCCTCCCATTTGAGTTCCGGAGAGATCACCTTGTCAGCCTTTACCGGAGTGATACCGAACGCGATAAGGGTCGGCGGTACGTGGATTGTCCCGTCCTCGGTCTCGAAGGATCCACTCATCGAATCCTTGCCTCCAATGGAAGCCAGCCCAAGCTCCTTCTGCATCTTCAGAGCGCCGAGCAGAGCCGCCGTCGGCTTGCCCCATACCTTCGGATCAGCTGTCATCCTTTCAAAATATTCCTGGCAAGAGAATCTCATTGTCTCCCAATGGCCTCCCGCCGCCACGACCTTGCTGCAAGCCTCGATGAATGAATATGCCGCACCGTGGTAAGGGCTCCAGTCGCAGATGTCAGGGTTAAAGCCGAACGCCATCATGCTGGCTGTGTCGGTATAACCCTTGACCGGAAGTTTCTGCACTGAGACCTGGGTCTCGGTGGTCTGTAGCTCGCCTCCGAACGGCATCAGCACGGTGGAACGGCCGATGGTGGAGTCGAACATCTCTATAAGGCCTTTCTGGCAGGTCACGTTCGGATCCTGCAGGTTGGCGAACATTCTCTCTTTCAGGTTCTTGCCCGGAACGTCGCGGAAGAACGGATCCCTGTCCTCGACCGCTCCGATAGTGGCCTTTGAATAATGCTTCGCACCGGCGCTGTCGATGAACGCTCTGGTGAGATCCACAACGACCTTGTCGCCGTAGAACATCCTCATTCTGGCGGTGTCGGTGACCTCGGCCACGTGCGTCACCTCGATATTCTCTGAATGGCAAAGCGCCTTGAATTCCTCCTCGTCCTTGGCTTCCACTACGACGGCCATACGCTCCTGGGACTCGCTGATGGCCAGTTCCGTGGAGTTCATTCCGCTGTATTTCACCGGAACACGGTCAAGGTAGATGTCCAGCCCGTCGGCAAGCTCACCGATGGCGACACTCACTCCGCCGGCTCCGAAGTCATTCGATTTCTTTATCAGTCTCGTGACCTCAGGCCTTCTGAAAAGCCTTTCCAACTTTCTCTCCTCCGGAGCGTTACCCTTCTGGACCTCACTTCCGCAAGTCTCAAGGGACTCCTCTGTGTGTTCCTTTGAGGAACCTGTCGCACCGCCGATTCCGTCGCGTCCGGTGCGTCCGCCGATCATCAGCACGACATCCCCGGCCTTAGGGCTTTCCCTTCTCACGTCCCCGGCCTTCACCGCTCCGACAACCGCTCCGACCTCCATTCTCTTGGCCGTGTAGCCCTCGTGGTAGATCTCGCGGACGTGGGTTGTCGCAAGACCGATCTGATTGCCGTAGGAGGAATATCCCTGGGCGGCCTTCCTGGTGATGACCTTCTGCGGGAGCTTGCCCGGAAGTGTCTCGCTGACAGGTTTGTAGATGTCGCCGGCACCGGTGACACGCATTGCCTGGTAGACGTAGGAGCGTCCTGAGAGCGGATCCCTGATGGCTCCGCCCAGGCAGGTGGCGGCCCCGCCGAACGGCTCGATTTCCGTAGGGTGGTTGTGGGTCTCGTTCTTGAACATCAGCAGCCATCTCTCGGTCTGCCCGTCCACATCCACATCTATGAATATGCTGCACGCATTGTTCTCCTCGCTGACCTCCAAGTCATCCAGCAAACCGTTCTTCCTGAGGTATTTCGCCCCGATTGTGGCCATATCCATCAGGTTCAGTCCCTTCTTCTCGCGGCCTGTCTCCGAGCGCATCCTCAGGTACAGGGCCATCGTCCCGTCGATGTCCTCCTTGATGAAGGAATCCTCCACGTCGATGCTTTCCAATTCCGTTGTGAATGTCGTGTGGCGGCAGTGGTCGCTCCAGTAGGTGTCCAGAATCCTGAGTTCGGTCTCGTTCGGATCCCTGCCTTCCCCGGTGAAATATTTCACAACCTCGGCGAGGTCGTCGGCGTTCATCGCAAGGCCCATCTTTTTGCAATATGCTTTCAGATCGTCCCCGCTCATATTCCTGAATCCCTCCAGCACGGGAACCGGCTTGACCGCCGCGTGTTCCGTGTCGGCCAGTTTGCTCAGGTCTTTCGCGCGGGATTCCACCGGATTGATGTAGTAGTGGCGGATCTTCTCAAGCGTCTCCTCGGAGGCGTCGGAGTCCACGATCAGAAGTTTGGAACTCTTTATGCTGATCCGCGCCGTGGGGTCGATCAGGTGCACGCAGTCCACAGCCGAGGCCGCCCTCTGGTCGAACTGGCCCGGCAGGTACTCGACAGCGATGTACTTCGCTCCGTCCAGATCGATCGAATCTGTGACAGAGTCGGTCACAATCTCTCCGAAGACGCTGTAGCGGCTCTTCTCCAGAAGATCGGGCGTGAATCCGAACAAGTCGTAAACATTAAGCAGCCGAAGCGTTTTCAGCTCCAGCTGCAGGTTCTCGTTGAGTTCCCCCAGGAGGCTCTTTGCCTCCACCTGGAACTCCGGGTGTTTCTCCACGAAAATGCGGTAATTGGACATCTTTGCAAGTTCTTTTTAAGACTATCACAAAGTTAGCCTTTTTGCCCCACATTCACAAAATTTTGGGTATAATTGTCAACTGATTGTAAATGAATATATTTGTAAATGCTGCCAGGCGGATTTGGAGGGCACTGCTTTGTAAAATATTGAATGTCAAAAGGTGATGTTACACCTTCTGACATTCAATGAATTGCGGATTTGTGCCTGGCGTCAGAGCGATGTGGCCTCAGAGATGTGGCTTTTAGTTAAGCCATTTTAGTCAATCCACTGGCTGAAGAAACGCCAGATTTCGGAGCAGGTGTCCATATCCTTGTCGGACCAGGAATGGTCGCCGCCTTCGACTTTGTAGAGCCAGACTTCGGTGGGTCTGCCGCCTTTCACCGCCGGCCTGCCGGCCTTGAACTGATAGAGGGTGACCTGGTTACGACCCTCGCGGCGAGGAAGCTCGGTGACATATTCCTCGGTACAACCGTTAACAGCGATGATTCTGCTGACCGCCGCCGGAACGGGAATATACGCTCCCCAGCCACCTTTGTTCTCTGGGTCGCCGAGCCATTCGGAAGTGTGGTCCTGTGTGCCGTGAACCTCCATGAAAGGAAGCGGATGCTTGTAGGAATATTCAGTCTCCATCCAGTTGAACTGCAGTCCTGCGATCGAGGCCATGGCCTTGAAGGCCTTCGGAGCGCGCATCGCGATCAGGTAGATGATGTCGCCGCCGTTGGACATTCCGGTGAGGAATGTATTCTTTGGACTGAGATCGAATCTCTTCTGGAGTTCTTTGGAAAGGGCGATGAGGAACTTAACATCATCGGTCTTCATTCCTTCCTGTGAAGGGTAGCGGACATTCCAGCCCGGTTTACCTTTCGGATCCTTTATTCCCTGAGGGTAGCAGACAGCGAATCCGTTCTTGTCGGCGACATCCATCATTGCTTTCTTTCCCTTGAGGGCCGAGCCGCCGTAGCCGTGCAGGACTATCACGAGAGGAGCCCCGGCCTTCAATCCTTCCGGACGGTAGAGGTAATATTCCCGCTCAAGTCCTTGATTTTTCATTGTGTAACGCTCGCACCGTTCCTTTACTGAATATTCCTGTGCCGGACTTTCGCTGGAAGATAAGGACGCTTCGACAGGCTCAGCGTCCGGTTGGCTTGGTACCAGGTTATCGGTCGCTTCGGCAGGGACTGCGTCCGGTTGGCTTATGACTTGATATAAGGTGTACTTGTCTGTCCGGTCGCTGAGCTTGTCGAAGCGACTGTCTATCGTATTGCCATACCCATTGCTTCCCAAAGCGCTGCCAATGGCCAGGAGCGCCGCGATGATCGTGGAGGATAACATGCTGATTGATTGGCTTTTAATGAATATCCTCCCGTCGGATATGGCGGGAGGATAATGTTTATTATTCTGATTTACAAGTTGTTAGCCTCCACGCACTATTTGTTCTCGGCAGCCTCAACGGCCTTGAAATAGCGGTAAGAGTTGACCTTGAGCTCACCGGCGGCCGGCTCGTCAAGCACAACGACACCATTCTCGTGCAGCTGAAGGGCAGAGAGGGTGACATAGTGGCTTACAGGTCCCTCGATGGCGTCCTTGACAGCCTTGGCCTTCTTGCCGCCGAAAGCGAGGACGAGAACCTCCTTGGCACCACACACTGTGGCGACACCGACTGACATGGCCTGTTTAGGAACCTTGTTCACATCGTTGTCGAAGAAACGGGAGTTTACCTCGAGAGTGTCCTGGGTGAGGGTCATGACCCTTGTCCTGGAGTTGAGGGAAGAGAACGGCTCGTTGAACGCGAGGTGTCCGTCCTCGCCGACTCCGCCGAGGAACAGGTCGATTCCTCCGGCAGCCACGATGGCCTTCTCGTAATCCTCGCACTCTTTGGCGAGATCAGGAGCGTTGCCGTTGAGGATGTGGATGTTGCCGGCCGGAACGTCCACCTTGTCGAACAGATTCTTGTGCATGAAGCTGTGGTAGCTCTCCGGATGGCTCTCAGGAAGCCCTACATATTCATCCATGTTGAATGTGATGACATTCTTGAAGGAGATCTCTCCGGCCTCGTACATTCTGACGAGCTCGGCATAGACATCCAGTGGAGTGGAGCCGGTAGGCAGTCCGAGTACGAATGGCTTGTCGGTCTTCTCAGCCTTTGCCTTGATGGCGGCGGCAATGTGGTGGGCAGCCCAGATAGAGCCTTCCTTCTTTGTGTCTCTGATGATTACTTTCATGATGATATTCTTTTAATATGTTATTTCAATCTTAGGAAAACTTCGATGGCTTGATATTCGGCCATTCCGAGTTCGTCATATAACCTTGCGGTGTTCTGTGTGCGCTCCTCGGCCCTCTGCCAAAACTCCCTCGGGTCATCGCCCGGGAACGGAACGATGTCTTTCTGGGAAAGGTGGCGGAAGATGGCGTGGCGCTTCTCGATGAGCTCGTCAGGGCTGATCGGAACGGCCATGTCCACTCTCCAGAGCTCCCACTCCATCCAGGCGCCTCTGTAGAGCCAGATCGTGGTGTCGTTCAGCCAGTCGTTGCCTTCCTCCTTGAGCTGTTCGATGGCCTCAAGGGCGGCCTCGGTGCAGACCCTGTGCGTTCCGTGAGGGTCGGCGAGGTCACCTGCCATGTAGATCTGGTCAGGGTGGATCCTGACGATCAGCTCCTTGATAATGTCAAGGTCTTTCTGTGTGCGAGGCAGTTTCGTCACTCCGCCCGACTCGTAGAACGGCAGGTTGAGGAAGTGGACGTTGGTCTTGTCGTTGAGGCCGAAGCTTCTGTCCGCTCCTCTGGCCTCGCTGCGGCGGATGGCCGCCTTGATGGCGAGAAGCTCCTTAGGCTCAGGCTCACCAGGCTTCTTTGAGTCGATGATTTTCTTTACCTCGTCGAACTTGTCTCCGAATCCAAGCTGGTAGGCGGCGTCCATATGCTGAAGCACAACGTCATCGTGCACTGCCAGGTCACCGGAGGTCTCGTAGGCCACGTGCACGTCGTGTCCCTGATGCACGAGACGGATGAATGTGCCTCCCATGGAGATCACGTCATCGTCCGGGTGAGGGGAGAAAATCAGGACCTTCTTAGGGAACGGAGTTGACTTGACAGGCCTTGTGGTGTCGTCAGCGTCAGGCTTTCCGCCCGGCCATCCGGTGATGGTGTGCTGGAAGTCATTGAAAACGTCTATGTTGATCTTGTCGAACGGCCCGTAGAGTTCGATGAGATCTCCGAGGGAGTTCTCGAAATAGTCCTGCTGCTTCAGCTTGAGGATTGGCTTATGAACCTTCTGGCAGAGCCAAACGACGGCCTTGCGGATCAGGTTCGGTGTCCACTGGCAAGGACCGACCATCCAAGGTGCGACGAGTCTGGTCAGCATAGAGGCTGACATCTCGTCAGTGTAGAATGTGATGTTGTCGTGTTCCTGAAGCCAGGTTGCAGGGCAGGCCGGATCGATGTCGCCCTCCACGACTTTCTTTACCACAGCCGCCTTGTCCTCGCCCCAGGCCATAAGGATGATCCTGCGGGCGCTCATCATCGTGCCGATGCCCATCGTGATGGCGGTCTTAGGGGTGACGGAAATGTCGCCGTTGAAATTGCGGGCCTGTCTCTTTCTGGACTGGTATGAGAGCGGAACGGTGCGTGTGCGGCTCTTCTCTGACGAGCCGGCCTCGTTGAAACCGATCTGGCCGCCTTCGCCGACACCGATCACAAGCAGGTCGAGACCTCTGGCGATCTTGTCAAACTCGGCGCAATAGTCGGATACCTCTTCCTTTGAGACTGTTCCGTCAGGAATATGCACGTTCTCCTTTTTGACATCCACATTGTCAAGGAATTCGGCGTGGAGCCTGTGGTTGCGGCTCTGGACGGAGTCGCTGCCGTATGGGTAATATTCATCAATGGAGAACACCTCGACATTGGCGAAGGAGATCTTGCCTTCCTTGAACTGCTCTGTCAGGTTGCTGTAGAGGGACACAGGTGTGGTTCCTGTGGTCAAACCGAGTTTGAAAGGACGCGGAAGAGCCGCCCTTTCGTGGTCTTTGATGGCTTTGACAATAATGTCTGCCACCTTGTCGCTTCCGATGTTCGCGTCATCGGAAATCTCGGTGGTGATCTTCTCGTAGGAATGGAGAATGCTCTTAGGCAGGTTCTCCTCAATCAATCCACCGTCCTTTGGTAAAGAAAAGTGCTTCATTTTGTTGAGCTTAATAATTTCGTAAAATATGATATGTTTCGTCTCCCGTTTCCGGGTCAAAAGCTCTATGTCATTTCCGCGGATCAACCGGCCGCGGACACCGTGCCAAATCACTACAATTTAGATGCCGCGACACTGAATGTGTCACCGTGTTCCAAATCTCCATATTCCAGCCCGCGCTTCAGCCAGGTGTAGCGCTGCTTCGCCGTCCCGTGGGTGAAGGATTCCGTCACCACATAGCCTTGCGCCTTCTTCTGGAGGTAGTCGTCCCCGATCTTCGAGGCGCAGTTCAGCGCATTCTCTATGTCTCCTTTTTCCAGGGACTTATACTTCTTGTCATCGTTCATCGCCCAGACTCCGGCGTAGTAGTCGGCCTGGAGCTCAAGCCGGACACTGATCGCGTTCGCCTCGGTCTTGCTGACACGGTTCATTTTCTGGTGGGCCTGCCCGAGCGTGCCCAAAAGATATTGGACGTGATGACCGACCTCATGGGCGATCACGTAGGCGTCGTGAATTTAACATATTTTTGTATAATTAACTATCAAGTTTGACGGTCTTTGCC